>Ga0209194_1000429_pt1 | contig 34071 bp, 29 predicted proteins | sample COGITO_mtgs_1004_FD_184787 | JGI IMG/M metagenome (GOLD analysis project Ga0209194, IMG submission 184787) | Pelagic marine microbial communities from North Sea - COGITO_mtgs_100413 (SPAdes) (version 2) | ecosystem: Environmental > Aquatic > Marine > Epipelagic ...
AAGTTCCGCAGACGAAGGCTTGGTCGTAAAGGTTACATCGCGCATTGGGCCTTCTACCAGATGGTTGAGAAGTGCGATCGCAATATAGTTCAACAGCAAACTGCTAATCGTCTCATTCACCCCCCGGTAGTGCCGCAAAGCGCCCGCCAGCATAATCCACAGTCCGCCTGCTGTCATTCCAGCGATCGCCATTGCCACCTGCACCGCCAGCGGCGAAAGCGAGCCGCCCAGGCTCAGCCCAACGGCAGTCGCGCCCAGACCGCCCATCACCAGCGCTCCTTCATTCCCAATAATTACCAGCCCTAGCCGAGCGGGCAGCGCCGTACACAAAGCCGTCAGCATCAGCGGCGCAGCTCGAATCAGCGTATTTTGCCAGGCACTCCAGCTACCAAACGCCGCCTTATAAATAGAGCCATATACCCCAAACGGATTAGCCCCCGCAAAGCTACAGAAAACGCCAAACAAAATCAGCGCCACCACCAGCGCCCCTATAGGTAAAAAAGCTGCCTCTAGCGATTGCCGCCAGGGCATTAGCCCCAAAAAAGGTTTAAGAGGCGGCTGCAAAGAAGAATCGTTCATCAGCTACCAACGCTACCCTTCACGCCCTCAACGAGCCAGTCCATCTTCTCTAAAGCAATGTCCTGCTGCTCATATTCGCTATCTGCAGACAGAATCTCGCCGCCCTTATTGTCCTTCAGTTCGCCCTGATATATCACCAGCTCCTTGCTCAAAAACTTCTCTCTAGCCGCATCCCCATCCGCCTTAGCCTCATCACTCACCGCCGGGCCATAGGGGGCTAGCTTACAGAAATTGTCAGCCAATCCGCCTCGGAAAATATGATCAATATCGCCAGCCATCAAGGACTTACCCTCAACAAGCTGCTCTCCCAAAAAGGTGTAGATGCTCTCCCAATCCCACTCCGCACTCGTTAAATAGCCCTTCGGCGCCAACAACGACTGATCGGTATGATAACCAGACGAATAAATCCCTCTTTTCTCTGCCGTTTCAATTACCACTTTGGGGCTATCTACATGGCAAGTCACCACATCAATCCCTTGATCCGCCATGCTGTTAGTGGCCTCAGCTTCTTTCACCGGCAGCGCCCAGTCTCCCGTAAAAATTACCTGAGTAGTCGCATCCGGATTCACCGTCTTCGCCCCCAGCTCAAAGCTGTTGATGTTTCTCAGCACCTGAGGGATTGGCTTAGCAGCGACAAATCCTAGCTGACCGGTCTTAGAAGTATGCGCAGCCACAATGCCCGCTATGTATTGAGCTTCATCAATGTAGCCAAAATAGCTGCCCACATTATCAGGATCTACGCCCTCCTCATACAGTCCGCCCGCGTGGAAAAACTGCACCTCGGGAAACTCTTTTGCCAGCTCCAAAATGTAAGGGTCATAATAGCCAAAAGAGGTCGGAAACAACACCTTTGCGCCATCGATCTCAATCATGCTGCGCATAGTCTCTAACACTGCCGAAGACTCTGGCACATTCGCTTCTTCCACAATCTTAATTCCAGCCACCTTAGCCATCGCCGCTGCGCCGACTGCGTGCGACTGGTTATAGCCAAAGTCATCTTTTGGCCCAACATAGATAAAGCCGACAACAACCTCTTCTGAACCGCCCGCAGCTCCGCTCGAACCACCCGCAGCATCGCTATCAAGCGTATCTGTAGAGGGGGTGCAGCCACTGAGCTTAGTTGCAGCACCAAATGCCCCGGCAGCTAATAAACCGCGTATCACCTGACGCCTGGAAAACTGAAAAGGTCTGTAAGGGGACATGGATGAAAACTCCTCAAGCTAAAAGGATAGCAGGCTCTACTATCCTCTATACCATTGAGAAAATTTGGTTTTCTTTTTGTATCACAGACATCAATTTTCAATATCTGTCTCTTCCCAACAATCTATTAATATAGGTACAGAGGCAACAATCGCTCACCATGATCTCCTTACCCATTCCCTGGCCCGCAGAAGAAATCAACGACTTTTGCAAAAAATGGCTCGTTTTAGAGCTTTCATTATTCGGGTCTATCTTGCGCAACGACTTCCACGCCGACAGCGACGTAGATCTTCTGATAACGTACAAACCGGACTCAAAGTGGAGCCTGTTCGACTGTGTAGAAATGCAAATAGAGCTTACGGAGATTCTAGGAAGAAAAGTAGATTTAATCAGCGAAAGGGCGATTCAAAAGAGCCACAACTACATCCGCCGCAATAATATTCTATCCACAGCTGAAGTGGTTTATAGCGATAAGGTCTATGCGAAAAAATAGAGATCTTCAGTTCCACGCCTACGATAATATAGACGAAGATAAAGTCTGGGAAACGGTTACAAAGAATATTCCAGAGCTTCTAGATGCTCTAAAAGAAGTTAGAGAAAGCGTCGAGATCAAACTGTCTGTTGAAGATGAAACAGATTGAGCGGAATTCCTTAGCTTCAATCTTGTTTGAAACTAGCGATCGCATCAAGCAGAAGCCAAAGTAGTGGCCGCATCAGATTTAACGCTCTCCGTTTCTTCCACGCCCTGCGACTTAGGCGGCGAAGGCGGAATCTTTCGGTCTTCAAAAATACTTTTAATTGAGCTAGCCACGGGCACCGCCACGATCAGACCCAGCACGCCTGCAATTTTTGTGCCGATTAGCAAAGACATCAAAATCCATACCGGATTAAGGCCCACAAAACCACCGATGAGCTGAGGCGCGATCGCATTCTCCACCACCTGATCAATAATCGCCGCCACCGTCACGACTCTCACACCTAGCCAAATACTCTTCAGCGCCGTTAAAAAGCTAATGATGGTGATACTTAGCGCTGGGCCAAACGGGAAAATTGCCATCACGCCCACTACGATGCCAAATAGCAAACCAAACGGCACCTGAATTACCACAAAGGCGATCGTCATGGCCGTTCCCATCAGCAGCGCCACCGTAATCTGGCCCAAAAAATAATTCTGAAAATTTTGTCGAATTAAAGGCCTAGCGCGATCGCTCCACTCGTTCGGCAACCATTCAAAAATGCCATCCCACAGCCGCTCGCCGTGCAGCAGCAAATAAAATGTCAAAATCACTGTCAAGCCAACATCTACCACGCCGCCAATCGCATCCGGTAGCAGCGCAAACACGCTTCCGCTCAAGCTCTGCACCTGTGTCGTCAGCTTTGTCTGCAGCTGCGCCGATAGCCGAGTCAAATCCACCGGCAAACTAGAATTCTCTGCCCAAGACTGAAACGCCGTTAGCTGCGAAGATCCTGAATCAATCCACGAAGGCAATCGCCCCGTTAGCTCATTTACCTGCTCCACCAAAGGCGGTGCCAGCAGTACGCCCAACACACCTAGCACCGAGACCGTCCCTAGCAGCACCAGCAAAATAGAAATCGAGCGTCGCAAGCGAAACCGCGACAGGAGCTGCACCGGATAATTCAGCACAAAAGACAGCAGCGTCGCCGTCAAAAATATTGTTAGCTGCGACCGAAAAAACGCAAATATTTGCAGCGCTACCCAGCCATTGAGCGCCAGCAGTGGCAAAGCCGAGCCCCATATAACCCAACGAGGCAATCTATTTAGCCAATCCATAGACGCAGCGCTCTTTTCTATCAAACTACTTACTCGACCTCAAAATACGCCTGATAAGGAACGTCTTACAGCCCGCCCAATATTCTTGCACCTTATCACGGTCGCTCATCACGGTATCACCACCCTAACGAATAAACCCGCAATAGTACTCAGCCCTCAGACTTGCCTGTAAGTACTTCTACGGGTCTTCAGCGGTAGTTCATTACTATCGAGCTATCGAGCATCAATAGTCTGAACGCTCAATTCATCTAGCAACTTTTATCGTCTTCAGCAGCAGGCGGCTCGAGCCGTCATCTTCGAGCTTCTACTGATGCGCTGGTGATGCGTTGATAATGCACTAACAATGTAGTGATAACGTGCAGCGATGTAGCCAGTTTTAGAATAATCTCAAAACCCCTCCGAACCGGTTTCAGGGTAGCACCCATCGCTAGCCGCCAATCGACAGATACCAGTAATAAGTCGCCATCGGAATCACAGTCGCCGCCACGAGCAGCACAATCACCCAGGTGGTAGAGCTGCCTCGACTTGCCTCCGTTTCCTCAGCCGTTGCGTAAGTCCGCTCGGTCTCTACCGAATTGTCGTACACCGGCGGCCCCGGATCGGGTTCACCAGAGAGCACCGCCACCAGGCGATCCGACGCATCCACAAACGACTGATTGTACTGATTGCTCTTTAGCAAAGGCACCTTCATCGTTTCGCCCACAACGCTTTGGGCAATGTCGTCTGTCAGTAGCGTGGCCGTCTCATCGCCCACGCTAATGCCGATTGTGTTCGTCACATCATCTAGCACAATCACTGTCTGGTTCGCCCTAGCTTCAGGGGTCGGAAACCAGCGCGCTAGCAGCTCGTCTGCAAACGACTGAGCCGTCACCTCATAGTCCAAACGGTGCAGCGTAACAAAGCGAATCTCGTTCCCAGTATCCTGGGCTAGCGCCTTCAAATTGCCTTCAATTTGATTTTCATTAATCCGCGAAATTTTAGACGCCTCATCTAGCACCCAGGTACTGCTGTCGATACTCGTTGGCATGCTGTACATGCTAGTTGCCAACGCAGGAGACGCCACCAGCTGAGTAGAGAGAACTGCGATCGCAATTAGACAAAAAAGCTGGCGGAACCAGCTAAAAGACGCTGGCCTGAACTTCTGGGACATAGCGCTATAGAAAAGAAAAATATTCTCTTAAATAATACCGTACGCCGGAATAATACCGTATGCCGGATAGACTAGCCGCAGGTCGTCAAGACGGTAAAAAACCAGACTCGAACAAAATCTTCTGCAAGTTTGTCTCGCGCTCTAGCAAACAAGCATGTCCGCTATACGGCAGCACCTTCATCTGCGAATTCGGGAATCGCCTCAGCAAGCTCTTTACTTCTCGCGTCGAGGGCAGCAGTCGGTCGTTCGCGCCCGCGATTAGCAGCACCGGATGCATCATTCGCTCTAGCGGCAGTCGCTCCGCCTCAAACTCACTCAGCAGCTTCATCCGCCAAGCCGCTGTTCTTGCAGATACCGCGCTCATCGCCGTTGTCATGTCCTGGCGATCGCGCTGACTCACCCGATGCTGCTCAATTAGCAAGGGCACCATCCCTAACGAACTAAACTGATAGGCTTGGCTCGGCAAACGGCGCGTAATCAAAGATCCTAAGTGCATCCAGGGCAGCCGCCGAAAAGAAGACGCCGGATTCACCAAAACGATTCGCTCAAATAGCTCTGGCGACTGAGTGAGCACATGCATTGCCAAACAGCCGCCAAAAGACTCCCCGCACAGATACACCGCCCGGCGACGCCCGTTTGTATTTAGCGCTGACAGTTCGCTCCTAATCAGCTCGCCGACCTTTCGCGCCAGCCGAGTCCAACTGCTTTTATCCGTTAACGCAATCGAAACGCAGCGCACATCAAACCAGGGCATCAGTCGGCTTTCTTGAGGACGAAACAGCCTCCCAGAGCCATCCATACCCGGCAAAAAAATAAACAGCGGCTTGTCCGGGGCAACATTTTTGTTCGGTAAAAACTTTACTGGCCCCACCGGCTGCCCAGCCGCCGCCCTACTCACCATCACGACATCACATTTTGTTTATCTACGCGCTTCCTATTCCCAGGTGAAACCAAATCAGAAACCGCTTTGAGTTCCTGTTCATCGCATCTCAATCTCAATATTCACCCACGCTCAGCAGCCGCTGAACTTCGTCATGACACCGCTCGCTGATATCTCGTGCCATCTCACCCGCTCGCCGCCCGTGATAAATCTCCCGCTGCGCCGATGTAATTTCGATGGGCTGACCAATCACAACGGCCACCTTTCGGTAGATCACCGCCGGGTGCCGTCCACCTTGATCAAACAGAGGCTCGCTAGGGTCAAACCAGCTTAGCAGCTTAAACGGAATGGTCGCCTGCTGCCTTTCATCTAAAGCCACAATCGCCGCTGGCAGCACCTGCAAATCAGCCACGGGCGCCCGCAAAGCCAAATGCGCAAAGCCCCGCTGAAAAGTCCCTACCTGCTCGGGCGCGGGTACGCGCACCATCGGATCGGTGCCCTCAGGGAAAATGCCAATAGATTCTTGCGATCGCAAGAAACTCGTCGCCTGCTTAAAAAACGTTCGCCCTCTTGCTTTTGGCGTATCTAGCGGAAAGCAGCCCAGCGCGTCTACCACGTTGCGCATCACCGGCACCTGAGACATGTAGTGATGGCAGGCAAAATGCACCGGCTTTCGAGCCGCAGCCATCAGCAAAGGCGCATCCAAAAAGCTGCGGTGGTTCGAGATCATCAAAAAAGGCGTCTCAGGAATTCGTTCCGCATGACGCACTCGAATAGATATACCCATAGAGAACAGCATCCAACGAGCCATTTCAAGGGGACTCGTCAGCGAGCGAAGGGTCGAGTCTTCTGCTGGCCGACCTTTCAAAGTATCGGCGGCATCTGGCGGAGAAGGGGACAAGGGCATAGAGCGAGATATACAAAAAATGGCGAGCGCATCTCGCTAGCCTATATATAGAAATATAGAAGCTATTTAGAATATATAAAGCTATTTCGAGATAGTAACATCTCTCAAAAGACCTTACATGCCTACCCGCCAGCCGCGATCACAGTCACGACTCAAAAATTGCAAACAAAAAAAGTAGGGCAGGCCGCGCAAAAGCGCCGCTTGTCCTACTATCTATACAACCTCAGATTTCATCCAACGGAGCTTTAACGGCCGCAGCCAAAGCCAAAGCCAAATCACCAGAACAGGTTAGCCCAAGCTGTAAGCCATCCGGCGACGGTCGCGCAGCGCCAGCGAGTCTAGTGGAATCACACAGCCATCGGCGATCGCATCGTCCAAAATCGCGAGCAGGCGTCGCTCCTCACAGCTCAAACGGCTAGATCGATACTTGCTAATTTGAGCCGCCACACCGGGGGCAAGCTCGCCGTTCATCATCGCCGTACGAACGAGCGACTCTAAACCATCAGCCGCAGACTTAGAAGTTTTGAAATTAGACATTCCGAACATTGTGTTGAACCCTATTTAACTTATGCTTCTATCTTCTTTAGCCCAGCACCCTGCTCCGGACAAAAACAACAGAAACCAAATCTAATTGCTAATTAATAAATAGGGGGTTAACAGTTAAGCCATCAAACAAAACATAGCAACTTAGAACATAGCAATTTAGGGTGACGATCAAATCAGTTAAAAGAACTAATTATCTTGATATTTATGTTTTATAGATACAGATACAATTGCGTAAACCCCGCTATATCAATGTATTTAAATCAATTAAGCAGCGTTTAGCAAATATTAGATTGAATGCTGTTTTGAGAAAAAAGCACCGGTTATCTACAGTCATTGAAGCTGGCAAACGAGTTTTTCTCAGTAGAATCAACCTGTAGAAACAAGTGATTCTACTTACGCTAATTAGAATATAAGAGTCTTCTTCATGTCCATTTAATAGTTATTGACTAAGCCTTTAATCAGAAAAAATATTCTTCTAAAAGCTATCAGAATTATCTAAGTAGATTCACAAAAAAGGATTTATTACCTGAATTCTCGTATTTTTAACATCTGTTATAAATGCTGATCGAAGCTATCAACTTTAATCGGTAATTATGCCACTGTTCTTATTCACGTCACCGCCAATTTACGCAGCCAGTCAGCCATACTTCAGTCTCACGGCCTTATTGACGCGGTTTATCGCTTGAGCCGCGCTTCAACTTACTTCAACGACGCCTGCTCTAGCGCGATCGCAATTGCCAAAGGAAAGAGCCGATGCTCCTGAGCCTGAATTCTCGCTTGCAGCGTTGCCACCGTATCCTCGGCCAGCACAGGCACCGCCGCCTGAGCGATGATCGGCCCGCTGTCTACTACTAGCTCCACATAGTGAACGCTACAGCCCGCAATTTTCACGCCAGCCGCCAGCGCCTGATCCACCGCCCTAATACCTGGAAAACTAGGCAGCAAGCTGGGATGAATATTCAAACAGCGATGAGGAAAAGCCGACAGCAGTGTCTGAGTCACCCGCCGCATCCAGCCCGCCATCACCACCCAATTCGCACCATATTCGTTAAAGACATGTGCGATCGCCTCATCCAACGCCTCTCGGCTATCAAACGTCCGATGATCGAGCAGTCGAGCCGGAACGCCGAGCCGCTCCGCCCGTAGCGTCACCTTTGCGCCCGGATTGTTATAAACCACCACGACTATGCGAGCGTTGAGTTCGCCTTTTTCTATAGCTTGGGCGATCGCCTCAAAATTACTGCCGCTACCAGAGGCCAAAATCCCCAGTCGCGCAGGCTCCTCTAGAAGCGATGGCTCGCCCAGCGTAGAATTTGGCGATATCAAAAAAGCAGACTCAACAGAAGGAAAAGACATGCGCAGTAAAATTAACACCCAAAGATATTAGATCAATGGCAGTTTAGAATTTTTATCTGTATAGGTACGTCAATTAGCGCGTGGGCTTTACAACTATTTTTGTATGGTTTTTGTACAGTTATTCATACATTTAGTCTTTCGCGCTAGAACAAATGCACTAAAGCGACATCCTTTGGAATTCGGTTAATCCCCGCGATATATCAACAATGGCTTATATTTTTAGAACAAAGGGGGCACCTTACCTATAAAGACATCCGTTAATTTGCGTAATGAGTCCTGCGATCAGACCGTCTAGTCCGCTCAATATTCAGTCAGCCACCGTCACTTCATCGGCCACCTATCCGCCTGCCAATTCCGCACTCATTGGACCAGTCGATATGTTTGAGCTTTTAGGGGCGATCGCACAGCCCATCTACGTCAAAAGCAGCGATCATCGTTGGCTCTACGCCAATGAAGCTGCCGCCAAACTGATTGGTCTTACCAGCGAATCTTTAGCAGGCCGAAACGAAGCGGACTTTTTACCTCAGCCGCTAGCAAGAGAGCTCACCGCTCAAGACAGCGATTTCTTCGCAGCCCAAAGCGCAGCAGAATCAAATTATTCTCAGCACGATCAGTCGTCGCTCATATTTGGCGGCGATCGCCGATTCACCGGTCGCCGCAAGCTGATCAAAATCAAAGGGCAAACCGTCCTCATCAATACGCTTCAAGAAACCACGGCGCTAGCATCCGTTCAGCGGCAGAACCACGGGCTTAACCAGCAGCTCAAGACCGCTCTGCTACTAGAGTCCACGCTTAAGCGCATTACCGACCGCGTTCGAGACAGCCTCGACGAAGAAGAAATTCTTAGAATTGCCCTGCAAGAACTAGGCGAAGCCCTCAAAGTTAGAGCCGCCAACACGGCCCTCTACGATTTAGAGCAAGGCACTTCCACCGTCTATCACGAATACTCCGCCGACCTTGCCCCCATGAGAGGCCGCGTCTCGCAAATGGAAGCCTACCCCGAGGTATACGATCAGCTCCTCGCCGGTCAATACCTCCAGTTCTGCTCCATCTTTCCCAACCCAGAGCGCGGCAGAGTCTCCATGTTTGCCGCCCCCATCCTAGACGATCAGGACGTGCTAGGCGATCTGTGGCTCATTAACGATATGGACCATGGCCTGAGCGAACTCGACATTCGCCTCGTGCAGCAGGTGACCAATCAATGTGCGATCGCCATCCGCCAAGCTCGCCTCTACAAAGAATCTCAGTCTCAAGTGCGCGAGCTAGAGCATCTCAACACCCTCAAAGACGACTTTCTTAGCACCGTCTCCCACGAGCTGCGCACCCCGGTCACCAGTATGCGCGTTGCGCTCCAGCTCTTAGGCGTCGTCCTCGACGAAGCCCACGACCTCGAAGCAGAACTCGCCAAACCCCAGCTAGAGCAAAGTAAAATCGCCCGCTACTACCGCATCTTGCAAGAAGAATGCGAGCGTGAAATCAGCCTCATCAACGATCTCCTAGACCTCCAGCGGCTCGATGTCGGCAACCACCCGATGAATCTCCAGCCCATCGATCTGCATAGCTGGCTTCCCAACGTCATCAGCGGCTTCAAGCCTCGAGCTAGCAATCGCGGTCAAACCATCTCAGTCAAACTGCCGGACGACTTACCCAAACTCGTCTCCGACTTAGCCAGCATCGAGCGCGTCCTCACCGAACTGATCAACAACGCCTGCAAATACACCCCACCCAACCACAGCATTCATATCTCAGTCACCCACGCGCCCCCCCAAGAAACGCTGAGGTTCAACGTCGTCAACACCGGCATAGAAATCTCCGAACCCGAACGCCAGCGCATCTTCGACAAATTTTACCGAGTCCCTAGCGCCGACCCTTGGAAACAAGGCGGCACCGGTCTTGGCCTGGCCCTAGTCCAAAAGCTAGTCGAGCATTTAGAAGGGCGCATAGAAGTAGAGAGTAGCCACAACCAAACCGCTTTCATCGTCGAGCTGCCCATAGAAGCGACGCCTCGGTAAAGCGGTTTCATCCGCATTTCATACATATCTCACCCACAGAGGAAGCCAAGGAAAGCGAAAGTGCGCATCCCATCAAAATAGATCTATACTTTCACAGTCAAAGATGCTATTTTTCGCAGCAAACGTGTTACACATCAAGAACACCTTTCTAGAGTCTCCCTATGCTTTCGTCACTCCTAGCCATCATCTCCTTTCTGGCTGTTGGCTATAGTGTCGGCTCAGTGCGCATTATTCAAGAAGGCAACGCTGCTTTAGTAGAAAGGCTAGGCCGCTACAGAGGGACACTTAAGCCCGGCCTTAACTTCATCGTGCCGCTGCTAGATTCGGTTGTGTTAGAAGATACGCTGCGAGAGCAAACCCTAGATATCCCACCCCATGGAGCCATCACCAAAGACAGCGTTAACCTAGAAGTAGACGCCATCATCTACTGGCGGATCTACGACTTAGAACGCACCTACTACGCTATTGAAGACGTAGAGTTTGCCATGCAAGAGCTGGTCACTACCACGCTGCGCTCCGAAGTAGGTAAAATGGATTTTCAGAGCCTATTTTCCTCCCGAGAAACCATTAACAGCGCCCTGCTAGATGTCCTAGACGAAGCCACCGAACCCTGGGGGCTTAAGGTAAACCGCGTCGAAATCCAAAAGCTCGATCCGCCACCTAATGTCGTGGAGGCCATGCAGAAAGAGAAAGAAGCCGACTTTAACAAACGCGCCAAAATCTCTGAGGCACAGGCTGATGTAGAATCTATGCGGCTGCTCTCTCAGGCGCTAGAAGCGACGGGCAATGGCCGAGAGATTTTACAATATCTGTTAGCTCAGCGCTATGTAGCCGCTAATCAGAAAATTGGAGAAAGCGAGAACTCCAAGGTTCTATTTATGGATCCCAAAGCGCTCACCGAAGGACTCGTCGATTTAATTAACGATGGCGACTCTTCTAGAAAGTAGGCGCTAGATCAGCAAGATCCCCAAGCAAGACTCTAAACAAACAAGACCGTCCTTCAGGCCAAAAAACAGCCTGCAGCAGCGGCTATTCACAGACAAACTCATTCAATATGGTTGCCACAACAGCGACGCTCAGCCCATCACCAATCGCCCCTCAAACGGAGAGTCCTCTATTAGGCCGCTCTGTAGAGTCGCTGACAACGTGGGTACAAGAACAGGGGCAGCCCTCCTATCGAGGGAAACAGCTCCATCAGTGGATTTATCAAAAGGGCATTCGCTCGCTCGATGAGGTAACCGTATTCTCCAAAAAATGGCGCGACGAGGTCAAAGACTTTCCCGTTGGGCGATCGCACCTTCACTTCAAATCCACATCGCCCGACGGCACCGCCAAATACCTGCTCAAGCTCACCGATGGCCATATTATTGAAGCCGTCGGCATCCCCTCAGACAAACGCCTCACCGTCTGCGTCTCCTCCCAGATTGGCTGCCCTATGGGCTGCGACTTTTGCGCTACCGGCAAAGGCGGCTACATTCGCAACCTCGAAACCCACGAAATTATCGATCAGGTTCTCACCGTTCAAGAAGACTTTCAAAGGCGCGTCAGCAACATCGTATTTATGGGTATGGGCGAACCCTTGCTCAATACTAAAAATGTAGTAGCGGCTGTGCGATCGCTCAATCAAGACATCGGCATCGGCCAGCGCTCCATTACCGTCTCCACCGTCGGCATCCCCGGTCACATTCGCCGCCTCGCCGAAGAAAATCTACAAATTACCCTGGCCGTTAGCCTCCACGCTAGCAACCAAGCCCTGCGCGTCCAGCTTATTCCCAGCGCCGAAAAATACCTGCTCTCCGAACTCATAGACGAATGCCGCGACTATGTAAAAGCCACCGGTCGCCGCGTCTCCTTCGAATACATCGTCTTAGCCGATCTCAACGACCAGCCTGAACATGCCCTAGAGCTCGCTAGCGAACTGCGCGGCTTCCAGAGCCACGTCAACCTCATTCCCTACAACCCCATCACCGAAGTAGACTACAAGCGTCCCAGCCGCCAGCGCATCGAAGACTTCACCCAGCAGCTCAAAGACAAAGGCGTCGCCGTTAGCGTTCGCTACTCTCGCGGTCTCGAAAAAGACGCCGCCTGCGGCCAACTCAGAGCCTCCAAAGCCGCCGAGTCTATTGAAAGCCCGAGCATCGAAGAAAACCCAAGCGTCAAAAACGAAAACATCAAAAACGAAAACATCGAGAACTAAAGCATCAGACTACTCAGCTTCCACCGTCCAAAACAAATCCGCAAACGCCTCGTCAGCCGTCTCATCCACCCCTAAAAACTGCACGCTCACCTGCGCCACCTCTGGCAACCGTCGCCTCACCCGCTTCGGAATGCCATAGCCATAGCCCACATGGGCCTCACCAACTAGCACCACTACCTGCCTATCCGGCTCGGTCAGTAGCTGCTGTACCACTCCATCAGCCATCGTTTCATCCCACAGCACCTGAGCCGCAAAGAAATTCTCAAACCCACTGCTGTTGCCCTGCCCGCCATGAGCGCTATACACCGCCCGCATCAGAGCGCGGTATTCCTGGTCGCTTGTATCAATCTCATCTATTGGCGGAATAAACTGAAAGTCTTTATCGCTCAAACTCTCTAATCCCTCCTCGGCAACCTGCCGCGTAGTTTCTGCGGGCGTGTTCAAAGCCACCAGCGGAATTTGATTGTCCCTGGCGTAGCGCAAAATAGGCGCGTAAAACTCCCAATCGAAGCCCCAACGCATCTCATACTCGCTTTGCGCAATCAGTTCGGCTTCAGTCAGCTCCCCGGTCAAATACGCATCTAGCACAGACTGAAACGGACGCTGGAACATCTCTAACGCAACGACTATCTCATTTCGCGCATCCAAAGATCGAATAATATCTAGCTGAGCCGCATGAGGCGCAGCTTCACTATGCGTTTCACTCAGATACACCACGCTTGCAGCAGACATTTTTTCTAGAGCATCAGCTTTATCCGTTGCACCAAACCCTAATGCGCTAGCTATGGGCGCTTCGAGCGGATTCGTTGCCGACTGGGGTAGCGCCACCGCTACATCAGAGCTAGAGGGCAAAGGCATCGTCCAAACAATCAGGCTTAGCAGGCCGCATTGAAACACCAGCTGCAAGAACACAACAGGCCGAGTGAGACATCGCATAGAACAGACTTGCCCAAGGAAAACAGATTCACTAACGCTATCTATTGTGACTTATCTGCGCCTGCAGCACCGCCGATTCTAGCTCTCTTACCTTCAAAGACTTCACGTTGAGCACCTTTACCAGCTCCTCGTCACTCAAGGTGCCTGCTATCCCAGCAGCGGTCTTACCGGTCTTAACTGCATCGGGCGCTAGGTTAGCCGCGGCAGACGGTCTTACCCGCTGTGTCCCGACAGAAAGGTCTACCGCATCCACATTCTTAGCATTAGGCGCTGCAATACTAGGGGCCGTCTGCTCCAGGCTAGTTTTCAAACCCGCATAGCCTGCAGAGGGCGCTCTGTGGCTATTTTCGAAACTGGTCATAATCGCTTCACAGGTCGCGCGATCGCTTACAGTAGCCAGCAGCCGGGTGCCACTATAGATGCCCCAGCGGTTATCTGAAAGTTGCTTGCAAAGAAAGCTCATTTTTATGGCCAGGCGAAAGTAAATTTTTCTTAATGTAGGAATAGTATCTCAATTGACGAGCAATCGCTCTAAGGAGGTATTTCCTCTTAAACAAACGTTAAGCATTCTTTTGAGCTGCGATCGCACTCAAGAAAAACAAAACGTTTTAGAAATTTAGTAAAGGCTTTATGAGCAATCATGAAGCGTTTGAGATAAAAGAACATCAGTTGTTCTATAAACGGAACATTTATCAACGCTGCTAGCTCATGTAATTGAAGCACAGCTATTATGCGCGAAAGCCTCTAAATGTATTTTTATTTAGATGTATTTTCATCTAGATGTATTTTTGCGGGTAGCTACATCATCTGTACTTTCGGAGGTTCTTTCTATCAAGGTGGTTCTTAGCAACCAGACAGAAGCTATATGAGCGAATCCTGACTTTTTAATAACGGACACCGCTAGTCTCCCTTAACAGAAGCCAGCAATCAGTCAAAGCGCTCTTCACACGTCAAAAACTATGGTCCTTACATCTGCTACCCCAATCACCCGCTCTAGTTACAAACAAAGACCCCTTGCTGATAGCGGCTCGCTGCTGCCGGTCGATACCAGCTACCGAATTAGCGCTAAGAGCAAAGTCCTCAAGCAGCTACATTTATGCTCCTATCTATCTGGAATTTCTTCGCTCTACGGCTGGGTTCGAGCCCGGATAAAACGGGAGAGTATTGCCGTAATCTTGATGTACCACAGCGTTCCAGAAGCCTCAGCCGCCTGCTGGATAGACCCTGGCAACAGCGTAAGTCCAGAAGTCTTCGAACAGCATGTGCAGTTCTTAGCCAACCATCGCCACGTTGTCTCAATGGATCAGCTCGTTGAGCAGCTAGAACAGGGCGAACCTCTCCGACCAGGCACAGTAGCTATCACTTTCGACGACGGCTATCTCGACAACCTCACAGTAGCTGCACCTATTCTGGCTAAATACAATCTTCCTGCCACTATCTATTTAGCAACCGACTACACCACCTCCGGAGAAAACCAGTGGATAGATATTCTCTACTCCGCTTTTAGAAGCCGAACTAAGCATCACTTAGCGCTGCCAAAAATCGGCACCTGGCAACTTACAGGCCGCGCACAAATCAGAGCAGCCTATCAACAAATTGCCGTCTATCTCATCTCCCAAACCTATCGAGAACGCCAGCGTTTAATTACCAACATTAGCCGTCAACTCGCTCCTCATACCCGCCCCCCAAGGCTCACTATGAACTGGGCGGATGTCCAGCAGCTACAGCAGCAGTACCCCAACATAACGCTGGGCGTTCATACCGCGAGCCACCTCGACTTAAGCACCCATCCAGAAGAGACAGATGACGAAATGGCCCGCTCTATTCACCAGATAGAAGCAGCTACGGGCGATCGCCCCAAACACCTCGCCTTTCCTTACAACCGCTATTGCCCCCAGGCCCAGGCGCGAGTCGCCACTCATCTGCGCTCCGCCGTCGCCGTCGCCGCCGACCCGGTTGTCAGGAGCAGCACTTCGCGCTACGCCCTCCCCAGACTAGAGGCTCCCAAATCTATCACTATGCTCAAATCTTGGACAAACGGCGGCTTCCCCGATCTCTCGAAGCGGTTCTTTGGATGCATTTGGATGCGCCCCGATTAACCGCTCAATAGCTTTGGATGCGCGCCTTAGGAAAAAGGTTGTAGTTCCGTTTCTCTATAGTCTCTTTCATGTCTCTTTCGCCTGCTCACGTAGGTAAAAGTCAATCCGATCGTTAAGGTCATCTGCCGACAGACCCTGCGTCCAGTACTCCACCAAAGCATGTCCAAACGCCCAGGCTGTTTTATCGGGCGATCGCCCCTCATTGCGCAACAGCAGCGGCCACAACGCCAGCAAATCAAACCCAGCCGAGCGCAAACCCCCTTCAGTAAAGAGCGAAAACAGCTCATAGGCCATTTGCAGCTTTCCGAGTACAATCGGCAGCTCTTCCACCGGGATTTTCTCAGTTAGCACCAGTCCCAAAGACGGATTGCCCGTCGTCAGCGTAGAAAGAAACTGCAAAATCGGACTCTTCAGCAGCTTGGTCAATCCCTCTGTCGTCGTCATCTGAAAGGTGTAGCGGTCGATAATCTTGGCCGCTGCTATGCTCTGAGCATCTTGGCTGCGCAAAAATCGAGCCAGCCGTAGCTGCTTAGTTGGCTCCATCGCCGCCAGCAAAGCCTTCGCTAGCTCATCGTCGCCCCAAGCCGCTCGCTGTTCGCCCTCAGTCACCAGCGGCAGCACCGCCTGACAGTACTCATCTAGCTGCTCAGCCCGGTAGCCCACGGCATCTCGAATCGACGTTTCCTTAGTCCTAGATCCTGTCTGCCAATGATACGGCGGACGCCATTCCCTCACAGGCCGCAGCCTATCCACCTGAGTCACCAGCGCGATCGCCTTCAAATCCGGCACCTCACCCTGCATATCTCGCAAAAAGTCCGCATCCACCTGCAAAGCCGGATCTAGCGCAGGCGTCACCAGCAGCAGCAAATCGGCCTGGCTCGCATACTCAATCACCTGATCGCGAAAGTCGCCTCGCGCCACCTGCTCGTACCCCGGCGTATCCCACAGGCTCAGCACCTCGCCCTTCTGCCCAACCCCCTGCGCTTCCCACCGATAGCTCTGAATCTCATCTGTACTCGGCAGCACATCTACGGCCGCTCGCTCCGACTGAAACAGCGTATTGATCACGCTGCTCTTGCCTGCGCCCGTACGCCCCACCAGCAATATATTTACCGGCTTTTGCGCCACCGTTTCCATCGGCTGTGCCCGATCCAAAATCTCACGCAGCGTTTGGGTTTTAGCCGCCGCCACCGCCGGAATCGCCGCCGTTACCTCATCTAGCACCACCTTCGCCCCACCGCCATAGAGCGCCACCGCTTGCTGCGCCAGATTTCTCAGCGCCGTCTCGCGCAGCATGTTGCTCAAGTTCATCAGTATCTGCTGATTCGCCTGGTCCATATACTTAGCGCTGGTTTGTTTAGCGATCGCAGCCACCGGATTTAGCCCCCACTGCGCCCAGTTAAACGCCTTAATCAGCTTCCTCGCCGAAGGTTCCAATCGCTGATAAATCTCTACCCCCTCTACCATCTGCCCAATCGAAACCTGAGAAAGCACAGGCGACATCTTCTGCATCATCCGGTCGGTATCGTCCACCGTGCCCCGAATCAACCCGTATGCCTCCGGCACATATATATTCAGCAAAGGCCGCTTCACCTCAGGGTGGTACGCCTGCGAAACGCCCTGAACCAAGGCCAAACACCGCTGCCAAAACAATCCCCAGTCATCCCAAACCGGCGGATCGTCCTGCGCCGACTTCAGCACTTCCAGCAAAGTCGCCTCCACCCGCGCTGCGCTGCCAACATCGCCAGCCGTCGCCACCACCAAAGCATCGACAGACTCCTGCGTTACGGCCTCTAGCTCCGCGTTCACCTCCGACACCAAAGCTTCCGCCTGCGCGATCGCCGGGCGCGTCCACCGCACCAGCAGCCACCGCCATCCCAGCAGCATAAAAATAAAAACGCCCCAAATCCAGTTCAGGTGCCAGGCTCGAATCTGCTGCCCCGCCGCCACCAGCACAAACCCTACAATGATGACAACCGGAGCCACCAACATAGCAACCTGCCACGGCTTCAATCGCATCAACATAGGCTTACTCCGTAAAACTCAAAAAAACTCAAAAACTAATCTCTCCATCAAACTACCGAATCTGCTAGAGCCGATAGTCCTTCGTTAGAGACATTTATCAATCAGCAACAGCCCTTAACACCTCGCCGCAGGCCGTAACGATCTAAACTCATACAAAGCCCGCAATCGAATCATGACCCAAGCAAAATCTGGTGACACCGTAAAAGTCCACTACACTGGCAAGCTCAACAACGGCCAGGTCTTCGACTCCTCCAAAAGCCGCGAACCGCTTCGGTTCACCCTGGGCACCGGCATGGTTATCCCCGGCTTCGACGCCGCCGTAACCGGACTCTCCCCCGGAGAAACCGTCACCTCCACCATCCCAAACGCAGAAGCCTACGGCCCCTACCAAAAAGAAATGGTCGCCGAAATCGAAAAGCAAAATATCCCCGCCGACTTTGAGCTAGAAGTCGGCCAGCGGCTAGAAATGCAGGTGCCCAGCGGCGAAGCCATGAGCGTCACCATCACCGACATCAAAGGCGAAATGGTAACGCTCGATGGCAATCATCCCCTCGCCGGACAAGACCTTACCTTCGAGCTAGAGCTAGTAGAAATCGTCTCACAATCGTTCTATACATAACCGTCTCAATAACAGACGCAAACAACATGGCAACCTATTTAGTCACCGGAGCCAATCGAGGGATTGGCTATGAATACTGCAAACAGCTTAAAAATCGAGGGGATGAAGTCATCGCCGTTTGCCGTCATAGCTCAGACGAACTAGATCGTTTAGGCGTACAGGTAAAAACAGATATAGACATCAGTGATGAAAAAGCAGTGCAAGCGCTAGCTGCAACGCTCACCAACAAGACCATTGATGTCCTCATTAACAACGCAGGCATCTACCGCCAATCCAACCTAGATGACCTAAACATAGAAGGCATTCGAGAGCAGTTTGAGGTGAATACGCTAGGCCCGCTCAGGCTAACGCAGGCGCTACTCCCCAATCTCAAAGAAGGGAGTAAAGTTGCCATCATGACCAGTCGCATGGGATCCATCGAAGACAACACCTCCGGCGGCACCTACGGCTATCGCATGTCCAAAACAGCCGTTTCTATGGCTGGTAAATCCCTATCGCAAGATCTCAAATCTAAAGGTATCGCCGTTGCCATTTTGCACCCCGGTTTAGTTAGCACCGGCATGACCAACTTCAACGACAGCGGTATCGCCCCAGCAGAATCAGCCAAAGGGCTGATCGACAGAATCGATCAGCTCACGCTTGCCACTACCGGCACGTTTTGGCATGCCAACGGCGAAGTATTACCCTGGTAAATTCGCAGATCGAACAGATCAAAAACTGCTGAAATTACATATCTACAGGCGTATAAATCGTGGGCAAATTAGGGCACCCACATACGCAACTCAGAACATCTATGAAGGTTCTAATCACCACCGACACCTACCTCAAGGCCCTACCCACCCAGGCTTCTAAACTCAGAGACAAAAACCTTCCTAATCAGCTAGTCACTGTAAAAGCAGGCACATCTTTAGATATTGTGGATCATGCTCCCTACGAAGGCGTTCCAGACAGCGCCGCAGACGACCACGTATTCGTACAGCTAAAGCAGTCCCCCCAGGGCTACGAAGGCATTCGCTGGTTTATCTATGGTCTACATGCCCAGATAGAAGGCACCGAGCCAGACAACAATCCTCAAGAAGACCCCGAACCCGCTAAAGCGACCTCTGCGTCACCGGACAAGCAGCCAGCGACCCAAAAACCAGCCAAGCAGCAGCCAAAAGACTACGGCCCTAAAGTCTCTATTCCTGGGATCAGTCGCCCTGTTGGCATTCACGAACCCATTTACTTCGAGCCAGTGCCCTGTAACTTCACCTGGTCAGAGTTCACCAAAGGCGGTAGCCGCATTCCCGTCAACGCCAAGGTCACGCAGCGCATTGTCAAGCTAGCCAAGTATATGGACGGCGTTCGCAGCTTTTTGGGCGATCGCTCCATTCACATCACCTCTGGCTACCGCGACCCCTACAGCAACCGACGCGTTGGCGGTGCTAGAGACTCGCGCCATATGTACGGCGACGCCGTTGACTTTTGGGTAGAAGGACTAGATCTAGTCGATGTATTCTACAAACTCAAAAAGTACCATCCTAGAGGCGGTTTAGCCGTGGGCAGCGGCTTTGTCCATATCGACCTGCGTCCTGGAGCTGCTGCTAGATGGACATATGCTGGAGGGCCAAAAGTTTCTCTGTGGTAAACCACTGAAATTTCTATAGATTGGAATAAACACAGGTAGGAAAATAAGCTGAGAATAGTCAGCACAATCCGATCTTTTAAACACAAAAAGAGCGCCGTTTTTTTTTAACGGCGCTCTTTTTATGCGATCTAATTAAACTATAGATATCTCAACCTTTGTCGATGAGACTGCAGGCTAATCTCAACGGATGTAGGCGAAGGGTGAAGAACTGAAGATAGTCCGTTCAGCACAAAAGTCATTCGATAAACCTCTTCCCTCTCACTACCTCTTAAAATGAATTCTGACTCTTGGGCAAAAACCATATTAAGAACAGAAAAAACAGCGTAGGCTGCTTAGCCATCGTCTAATTAGGATTGTCTGGTGTAACCATAGTAGGCAAGTAGGCGTAAGCGTCTTTAAAAACTAAATCGCCACGAGTACCCCCTCCTAGCCGACGACCAGGAAGCCCCTGACGCGGGGTGTCGCTGTCCTCTTTGACGCTGACTGTCTGCTGAGAAAGGGGATTAGCCAAGCTAGCAGGAACAGTCAAACTCAAGCTGAGAAGACTCCCTAGTCCAACAAGCGCAGCTCTATAGGCATATTTTTTGATAATCATGGCCTTGGTAAGTCGCTAACAACGAGTGAGTTAGAAACAATGCGCTTAGTCAAAGCACAGTTGCTTTCTACTCCCTACATACTAAGGAAACTCTCTGTCTTTTAGTAGAGAGAAGATACTTAATCTAGATGCTAACTAATTGCAGAATATAGCAAGACGCTCGGCTATACGGAGATCAAAATGAATCTTTGCTTACGGCTGTTTCACGCAGCCGTAAGCAAAGACAACAATAACTGTTCCTCACTTAAAGTCTGTTGAATATCGTCTATAAGTTGTTCAAAAATCTGCAAAAAGTGGCCTAAGAAGAGGGGACAGGAGCAAAGTCGAGCGGGCTTTGATCGCGACGATGCCTGACTGGAATAGCCGGGCCTTGACGAGCGCCGACGAGCGCGGCTGTCTTCTCTAACGCCGTTCTCAGTCGCTTCGCCGCATATATAGACATATCGCGCGGGACACTAATGCGATCGCGCAGATAACGCAAACCCACATCACTCTCCGCCGGCGGCTGACAAACCTCTCCAGTCATTAAAAGAGTCAGCCCACAGCGCAGCGCCTTATCAAAAACATCGGCCGCCAGCGGATTCGCCCGGACAATATTCTCGCGATGCTTTAGCACCCGAGCCAGCGCTTCTTGGGTAGAACTGTCAGGTTCAGCATAAGTCACGTCTGGCAAACCCAGCCAAGGCCCATTATCTACACGCTGCTGATTAACCACTGTTTGCGGCGCGTCGTTCTCGTAGCAACCGCCCATCTGAGGCGGCAAATCGTGAGCGTGCGTATGAAAATCGCTTTGTGTCCCCCGATAGGTCACTCGGCTCTCCATCGCGTCAAACCAATCGGACAAACGCGGATTTTCTGTTCGCAGCGAATAGCCTTTGTAGTAGAACAAGCTCGCATTCATACGCTCTACATAAGGCGTAAAAATAATATCTGCCGTACTAAACGCATCCAAAAAATAAGGGCCAGCGGTTTGTTCTAACGCAGATTCCACCTGCTCTACTACACTCACAAACTGCCTACGGTTTGAAGACTCCTGACGGAACCAGCCCGCAGGCTGACAGAGCCACCCACACCAGGCTCTAAACAGCTGCCGCTCTAGCTGTCGTAAAGGCAAAACGGCTAAGTCTTGCATACCGTACTGTACCGGGCCAAACGCCGCCTCTAGCGCCATCAAAATGTCATCACTTTCAGTAATTATCTGTCTATCTAGCGCCAGTGCTGGCAGCATACCAGAAGGCACAATTTTCTTGTACCAGTCCTCTTTAGTGCCATAGCAAAACATCGTCACCTTCTCGATGCGATAGGGAATGCGCTTCTCTTCTAGCCATAGCCACACCTTTTGGCAGTAAGGGCACCAGGCATGATTATCTCGATACAGAATCACTCTCACATCTGCTTCATTCTGGTCAAACAATCGCAGCCTTGATTGAGCATTCGTCGGCCCATTGGCTAAATCCATCTCAAAAGACGAAAGCGCTTCTAGCTCCAACCAGCTCAGCGGAGAAACAGACATAAAACAACCTAAAAACTGATACCGCCTTTGAGTATAACGCCACCGCATCAGAGGCATCATCTGGCTAAAACCAGGCTCGCTGCCTCTCTCGCTGCATCTGAAAATAGCAATTACCAAACCCGGTGGCGACGCAAGATGCCCAGCGAGCAGCCCTATCGGCTCTGAAAAATATTCTGAACCATTTGTTTATCGCAGGCCGCCGCTGCCGCTTCTAGCTCGGCCATCTCACCCGACTCCAGAGACCAGCCCAGGGCACCCGCATTTTGCTTTGCCTGCTGCAGATTTTTAGCCCCTGGAATAGGAACGGTCCCTTTACCAATACACCAGTTAAGTGCCACTTGAGCCATCGTTTTGTTACGACCTGCGGCCACCGCCCCAAGGCAGCTCAACAACGGCGCAGCGCCCGGCAGAATTTGGCCTAACGCCAGCTTTCTCAACCCCCCTGGCAAATCAGATTTTTTGGCATATTTACCCGTCAACAGGCCCAACGCCAGCGGGCTGTAAGCAATGAGCTGGATATCTAGCTCGTCACAAACCGACTTCAAATTCAGTTCGCTCACCGGATAGGTCGAGAGCAGTGAGTACTGTACCTGCAAAGTCTGTACCTTGATCCCCAGCGCCCCTAGTCGCTGATGCGCCCATTGCAGACGCTTTGGCCCATAGTTAGAGAGTCCAACACCTTTTGCAATACCGCGATCGCACAGATCGGCCAACCCATCCAACAAAGGCCCTTCCTGCCAAGGAAAATAATTTGCCGTGGTCCAGTGCATCTGCACCAGATCCAGTTCGCCCAGCCGCTGCGCCGAGGCCAGACCAGCCGACACCATAGAGCCGCGCGTCAGCCGCCAGGGATAAGGCGCTAGCTTAGTCGCCAAGCAAATCTGTTCTTTATGCTCGCCCTCATAGGCCGCCTTAAACTGACCCAACAGCTTCTCGCTCTGCCCGCTTAGCTTGCCCGTCCCATACGAATCTCCAGTATCAAACAGCGTAATGCCTTGGCTTACACAAAAGTCGAAAACCGCCTGTAGAGACTCATCCATCTCTACTCGATAGTCCCAAAGGAGACGATTTCCCCAGGCCCAGGTGCCACATCCCATTTTGGGTAGCGTCAGTTGCATAGATAAGACTTTGGAAGAGTACTGTTGGCATATTCTCCCACAGGCAAGCGCTAAAATCAGACATCAGAAAGAACAAAAAAAGGCAAGAAAATCCTTAAGATATTTTCTTGCCTGAGTTATTCATATCAACTATTCGCGTCAGCTCACATCAACCCTACGACTCTGTTCAAACGGCCTTATTACCAAACGGGCCAAGTCAATTCTTTCAACATCAACTGGTCGTACATCATTTTTGTTAAAAGCGCTATCTTCCGTAAACTTTTTCACCTCAAAAAGTTGTTCTAATATCCATACGTATACTTATTAAGGCTCGAAACGTCCGTATATAGGGAGTCAGGAAGAAATAGCAAATAATTATCCGACCAGTTAGCACCAAAGGACTACACTGTATAGTCCAATCGCCGCTAAAATAAAGTTTCAATGAAGCTTGCGTAAAGCTCAAAGTAAAGCTCAAAAGTGTTCAAAGCTATCTACCACCGGGTCGTACAGACAATGGTTTTCTCTAGGTATCAGAAAAGTACTAAGAGGCTGAAATATTTTTGAGGCAATTAATTGACAAAATTCAAAGAAAAATCAGAGCTATGAGCTAATTTTTGTTCTTAGCACCCATAGCGCTTAGAAGGTCTTTACGAAACGTCAAACAATCTCGAGAAAGGAACCGAAAGGTCTCTATCTCTGTCTGTACCTAGATACCGCTTAAAATATCAGCGCTGAGCTATTAGGAAACTATTCGAGAACAACAGTGTCATGGACGAAGTTGTGAACCGAGTCGACATTATCGAAATGCATCAGCCCAAACGCAGCGAACTAAACCGTATGGAAAGGTGGAACGAACTAATAGCCGGATTCGTGCTAGGTAATCTCACGCCGGAAGAAGAGAAGAGCATCGCTGAGATTTTAGCGGAGAACCCACAGCTAGCGAGTAACATCACTAGGCTAAGAAATACGGCCACCGTTAGGTCACTACGCCAAACCGCATGGTCAACCGCCAGATCTCAAGACGGATCGGAAGGCTGGGCAGATACTGCACTAGGTTTACCGGCACAGAGCATCGTGCTCGATGAAGTAGCCACGCGTGGAGTCGTAACAGACGCGATTATGCCAGGACAAAATCAGGGCAAGCCAGACCAAGGGAAGCCAGACCAAGCCGCCTGCGATTTTAATGACCATTTCCTATCGCCCATTCTCGATGGCACTGAAGCTGCCCCCTTTACAATAAAGCCGAGTAGGTTGGGCGATCGCACTCCTCGAGCCAGAGTATCCCAAGTTCGCGATCGCATCGCATTAGAAAAAGCAAGACACCTACCCACGCTGAGATCTGAACGATTCTCCATCATTGAAGCGCTGATAGTTCCAGTGCTTAACCCTCTGTGGTGGACAGTTTTCATTGCCGCCGTTGCGCTAGGCGTAGACAACTTTCGAGTGCGGCGATCGCTCTCTATCACCCTCGAAGAAATGTCTCAGTTTGAGTCCATGCCTCAGCCCAGCACCCTAGAGCAGCCAGACATCTTCTACTAGTCCCGACAAATAGCGCCAGCAGATAGTACTAAAAAAAAGGCAGTCCATCGCTCGCTAAAATGCTAAATCATGGCAGACGCACCCTTGTATAGAAAGCCGGTCGTCTAAAATGAAAGTTGATATAGGCAAACGCGAACGGTGGACATGGACGATCTTCAGCAGCCCCCTTCTGATCACGAAAACGAAAAGTCCGGTCCGCCAGTTGCCCCCAGCAGCCGAAAGGAGCAGTGGCTAACGCAGGTCACCAGCCTACCGACAAAGCTTTGGAAAGACGTCAGCAACCGCGCCGCCAGCTGGCTACCAACCGATGCCAGACAGCTTCGCGAAGCCTACAACACTGCCCGCGACAGCGCCCAGAACAACGCCCAAACCATCTTCAGCGCGTTTAGCGTCAGCGACGAACGCATTGCCGAGATTCTTCAGCAGGTACGCGCTGAGCTACCAACCACCGAGGCGCTGCTGATCGGCAAACCCCAAGCCGGAAAAAGCTCGATTGTCCGTGGACTCACCGGCGTCTCAGCCGACATCATTGGCCAGGGATTTCGTCCCCATACTCAAAATACAAAGCGCTACGCCTACCCTTCGGACGAGCTGCCGCTGCTCATTTTTACCGATACCGTTGGGCTAGGCGACATCAACCAGGCCACCACAGATATTGTCGCCGAACTGACTAGCGAGCTACAGCAGGCCAGCCGCCACGCCTGCATTCTTATTCTGACCGTAAAAATCAGCGACTTTGCCGTCGATCAGCTTCAGCAAATTGCTCGCAAGCTCAGACAGGAAAATCCTGGCATTCCCGCTCTGCTTGCCGTAACCTGCCTGCACGAACTCTATCCACCTAGTTACCCCGATCATCCCACCTACCCACCCGACCTGCCGGAAATTAATCGCGCCTACGAGGCCATTCAAGCAACCTTTTCAGACTGCTTTGACCGCTCTGTACTGCTAGACTTCACGCTAGAAGAAGACGAATTTTCGCCCGTTTTCTATGGCCAAAATGCCCTTAGAGATGCGCTGGCCGAGCTGCTACCTGAAGCCGAAGCCAAAACCATATACCAGCTAATCGACGAACAAGACGCTGCTAGCGCCCAGCTCGGCAACCTTTACAAGGACGTTGGCCGACGATACATTTCGGCATTTGCTATTATCTCCGCCACGCTAGCAGCCGTTCCCCTCCCATTCGCTACAATGCCTGTACTTACGGCACTGCAGGTTTCAATGGTTGGACTATTGGGCCAGCTTTACGGGCAAAAGCTATCGCCCTCACAGGCGGGCGGTGTGGTCAGCGCGATCGCAGGTGGCTTCTTTGCCCAAGCTATTGGCCGAGAGCTGATCAAATTTATCCCTGGATTTGGCAGCGTCATCGCCGCCTCTTGGGCCGCAGGATACACCTGGGCGCTAGGCGAAGGAGCCTGCGCCTATTTTGGCGATTTGATGGGGGGTAAAAAGCCCGACCCGGAGAGAATTCAGCAGGTGATGGCGACCGCCTTCGAAGAGGCAAAAGAACGATTTAGAACGAGCAAACCTCTGTAAAAATTCCAGCTAAACATTCAGGTCGCTATGTCCAAGCCAATGCCCGTACCAACATCCGCACCAATGTCTATACAGCAACTCATCACCCCCCACGTCAAAGATCTTGGCGGATTTAAAGCCCGCCGCAGCCTGCCACAAGACGAACGCACGCTAGTTGGCCCTTTTATCTTCTTCGATCATCTAGGGCCAGCCACCTTCCCTCCAGGCAAAGGCATCGATGTGCGCCCCCATCCCCACATCAATTTGGCCACGCTCACCTATCTGTTCGAAGGCTCACTGCTACACCGCGATAGCTTAGGCAGCGTGCAAGAAATTCTTCCTGGCGCAGTCAACTGGATGACGGCCGGAAAAGGAATTGTCCATTCGGAGCGATCGCCCGATTCCAGCCGAGACAAAACCGACACGCTGCACGGAATTCAAACCTGGATAGCGCTACCAGAAGCCAACGAAGAGAGTGAACCCAGCTTCCGCCACTACCCCGAAGCAGAGTTGCCCCACTGGACGGAAAACGGCGCAACCATCAAACTCATTGCCGGAGAAGCCTATGGCCAGCGATCGCCCGTACAGACCTATTCTCCCATGCTGTACCTAGACGTGCAGCTCGCGCCCGGCGGTCGATTTACGCTGCCACCCAAATACAGCGAGCAGGCAGTATATAGCATCACAACCGGTCTTTCTATTGCAGACAAACCCATAGAGCAGCATCGCTTAGTAGTCTTAACCACTGGGGAATCGGTTGAAATTTCAGCGACAGACGCCGCTCGCTGTATTGTCATCGGGGGCGAACCGCTAGGGCGCAGAGCCAAATGGTGGAACTTCGTATCTAGCCGCCCAGCGCGAATTGAACAAGCCAAACAAGCTTGGAAAGCGCAGACCTTCACAGCAGTGCCCGAAGAAGACGGGTTTATTCCACTGCCCGAAGACAGCTACGAAAAGTCTCCTCAAGAGCAAATTCTGTGAGGCTAAACGTAGAAAACAAAGTCATCCTAATCCAGTCAGGGTTTAGAATCTAGGCCCGCACACAGCCGCTCAGGGACAGACGCGATCGCCCGCTCAAAAACAGTAAAATCGTCCAGCCCGCGTGCCAAGATCAGCGATCCCTGAATCGCCACAACAGCCTCCTCAGCCCTTTGCCGAGCCGCCTGCGGATCTAGCCCAGACGCTAGCAGCACCTCAGCGATCGCTCCAGTCAGCCGCTGCAAATGCTCCTTTACCTGCGCCTGAAAAACATCTCGCTTCGCGCCCGTCGTCAGCGCCGCCAACAGGCAAGGAGACTGCCCAGACTGGTATAGCTCACTCAGGCGATCGCACATCTGCTGAAACCGAGCCAGCGCTGGCCTATCTGCTCGCAGCGGCAAAAAAACGTTCTCCTCCACCCACAGCCCTCTATAGGCCAGCGCCGCAGTCACCATCTCAGCCTTTCCACCTGGAAAATGATGATAAAGGCTCGCCTTTCCTAACTCAGTCTTATTGGCGATTTGGGAAAGACTCACGCCATCGTAACCGTACTGGCGAAAAAGCTGGAATAGAACAGGTAGATGAGTTTCACGGGCCATAGTAGCGTTTTGCAGCAATGTTGTACTAGAAAGTAAGACCGCTTGTTTAACGCTTAGTCCAAGGAGCGCACTTTCCCCAGGCAATTGTACCGTTCGTTCTATCTAACAGTATCTCTAACAGCATTTACCGATCGTTCGGTACAGCCCTTAATAAGCAAACCGAACCGCTCACCCTTTCTCCAACGCACCTCTAGTCACGCCCATCTGGCTCGATAAGTTGAGCGATCGCCACAAATCCCCGCCGCTAATGTCGCCCTTTAGCAATCGCTGATACGCCACTAGCGTTTGCTTTACCTGCTGCGCATTCTCGTTCAAAAACTCTACTCGAAAATGCCGCGCCCCTTTATCTATTAACCTAGTCACAAACTCTGCCCCCGTTTGCGCCACCCCGTTAAACACCGTATTGCGGCAACCCGCATCTGCCTGCAAAACATGCTCAGTGCCCGTGCGATCGCGCAGCTTTACCTCATGCCGATCGCAAGGTCGCCCGCAGTTCGTAAAATCTGTGCCGGTCGACAAAAACGCACAAAAAACGCAGTGCTCCATATGAAACATCGGCATATGCTGATGAATAGTCAGATCGAACCAGTCGGGCGGCGCACTCGCCAGCAGATCTTCTAACTGCTGGACATTCAAATCGTACGAAGCGCTCAGCCGCTCCAGCGAAAACGCGCTTTTGTAGTAGTCTGCCGCAATTGGATTCGCCACATTCAAAGAAAAGTCACCAATGCAGCGATCGCCCTCAAAAAACGCGAGCTGATCGTAATTGCGCACCAAATAACCATCCGCATTCGCCTTCTTCACCTGTTCGAGAATGTAGTATTCACTGGGCTTAGTAATTCGCGGCGGCGCAACAAAAATCTCAGCCGTCTCACGGCCAGCCGCCCCGTTAAAGTCTCTCACCTGCTGCACCGCCTGCTGATAGCGAACCGGGTCTTCCAGCTCGCAGTAAAGCGTACGGATGCCCGATTCTAGAACGGCCTGAATTTGAGCAGGCGATCGCACCAAAGCAATCAAATTCGGCTCCGCTGTTTTTGCCGCACTCATCTCAGGCAGCAAATCGCGATAAGACGCATGGGGATTCAGCGTCCAGGCTTTTGGCTGCGATCGCACATCTAACAGCCGATCAACTAACTCTCGCCGCAGCTGATTGAGTGCGCTCACCGGCACCATCACCTCGCCCACCAGCTTATTCTTCAGCTCAAACAGCTCAAACGGCGTATTTCCCAATCGCGAAAACTGCTGCGTCAAACGATCAGTCGTCAAAGGTTTACGATAAGCCGCCGCCAGCAAAACGTCCGTCACCGCTTCCACGCTGCGCCCAAACTCATCTACCGCGATCGCCCGCACCCCTTCGCCCAGGCGCCCGCTCACCTCCACGGAGATCGCCCGCTTAAACTTCGGCACGTCGCCCGCATAAGTCTGGCGAATCTCTTTGTCTAATTCAGGATCGCTGGTCTTCCAAAGGCGATCGCCCACCCGCACCCGCGCCATATCAACATCGCGCCGCCCAAAGCTAACAAAAGTCTCTTTTCCTCTTCTCTCCACCGCATACAGTCGTCCGCCCTGTTCGCTATCCGGATGGCCGCTATCAATGACAACGCCGTCACCTGGCTTCACCGGCACTTCTACTTCAAGCACCAACTGAGCGTCTCTGTTGTTTTTTTGAATACGAGAGACTTTACCAACATACGCTCCTCTTTTTTTCCCAAAGCGAGCATGTACCAAAGCCTGATTATCACTACCCTGGAACCATCCAGTCGCCAGCCCCCGCGAGAACGCCATTTCTAAAGAATATCGCTCCGCCTGCGAAGGTTGGTAAGTCGCCTGAGTTTTTCGCAGCTTCAGATCTGTCGCAGACGTTCTCTCAGTTGTCCTCTTAGTTACTCTCTCAGTTTTAGACAGATCTAAAACAACTTTGTCCAATGCCTGACGATAAACACGAACAACATTCGCGACATATTCTGGCGTCTTCAGTCGGCCTTCTATCTTTAAGCTCGTAACACCCGCATCAATCAGTTCAGGAATAACTGGCAAACCAGAAAGGTCTTGAGGGCTAAGGAGGTATGCGCGATCGCCTAAATCCACCGCCTTTCCATCCGCCACCAAATCGTAAGTCATCCGGCAAGCCTGAGCGCATTCGCCCCGATTCGCCGAGCGCCCACCCAAAGACTCACTCGTCAAACACTGCCCCGAATAGGCGACGCACAAAGCCCCATGCACAAAAGTCTCCAGCGGCATCACCAAATTCTCCTTCTTTAGCTGCCGCTGAATCTTATTAATTTCCCTAATCGAGCACTCTCGCGCTAGCACCACCAAATGACAGCCCAGCCGCTGCGCAAACCCCACGCCCGCCGCCGAAGTCACCGTCATTTGCGTGGAAGCATGAATCGGAAAATCTGGCGACAAATGGCGAATCAGCCGACAAATTCCCACATCCTGCACAATGGCCGCATCTACACCCGCCGCAATAATCGTCCGCAAGTAGTGAGCCGCCGCCTTCAGCTCCTGCGGGAACACCAGCGTATTCAGCGTGACATAGCCCTTCACCCCGCGCCCATGCAAAAACGCCATCAGCTCAGGCAGATCTTCGCGAGTAAAATTATCCGCTCGCATCCGCGCATTAAAGCGGTCTAAGCCAAAATAAATCGCATCCGCGCCATTCTCCACCGCCGCCTTCACACAGTCCCAATTACCCGCAGGGGCCAATAGCTCCGGGCCATGCCTAGCCTCACCAAAACTGTTAGAAACAGCCTTAGAAGCTTCAAAAGAAACGTCAGCAGAAGAATCTAGCATAGGCATAATTTTAGACAAACATCATCAGAGCGCGGCACATATTCAAGTCTATAGCAAACCTCTTAGGCGAGACGGCAGCAATTTTTGCCTAAGTAACAACTCATGCCAGAAACTTGAGTCAATGACCGTTGATCCCTAGAATTAAGAATGTATAAAGGAATTCTTTTTCCTTATTGACCTTATCTACCCGTAGGAGGAACTATGGCTGAACGTCCAATCATCGTTGGCATTGTGGGCGATAGCGCCGCTGGTAAAACCACGCTCACTCGTGGTATCGCGCAAGTACTAGGTGAAGACAACGTTGTGGCCATTTGCACCGACGACTATCACCGCTACGACCGCCAGCAGCGCGCCGAAATGGGCATTTCTGCCCTCGATCCCGAATGTAACTACATCGACATTATCGAGCAGCATCTGCAAGACTTGCGCAGCGGTAAGTCTATTCTTAAGCCGATTTACAACCACACCACCGGTGGCTTCGATGCACCGGAATATATTCAGCCCAAGAAATTTGTCATCGTAGAAGGCTTGCTAGGTTACTCAACCAAAGCTGCCCGCGACGCCTACGACGTAAAAGTGTATCTAGCCCCGCCCGAAGAGCTAAGAGCTAAGTGGAAAATTAAGCGCGACACCCGCAAACGGGGCTACACCAACGAGCAGGTGCTAGAAGCCTTGCGCAAGCGCGAACCCGACTCTGAAAACTTCATCCGACCTCAGCGTCAATGGTCCGACGTCATTGTCTCTTTCATTCCCCCCGAGAACGAAGACGAAGGCAATGACCTGCTGCTAGACGTTCAGCTCGTGCTGCGGCCAACCCTGCCACATCCAGACTTTACCCACATTTTGGACGACAAGGGTAACGACTTAGGCGACGCCATTCGCCTCATATTAGATCGCGACATGGGCAAGCCAGTAGACGTACTGCACGTAGACGGCCATGCCAATGAGGAACAGGTACAGCAATTAGAGAGGATTCTCTGCGACGAAGTGCCTTATCTCGGTCAGTTTTGTAGCCTAGAAGGCAACAAAGATGTAGGTAAAGTTGTTGGCACCACCGGCGAGACGCTGCAAAGCTATCCGCTAGCGCTAACGCAGTTGTTGATTACCTACCACATGCTAAAGGCCCTGAAGCGTACGCAAAAGTAAAGTTACCTTAAAAGAAAGTGCTTTTAAAAAGCACTTTCAGAGCACTTGTATTCAGTAGCTTTCAGCGCTTGGCTTCGCACAGCGCTATTTATTTAACGCCCAGCCATCTATCGCTTCTAACCCTCTGTCAGGGGCTTTCGTCAGGGGCTTTTGTCGGTGGCTATAGATGGCGAGCCTCCTAAAGTCTGTCCGGAGTATTGATCTAGAAGAGGATTCGACAACAAATAATTCTTTACAGGGATGCTAGACAATCTAACAGTCCTGCCGACTCCTTTAGACCCACCAGACTATTCGCACACAAAATTCCAGAGGCCGCAACTGCGGGAACGCCAATTCCAGGTAGGGTGCTATCGCCAACTCGGTACAGCCCTTTAATAGGTGTCTTCCCTCCCGGAAAGCGACCCTCCTGCGCCTCAATAGCAGGCCCATAGGTTCCTTTATAGCGACGCAAAAACCGACTGTGCGTCAAAGGTGTACCCACCATCTCTAGCACCACTCGCGATCGCACATCTGGAATAATTCTCTCTACGGCTCTGTACAGCGTCTCAGCTTTCTCTCTTTTCTTGTGCTCGTAGTTCTCGTCTTTTACCCAGCCTTCAAACGGCTCTAAGGTATAGGCGTGAACCGTATGATATCCCGATGGAGCCTGCTGAGGATCAAGCACAGTAGGAATAGATACCATGCAGGTATTTCCCGGCGTGGTCACATCTTCATCACTATCATGGACAACAACATGATGAATTGCCACATTTTCTAACCCTTCCATTCGGATGCCCAGGTGCAGATGCATAAAGCTATCTACCGCAGGCGTATCTAGCGCCTCAGCTCTATAGGCCTCTGGTAAATCTGTTGCCTCTAGTAAATGTTGATAAGTATCCCAAATAGTCGCGTTTGATATTACCGTCTTCGCTCGAATAGTCTCACCGCTTTTGAGCACAACGCCACGCGCCGCCCCATCTTCTACCAAAATTTTGTCTACATGCGTTCCTAACCGTAGTTCGCCGCCCCATCGCTTTAGTCCACGCACTAGCGCATCGACGATTGCACCGCTGCCGCCCACTGGGTAGTCAATCACAGAATCAGCCCGCTCGCCAAACATAAAGGCCATCTCTGGCGCGACCGTTTCTTCGCACTTCATGCCAGAAAGCAAAAAGCATTCCAAATCGAGCAGGCGCTTCAGCCAGGGATTAAAATCGCCCACCGCTGACATCACTTCACCCATAGAGCGGCCCAGATCGCGAAGCGTAGGCAGCATTTGCGCGATCGCCCCAGGATACCGCTTCAACAACAAAGGCAACAGCTTCAAATCAGCCCGCAGCGCCAGCGTCGGAATCGACTTCAGCGGCGCATAAATCTTCAGCAGCCGCGCCTCTAGCGCTGCAAACTGAGCCGCCGACCCCGCACTAAACTGCTCAATCGCCGCCTTGTACTTCTCCCCGTTGCCATAAACCGGCAGCGTCCCTTCCGGAAAATGATAGTAGCCAAACGGTTCGTAGGGCACCGCTTCAATTGGCTCGCCTAGCACCGATAGTACCTGGCTTAAAGGATTCGCAGACCCCACCTCGGAAAGGCCGCAGTAAAAAGAAGGGCCGGAATCAAAAGTGAATGTCCCCACCGCCGAACGCCGCTCGAACGCATGAGCCGCGCCGCCCGGTAGCGTATGGCTTTCGCATACGACAACCCGCCGACCGTAACGCGCCAGCAGCCCGCCCGCAACCAGTCCGCCCAAACCACTGCCAACGACCACTACATCTACTGTCTGCATAAACTAGCTTTGCACTACGCCAAGGTTACTGTAGCGCTCTTTCTCAGCAGACACCGCTAGGCGTACTGTACCTGCATCAGCGTCTGCTCAATATCGTGAAGATGCTGCGCAACCACAGCTTCTTCCGCGGGGTCAATTGCCGTTAGCGTTTGCAATCGCCAGGCGTTGGCACAGCGCAGTTCGCTTAGCTCCTGCTCCACCTTTTCCCGCGCCTGAAGCGTTTCCTCAGCAGTTTCAGCCGCCTTCTCCAGCTCGCTCAGCCGCTGATTAAGCAGCGTCGCCTCGCGCTCAGCAAACGCTTTGACCGCTTCTATCTGGGCCTGTACGCCGCCGGACTTGACAACCGAATAAACCTCCATCAGCCGGCAATACGCCTGCAAGTAGGGATCGTCTCCTTTGGAGAGCGTGGTTGATAGCTTAATAGGCGATCGCATCAGCTGCTTACGCTGCTGCCACCAGTCGAGCAGCGCTGGGATAGAAACCTGAGAAATAGGCGAAGAATTTAGAGACATTGATATCTTCTCAGCGAAACGTAAAAAGGCGGTTGAGACGGTCGTCAAAGACTCGCGGCGCGAAGTATTGGTTCTTATCTTGGGACACGAGCTA
>Ga0209194_1000431_pt1 | contig 34043 bp, 53 predicted proteins | sample COGITO_mtgs_1004_FD_184787 | JGI IMG/M metagenome (GOLD analysis project Ga0209194, IMG submission 184787) | Pelagic marine microbial communities from North Sea - COGITO_mtgs_100413 (SPAdes) (version 2) | ecosystem: Environmental > Aquatic > Marine > Epipelagic ...
AGCGTGGGTTACCTATCTCTTGCTTTCTCAATTATATGGATGATAGCGCAGAGGGGCTGGTCGATAATCTATCTGAGACTAACTGGTTATCAATGCTTGGAGGAGGGGTTGGTATTCACCTTGGTATTCGGAACAGTGATGATAAATCTACTGGCGTGATGCCGCACCTGAAGATGTATGATGCGTCCTCTCTGGCATACCGTCAGGGTCGTACACGTCGGGGTTCCTATGCTGCATTCTTGGATGTATCTCACCCTGACATCATTCAGTTCTTGGAGATGCGTAAGCCCACTGGTGACCAGAACATGAGGACACTAAACCTCAATCATGGTGTTAACATCAGTGATAAGTTTATGCAGATCATTGAACGTTGCATGAAAGACCCAGAGGCTAACGATGACTGGGAGTTGATTAACCCTGCGAACGGTGAGGTGGCTGAGGTAGTTAGTGCTAAGGGGTTGTGGCAGAAGATGTTAGACTTACGTATGCAGACAGGTGAGCCATACTTCATCTTTATTGATACGGCTAATAGGGATATGCCTGAGTGGTTAAAGGATAAAGGGTTACGTATTAACGGGTCTAACCTGTGTACCGAAATCTTCCTACCCACCAGCGCTGACCGAACGGCTGTGTGTTGTTTGTCTAGTGTTAACTTGGAGTACTATGATGATTGGAAAAATAATGATCAGTTTATCCCGGATGTTATGGAAATGTTGGACAATGTTATCGAGTACTTCATCACTAACGCTCCTGACCATATTAGTCGTGCTATACGGTCTGCTACTGCCGAGCGGTCTGTTGGATTAGGTTCGTTGGGCTTCCATGCTTACTTACAGAAGAACAACATGCCTATCGACGGGGTGATGGCTAAGTTAACAAACAAAGATATTTTCGCTCATATTAACAAGGAGTGTGCTCGTGCAGATAATATTCTCGTTCTTAAAAGAGGCGCTTGCCCGGATGCAAGTGAGTTTGGCATTCAGCGTAGGTTTAGTCATCATATGGCTATCGCTCCCAATGCTTCTTCCAGTCTTATTATGGGTAACACTTCGCCATCCGTGGAGCCGTATAGAGCAAATGTTTTTCGGCAGGATACCCTAAGTGGTGCATTTGTCTACCGTAATCGCTTCTTGTCAGAGCGTCTTGCTGGACTTGGTATGGATGACGATGACACTTGGGCTTCTATTATTGCCAACGATGGTAGCGTTCAGCATTTGGGCATACCAGAAGATGTGAAGGAAGTATTTAAGACAGCGATGGAGATTGACCAGCGGTGGTTAGTAGAGCTTGCAGCAGATAGACAGAAGTATATCGACCAAGGACAGAGTGTTAATTTATTCTTCCAGCCTAACACAACCATTGCCTATCTACATGCTGTACACTTTATGGCGTGGAAGATGGGGTTGAAGAGTTTGTACTACCTCCGCTCTGACAAGGTGCGTAAGGCAGAGAAGGTTGGTGCCCAGGTTAAACGCCAGCGCATCGAGGAGACAATTGATATGACAGCTATTGCAAATGGAGAGACATGCCTAGCTTGCGAAGGTTAACTTGGATACGGTGGCTAGAGATAGTCACCTGCCTACACATTATTGCTAACACATGGAGACAATGGTAATGAAGCCACAATTGACAGAAGAGAGAAACACATTCAAGCCGTTCAAATACCCTTGGGCATACGATGCTTGGTTACAACATGAGCAGAGCCATTGGTTGCACTCAGAGGTTCCGATGGGGGAGGACTTGAAGGATTACCAGAAGAAGCTGAAGAATGAGGAGAAGGAGTTCCTAACCAAAATCCTACGCTTCTTTGTGCAGGGTGACTTGGACATTGGAGATGGGTACTACACACACTACCTACCCGTGTTCAAGCAACCAGAGGTGCGGATGATGATGAGTGGGTTTGCCGGACGAGAAGCTTTGCATGTCGCCGCCTACGCTCACCTAATTGAAACACTGGGGTTGCCTGAGAGTACCTACAACGAGTTCCTACAGTATGGTGAGATGGTGGAGAAGCATGAGTACTACCAGAACCTAGGCGACGCACCGATGGCAGAGAAGATTGCCACGATTAGCGCCTTTGGTGAGGGGATGCAACTGTTCTCCTCCTTTGTTATGCTCCTTAACTTTGCCCGACATGGTAAGCTCAAGGGGTTAGGCCAGATCATTGCTTGGTCTATTGTGGATGAGACGCAGCATGCTGAGGGTATGATTAAGGTCTATCGTGACTGGGTTAAACAGAACCCTAAAGATAGCTCAAGCGAGCGTGTGAAAGAAATCGCCCAAGAGATGGTGGCGCTAGAGGATAAGTTTATTGACCTAGCCTTCGGTATGTATGACGTAGAGGGGCTGACAGCAGAAGAGGTGAAGGAGTACATCCGCTACATCGCTGACCGTCGCCTGATTAGTATGGGTATGAAAGGTGTCTTTAAGGTAAAGAAGAATCCTCTGCCTTGGGTGGATGGGATGCTTGGTGTTAGCCACACTAACTTCTTTGAACAACGTGTAACAGATTATTCCAAAGGAGCCACTAACGGCACATGGGATGACGTATGGGGTAAGGCAGCTTAATGGTAACAAAGAAACGAGCAACGGACTCAGATGCTAAACCACAACATGGGCTAAAGATGAAGTTAGATGATATGCTAACCATCAGTCCTAAGACAGAGAAGCAGAAGGAGTTCTTTGATGCCTACCAACAGGGTCATTACTTCTGTGCGCTGTCTGGTGTAGCTGGTACGGGTAAGACATACATTGCTTTCTACAAGGCGCTTGAGGAGGTTATGGATAAGAGTAACCCCTATGCTAAGCTTGTTATCATCCGCAGTAGTGTGCAAAGTAGGGAGATGGGGCACCTACCTGGGGATGCCGAGGAGAAGATGAACCAGTTTACTGAGCCGTACAAACAGATAGCGGCTGAGTTGTTTAAGCGCAAAGACGCTTGGGATCGGTTGGTGGAGCAGGGTTATGTCGAGTTCCTGTCCACCTCCTTTATCCGAGGGACTACGTTTAACAATGCTGTCGTTATTCTGGATGAGAGTCAAAACTGTACGATGCATGAGCTGGACACCATCATCACCCGTATTGGGCACACGTCTAAGTTCTTCTTATGCGGTGACTATCGACAGGTGGACTTGAAGAAGAGAGATGATAAGAGTGGATTGCTTGAGTTCTTAACCATCCTACGCTCAATGAAGGAGTTTACAGAGATTGAGTTCTCGGTGGCTGATATTGTCCGTAGTAGCTTGGTTAAGAATTACATCATCGCTCGAATTAAACACGAGGATAGTAAGTATGATTAACATTAACATGCGTCTAGGCATTGGCTTCGACATCGAACATAACGACAACATCTGCCATGTGGTAGGGGATGATGAAGGTAGGTTTATAGCCGCCTATGAGGGGTTGATTATTAAAATCCCTTTCTTCTCCATCTACATTGGGGAGTTCTCTGAGTTAGATCAAGAGGTCTTAGAAATAGAAGACTAAAAAAAAGCCCCTAAGCAGTGATGCCTAGGGGCTTTGTTATTGGATCAGAACCCTTCTAACAGGCTTGGATCAGATGGTTGGTACTCCTGATAAGGGGTGTCACTAGAGTAGGCTTGGTAGCCTCCTACAATAGCTCCTGCTGCATAAGTGGAACTTGTCTTTAGAAAGAGTTCCTTTGCTATACCTATAGCTCTATCCGTCATCCCTTTAGTTTCAACTTCTGCTACTAACTCGCCATATTTAATTAACGAATCAGGGTCTAACAAAAAGTCTTGCATTGCTTCTGCCTCTGATCGCGCAGCTTTACCTTGTAAATAGCGTGAACCAGTATTAATAACAACACGAATTTTAGTTATAATCTGATTTCGTAACTCACCAATAACTTGAGAAAATTTTGATCCTGTCATTTCCTCAAACTCAGACTTACCAGTTGTACTTGGATTAATTTTTAACGTAGCTGGATTAGTTGCTAACCTCTCAGATGCTTCAACCGCATAACGCAATGCAGGGATACTATCACCACCAAACACTTTAGCCATCGCTGGAATATTAGCGTCAAACCATTGCAAGGGGTTAGGGCCTCCTGATGTGAGTATATCCAGCATAGTTGCCTTAACAGCATCTGTGGCTGTTTGATCGCCATCTATACGGGCTAACATATCATCCAACTTAGCAGGGTTCTTCATAACATTGTTAATATAACCCTGAATACTACCTGATGTGTTAAAAGCTTCCCCTAATACATCCGCTAAGTATGTTACCTTATCCTGCTTGGCGGCAGCTAAGATGGCAGTTCTCTCATCACCAATCTTAGTAACACCAGTAGCCAAGTCATCTAGTCGCTTCTGTATACTAGGCACTAAATCCAGCTTCTCTTTGTTAGCTACCATCCACCGCTTAAGTTGCTGAGGGTTAATTTCAAGTGTGTTGGTGTTAACGATAGCTCGATTATTAGCAATAGCCGTAATGAAAGCATCCTCTACAAGGCGTATACCATCAGGGTCATCCCCAATAACAGCTAAGGCTTGCTTTAAACTACTTGTCTTGCTTGTCAATGTAGGTACTGTATTCTCTACAAACTTAGCCCGACTAACCTGCAAGATACCCTGCTCATTAAAAGGGATACCAAGTTCTTGTGCGTACCTTTGGTCAATAGCTTTGTAAGGGACACTAAATGCAGGGTCTACAGAATCAATAGCTTTGTTAACCTCTCGCTTTAATTCAAACAACATACGAAGCTGATCTTTGTCATCCGTATCATTGATAGCTTTGTTAACATTACGCTTCAAGCTGTCTAAATCATTAACACTAACATCATTAGCTACTGCGTTTGCTGGCTGTTTAGCAATACGATACTTAGTTTGTATCCTAGAGCTAACAGGGGTAGGAGCTTGCCATTTAGTTTTAATCTGACGATATAGAGCAGGAAACTTAGAGAAGACATCCTTATTCGCCTCATCATTAACAAAAGCAACTAAAGCCTGAGCATTCTCTTTAGGCAGTTTAATTCCTGCTGTCTCTGCTGACTCTAAAACTTTCTTGTATAGAGGGCTTAAACTCTTACGAATTGTAGCTTCTTTAGCCTTAACCATATTGGTAAAGCGAGTCCCCATGTCTGAAGCGCCAGTAACTTGTAGTTGAGAGGATGCTTCAACAATGTTATCTGTTAAAGTAGCAACAGTTTTTTCAGCCTCAGCATTACGAGCCGCAAAGTCAATCTCAAACTGCTCATTCTTAACCTTAACAGCCGCTGCACGTTGTTTAACCAAAGCATCAACCTCTTGCATCGTAGGGGCTTTACCTTGTTTAAATGCAGTTAGTTGTTTCTCAGCCGTCTCATATTGTTGACGCATAGCCGCTGTAAATCCAGCGTTGTCGCCTTTAGCCGCCTGAGAAGCAATAAAACCAGAAATAGTTAGGTCGCCGTTAGCCGCTGCCAATATAGGTAAGCTAACTCCAGTAGCTTCTTGTATTTTACCTGATTGTATTAAAGTAGAAGAAAGAGCATCATTAGCTTCAAAAGCCACTTTTGCTTGTCTCTTAGCCCTTATTACACCAGAAGCCTTCGCCCCTTCACCTAAAGCTTCAATACCTTCCTGACCAGCCCCTCGGTTAGTAACCATAGTCGCCAGATTACGAGTAGGGGAAATAACAAGTCCTGGGGTAGCACCACCAACCATACCAGCTAAGTTACGTTGCCAGCCTTCAGGGAATTGCTCACCCGCAGCCTTACCAGCCACAGCACCTGCTGCACCAATAACACCCTCAGTGACTAACCCACCTGCTGTTTTAGGCATAAGACTACGGGCTAAGTCAGCGATGTAGGGGGAAGCTTTAGAGCCACGATAAAGCAGTTGTGCCCCTCTAGCCGCTGCCGCCATAGGAGGGACAGCCGCTGCCCCTTCAATAGCCGCTTCAACATAAGGAGCTGCCTGTTCTGAAAAAGTCTCCTCTGGGGCATTAGCTCTGAATCTGGCATCCTCAGCTAAAGCACTAGAAGTAGGTAACTCATCTGCCCTAGCGAAATCCTCTATCGTAGCTAGACCACCTCGGATAGCCTTCTCTTTAATTTCTTCTTTAGTAGCTCCTATTGGTACGTCGGGGATAACAATACCATTAGGTAGCTCTACTGATCGAGTTTCTGCCATAATAAACCTTTATAAATCGTTCCAACTAACAGAGCCATCTGCCTTAGCTTTAGGGAAGTAAACTTCGGGGTTTTTAGAAAACCCTGCCTCAGCCGCTGCCGCTGTAAACCGATCAGCTTGTTTGTTAATCTGTTCTGCCTCAAATCGCTCAATGATACTAGCCACAGCATATAACTTACGCTGAGTGTCTAGTGTTGGAGTTCCTGTGAATGCCTTAGATGTTATATCTTTAATAGCTTGCACAATTTCAGGAGAGCCACCTAATCGCTTAATATCCTCATTGGACAACTTACTCTTACCAACAGCACGAGCCACTGTAGTTCTAGCAGCTTCCCACGCATCAGGGTTATTAGACGCTTTAGCTTCTCGCAACAACGTTTTAGCCGTTTTAGCAGCTTGGAATGAAACTGTGTTATCTTTAATAGCGTCATCAAAAGCTTTTAAATCTTTACCAATCTCATAAGCACCAGCTCTAGCGACAGTGACAGACTTCTCTTTTAATGTCAGATTAACAGCAGCTTGTTCAGTAGGTGTTAAATCCTTAAACTGCTTACCACCATACATAGCAGAAGAATAAGCCTCCCTATCAACACCAAAGTTAACTGGCTTAGGCGTTAATGAACTAGGAGATTCAATAGCTAAAATGTTATTAAGAGCAGCGTTAGACTCAGGAGAACCTTGTGGATACTGAGACATAATTTGTCTGGCAGCTTGAAGTGATACTTCCTTGTCAACATCCATTTGAGCTGCTTGTGTCTCCAACGCTGCTTGCGCAAGAACACCTGGATTCAAAGCCTCAAATTGTGCCATCTCAGCCTTTGTCTTTGCAAATGCTTGCTGTGAGTTAATTATCGCTTGTTGAGCTTTCTGTACCTCAAGTGGGTTAATCGTATTAGCCTGTTTATAAGCTTGTTGCGCTGTTGCCAAGGTTTGTCTAGCTTGGGCTAAAGCAATAGGATTTGTTTTATCAGCTTGTGCATAAGCTTGTTGCGCTGTTGCTAAGTTTTGTTTAGCTTGGGCTACCTTGGTAGGGTTAATTTGATTAGCTAGTTCATAGTCTTGTTTAGCTTTCTTTAGGGCTGCTTCCGCTGTGTCGTTAGCTAAAAAAGCAGCCTTAACCTTCGGCATAATGGTTGCTCGATTTAAAGTATTCTCTAACGTTTGACCTTCAATGTTTAACTTTGTTTCTTTGTTCTTTAGCTCTTGTTGTTGATATTCAGCCGCTTTAGTAGAAGCAATAGATGCTTTATCTGTTAACCCTTTGTCTGCCAACCTCTTTGCCAATTCAGTATAAACTTCACTGTTATTCGTTAACCCTAAGTTTTTAACATCCTGGTACACTTGACTAATAGTTTCACGTTCCTGTATTTCTGGTAATTGCCCTCCTAACATACGGGAGCCTTGAGCACCAATATTAGCCCCTGCATTACTCATAAGGCTAACAACCTGTTGCAGTAACCCCTGTTGTCCCATTTGAGCTGGAGAGACTAAGAATTGATTTAAGTAATCTTGCTCAATCTTACTAGGGGAGCTTGTACCAAATAACCCTTGAATTTGTGCCATGTTTATTCCTTATGATGTGGGTTTGCCAGTGTATGGATCAAATTTATAACCGCTGGCTGATCTTCCTATATTGCCTAACATACCCGCAGCACCTAAAGTACCAGCTAAGTTAGCTTGAGCGGCTGAAGTAGCACCCCCTAACAAAGTAGAACCTTGGTTAGCACCTAATGTAGCAGCACGGTTTCCAATATCCATTCCCAGTTGTAAAGGCTTCAAACCAAGTTCCTCAATACCAACACCAGTCTGAAACAAACCAGCACCTCTAGAGATTGCACGATCAATATCTGCTTGAGCCAATTGTGTAGAGTTAGCCGCAAGCTCTTGGTCAACCTGAGCACGAGCCAAGTCACGTTGGTATCGTTCTGGGTTAACATACCCTGTCCCTGCCCCTGCTCCCTGCGAAGCCCCTGACAGACCTAAACCAATACGACCAGACTGAAGCTGTTGTTGGCGTAGAGCAATGTCCTCTGCACCTCGCCCACCAGCCATTAAGTCTCGTTGTTGGTTATAATATTGCTGTGCTGCGGCTGTTGGGTCTGTATTAATTTGACCTAGGAAATCAGTTGCCCCACCATACATAGCATCTTGAAATGCCTTTAAGCGAGGATCTAATTCATAACCTGCTTGTTGTTTATCTTTGTCAAAAAAGCTAGTACCAAAACCAGAAGTAATAGAGTAAGGTTTAAACTCCCCCATTGCTGCTGCTTGTTCTGCCGCATCTCTGGTAGCATCAGCAGTTTTATCTGCGCCCCAATAAGATAGGGCAGCAGATCCAAGCTGTGAACCTACGTTAATTAAATCTTTATTCTCTATATAATCAGTAGCGAGATCAGTCCAAAAACTCATAACAACTCCTTAACCTGCAACGTAAATACAAGCGATTTGCTTGACTTCGTCTGCTGAAGTGAATGTAACAGATTCACGAGCTTTCGCTACAGTGTACCCTCGTATAATATCGTCTGCTTGTTTCATACCCTTACCTTTTATATTGGAAGCTACGATTAGGTCACCAGCTTCAATGTTTCCACCCTCACCACATACGTTAATCTGACCTTCTCCCAAAGCGTTCATAATGACTAAGTTATATTTATCCTTAGCCGCTTCATACTCAGTACTATTACGTAAAACAATCTCGTCTGCTGAAGTGAATGTAACACCAAAAGCAGCCACCAGTTGTTTATCTGCTAGTAACCCATTATTACGAGATACAACACCAATTGCATTCTTTTGGTTCGCCTGTGTGGTCGGTGTCACCTCAAAGATAGTGTTGTTAATTCCATCTTTAGATACACAAGAAACATCTGCTACAATATCCCCTAGCTCGACTTCGACAGCTAAAGGTAACAAAGCCTCGTGCGCCCCTGTGAATGGCCCTGTTGTTCCTGCGTATGAGTAGAATGAGTAGCCACTAGATGTACCTACGTAACCACCAGCAACACCATTGTTCTCACCCTTCAAACCGTTACAACTACCAAACCCGATAGCTGTAGCAGCACCAGCAGTTGACCCTTGAGAAGATGTGAAGTAACCACCAAAGTTACTACCACCATCGCCGTACAGAGCAGCAGCAGAGCCTGTTCCTGTAGCGTATACTGAAACACCAGTAATAGCACCACCGTCAATCAAGTTACCAGATAGTGTTCCTGTAGTAATCTTACTAGCACTCAATGTGCCTGTAGCAATTTTTCCACCGTCAATAACAGTTACACCTGAATCAAAGGTAGATTGGAAGTTAGAGAAGGTAACTAACCCATCAAAATTTAACCAAGTAAAGGGTGTGGAACCAATCGTTACAGTCTGTGTTCCTACCTCATCCTCTTCTACATAATACTGGACAGCCCAAAACTTACTACCCGATGTCATCGATGGGGCTGAAAATTGTGTAGACCACCCTGCTTTGGTAACAGTAAATGTATTTGTGGCGAATACGTAGGAATATGTATCTGAGGTTGTAGGAGCAGTAGGAGCAGATGCAGATGAGTTGGCGTAATACAAATACCCGTTAGCAGAGATAGTATCTGTACCTGAACCATCAGCACCATTCTGGAAGGCTAAAACAGGGGCAGACCAAGACAAAGAATCATCCAAGCCTGTGGTTCCAACAGTACTAGCTAAGGCTGTTGAGATGTAAACAGGGTCTGTACCAGTAGGAACTGAAGAAGACCAACCATCAGGAGGTGTTAAGATTAGACCAGTGAAGTTAAATGAACCACCTGTAGGAGTAGCTGGAGGGGTTGCTGATCGAATCCAAACGGTAACAGTAAGGTAAGAAGCACCATCTAAACCCTCAGTACCAGCGGCAACAGCACTGTTAATCTCTCGAACAACAAAAGCTGTGTTAGCAATTTTAGTAGAGTTATCACCCAATGCAGCAGTAGGTACTGTAGGAGCGCCTGTTAAAGCTGGTGAGCTAGTATTAGCTTTACTATTTATAGCAGCTTGGATTGCTACAAATTCAGCGTCAAACTCAGAACCTTTAATAACCTTATCAGGGTCGTTAGGTAAGAGATCATCCTTAGCCGCAAAATTTACAAACTTCGTATAGTTAGACATTAACTAATCCTTCCTGTTTTAACAAACATATCAATCTTTTGAACCGTCATACTAGCCCCTTTAATCACAGCTTCAAAGCCTACCTGAAGGACATTACCACTCCCGGCTACGCTTTCTTTAATATTTTCAACAAGCACACCTTTAGAAAACTCACCTACACCAAACTCAGAAATATTGAATTCAGCGACTTGAGCTTCTGGTATACTATAACCATACCTGCGAGTGTCCTCGTTATAATTAAAGTTAGTCTTAACAACAAATTGCTGACCAGAGCCACCGAACACTGTGGCACTAAAGTTCTTCAATATTTTAATTGTTGTCGGCATGGACATGTCGGTATGATGTGACAAGTAACTCATGGTGTATGCTTGGGTGTTATCTGTGTAACCACCATACTTACCAATACCATTTGTCTTACCAATCAGCAACTCTCTGTCTCGCTTACGGAGAAAGGAAGTAGCCAAAAACCCAGTCCATTTAGTAACACGAGATGCCCCATCTTCTAACGCAATTCGCATATCCAAGCAATAAACTGTTTTACGAGATGGCAAGGATAGTAGGTAGAAGGCATTTAACTCAGAGTAAATAGCACAAACCCTGTCTAAGTCTCCGTGTAAAGCCCTCTCGTTCTTCATGTTAGCAATTAGATCATCCCTAACATTCTTTGTTAAATCCCGCATAGGCAGAGATTTTTCTTGAATTACTCGACCCAATGAACGAATACCTGTATCTGATAAGAAAATTAAATCATTACCTGTGTTCTTAATACTATTACGTGCAACACAACCAACACCAGTAATAACATCAGATAAAGAAAAATCACCTAGAGGATTCTCAGCCCCTCGATAAATAACAATGCTATGCTCACAGAAGATAATTAAGAAACCGTTATGAGCAGCAAGGGCTGTTATCTTATCAACGTTGTTAGGCACGATAGCAGCAATGTTCAGAGTTCCACTAGTACCACCACTAAAAGCAGGAAAGGCTGTATCAGCAATATCCGTAGACCAGTATATTGTGTCCCCATCATGTGCCCAGAAACGTCCGTAAGCCCCAATAACATGTTTAGGGTAGCTAGTACCCCAACTCTGAGCAACACCCGTTAAAGTGGTTATTGTTTGAAGGTTAGGAGTACTAGCCTCTGTATATATAAGGGGTTCATTCTCATTCTGAACTAAGATAGCATGGTCATATAAAGTAGCACCACTCCAATGGCTTAATGTTGGTGTGTAGCCAACGGGAGTAATGTCTACTAATTCAGATGAATTATCACCATTCTTAAATATTTTGTTATTACCTGCTGACAATGTTACCACTGTGTCATCAGCGTTGAAATGCTCTAACATGAAATCAATAGTATTGTCAGTCAAAGCAGTTTCGCCAAGGGTAGTTTGCATTATCCACCCTTGACGAGAACCCAACTGACCAGACTTATCAATAACAACATTATCAGCTTGGTAAGCGAAGTTGTTTGAAATAGTAACTCCGCTCTCTTGGGTGTTTAAACCGTAGAAGCCGGGAGAGACTATTGATAGTGTCTGTAATTGTTTCATACGCTATACCAAACAGTGTCCTCTGGGTGACGAGCAGCATCCATAGCAATCTCATCTGCCAATGCCGACTGACTAGCAGCATAGGCGTTCATACTTTGTTGTCCGCCATCCTCACCACGTTCCTCAATCGCCATCGCAGTGGCTAACAGAATAACAGGACGCTTAGGGATAACCATGTTATCTGTATCAGCAGACAACTCTTGATTACGCAGAGTGACGTTAAATCGGAGGGCGTAGGCAGCATCAGGGATAGGGTATAAATCTACCTGAGTATCCCCATCTGCGCTGACACCGTTGAAGTTATAATAGAGAGGTGTGCCTAACTGAGGCGAGGCTGTCAGAAACTCCCTGTTAAACCAAGAAGCATCCTTATACTGCATCTCAATGTCGTCAGAATCATTCCAAACATCTAACACCTTGAAACTATTCTGTGAACCATTTAGCTCATAGTTAAACACGTTAGCTGTGGTATTAAGAGTCAGTGTAGATCGTAGAGCGCTCCAGTCCCACGCAGCTTCTACTTGGCTTTTAGATTCATTGATGAAGTCACCAATTAGTTTAGAGTAAGCCGTAGCCTGTACACTAGAAACCTCACGCTCTCTTAGTCGCCGTAGAACGGCATTGACAATTTCTAAATATGTCATTTGTTTCTTCCTTTGTTGCTATTATACCACAGATTTCAAGTTTTGTCAAGCTTATTCGCCATCAAATGCTACAGTTTGTGGTTCTTTTCTTAAATCAAATGTGATGATACAGCTTTGAGTTGCACCAGCCTCTGGTTCAATAACAAAAGAATCACCCTGTTGCATTACAATAGACCCATTACTAAACTGTAGGAAAGTATGGGAAGCCATAGGGTACAAGTCAATAATCTTAATCTTGTGGTTAATGTCGTGAGCATGTTGCCAGTAAGCCGTGGTAGTCTTGTTGTTAGCGTCTAGGTTAGAGATGAATAACATATCCACCTCTGACTTATACCCCTGTGGGACTGTGAATACTGTATTAGCAACACCCGCTGTGAGTTGTTTACCTACTGAATGTTTCACATGAAGTCCCCTACATAACCAGCTGCTTCTGCTGTGCCCGGCGCTGAACTATTATCACCATAAGGGGTGTTGTAGTTATCTTTACCACTCACAACAGGAGCAGGGTTTATACGACCATCTTTACTGCTATCATAAGGGGTGTTGTAGTTATCTTTACCACTTACAACAGGGGCTGGCAAGCTAGTATTTGTCCACCCTTGTAGTGCGTTTAACGCTTGTATAGGGTCTCGTGACTTATTTACTTGATCTAAAACTGCCAGTGTATCAGTTACATAAGACTTAGCCCCTTTCGACATAGCTCCCGGGATACCGCCAGTAAATAACCCTAATATCCCTGCAACAACCGCGTCCTGTGTTATCGCATCTGTTTTATCACCAATACCAATACTTAGGCCAGTACCTTTACCATCTCCTCCATCAGTATTGCTACTCCCAGTCTCAATGTTATTCTCTTTTAAAAATGCATCTAATAATACAGGATCGTTAACAATTCGTTCTGCCTCTTTTTGAATTAAAGCAGCATCTAATGAATCTTGGATAGCAAATTTATTAGTATAATAATCAGGGCGACCGAACATACTGTCTCCTTGGCGAGCGGCAGTAAACTGAGCTGTTATGTTTTCAAAAGGATTAGCCATTACTTCCCCTTCTTGTTTTTCTTTGAACGCTCGTTACGCTCTGGCAATTTTCTTTTCATACTTGACCTTTCGTTACAACAAGCCAGATTAAACCAGCTACAATGACTACCCCTGTTATGACAGAGGCAACAATTAAGAATCCGTTAATCCAAGCCCACATAACCTCTTTACGTTTCATCTGGGCTAAAACAATCTCTCTAGCCTCAGCATTACGTTTACGCTTGGCCTCAGCTTGAAACTTTAACCAATCATCCCACAAGCCCGGTCTGCCTTGGTAGATGAATAGCTCTTGTAAAGCTGCCTCATGTTGTTTAATCTGTTCGAGGGCAAAGAAAGCCTCAGAGTCTGACCCCGACTGACTAGCTTTCTGGACTAACTTACTCTTGTTATCAAAGAACTTAAAGATGTGCTGACCAGCTGCCATGATGTCACCACCGTTGGCTATGGTTTCTTTAATCACACCAAAGGCAGCATTGGCTATTGCCAGTTCAGCAAGCATGTTATTTCCTATATTCTGAAATCATAAACGAGAAAGCGGTAACAACACCAGCAATCCAAAGTAAGGGTTTAACCGCCCTAGCAATCCATTCTAAAACTGTGAAAGCCCCTTCGGCGGCAGAGAAGGCTTTAACCACATTCTCTGTCTCCTCATTTAGCTTATCCACCTTAGTCTCGACTGCTAGTAACCTTTCATATATTTCTTTATGGGTTACTTCTTCCATTTATCACTCCATTAAGACCCAAGAGGTTGTTGTTTCATTCCATGCGTATGCTTCCCCATCAGTAGGGTATGCAACAGGAGCCTCCCAGCGGCAAGTATCTCCATTCAACAACCAGCTTGCAAATGGTTTTGGTGGGATAAACGCATCGCGCCCGGCATCATATGTATAACCAACACCAGCGTAGTTCTTACGCATATTACCGTTGTAGCTTGTTTGTTTCCAGTTGGTAGTTACGCCAAATAAAGTCTTACAAAAAACAATACCTGCTTCTTCTGACTCTACGCCATTGATCTGGCAGTCATTGTTGTTAACCACAATCACTTGTGTGACCACGTTGTTTTCGTCTAATTGTGCGAAATGTGCCATTTGTTCTCCTTAGAACGTGATGCTGCCCGAGGCAGTCCACTTGTAGATACGGTAGCCGCCGCTAACTGTGTATGTCGGTGAGCCTGTTGTGGCAGTTGCAGGTGAAAATGTGTCTGCGTAGCGGATGATTACCACGCCAGAACCACCAGCCGCACCAGCATAATTATCGTTTGCACCACCACCACCGCCGCCAGTATTTGCAGTTCCAGCAGTCAACCCAGAATTAGAATTATTCCCTCCATGACCACCACCACCAGCACCTCCAGCACCACCAGCACTAGAGCTATATGAATTACCACCACCGCCGCCAGCATAGGTAACCGCAGACCCGCTAATAGATGAAGAAGCACCATCACCACCATTACCAATACCACTACCATTTGCGGGAGATACGCCGACAGCACTTGCGCCACCACCACCACCTGATGGGTAGTTTGGCGAGTCATTACGACCAGTGCCACCCGCAAAACCTTGCCCTGATGTTCCCGCACCACCTGCATCGCTTCCGTCGGAACCTCCTCCACCACCAGAGCCACCAGCGCCGCCAGCAGTCTGACCACCAGAACCACCACCTGTGGATGTGATTGAACTAAAAAGAGAATTAGAACCAGCAGTACCATTATTTTTTGGCAATGTACCACCAGCACCGCCACCGCCAACGGTTACTGTAATAGCCGAACCAGAAGCAACAGAAAATCCCGTGGCAGTTCTAAAACCGCCAGCCCCTCCTCCACCAGCACGACCTGCTCCACCACCTCCACCACCTGCAACAACAAGATAGTCAACTGAACTAGGTGCATCGGTAAGAGATGGAAAATTTGATTTATTAACTTCTTGCTCAGACAGCGCCCATATACCAGACGCCACCGATGTTGTCGGCGTGTTCACCGTTCCTACGATGCCGCCATTACTTCTTTTTTCCATGCGTCACCTCAGAATGTGATTGAACCACTGGCGGCCCATTTATAGACCCTATAACCACCAGAAACCGTGTATGTTGGCGCTCCTGTCGTTGAAGTAGCTTCAGCAAAAGTATCTGGATAACGAATAATAACTATACCTGAACCACCAGATGCAGAAGCATCTGCATAGCCACCGCCACCACCTCCACCACCGCCTGTATTGGATAATCCATCCGTGCCGTTTGTTGAGTCTCCACCACCAGAACCACCTCCTCCAGCACCTCCAGCGCCTCCAGCACTACCCCCCCTTGAACCGCCGCCACCACCGCCAGCATAGGTTACCAAAGACCCCGAAATTGATGAAGACAAACCATCACCACCATCGCCACCATAATTTGAATTAGAAGCGTCATATCCGACCTGACTTGCTCCACCACCGCCAGAGCCATCATCACCCATGTCTTGATCGCCACCACGATAACCTTGTCCGGCTGTACCTAAACCGTATGTATTTGCAGATCGTGCAGAACCACCGCCAGAGCCGCCTGTCGGAGCAAAATTCCCTGTTGTATTATTGTATGGGTAGTGGTTTCCGCTACCACCACCAATTGATGTTACGGTGTTAAATGCAGAATCAGAGCCAGTGCTGGGGTAAACACTACCGTCCGTTTGAGCCGCCGCACCAGCGCCAATAGTTACTGTATAAGAAACACCTGAAGATACAGAGTATCCTGTTGCCGTGCGAAAACCTCCAGCACCACCACCGCCGCCTGCAATGGATGAGCGTCCATAACCGCCAGCACCGCCTCCTGCAACAACTAGATATTCGACAGTTGATAACGTAGCGACTAAAGGAACCCAGTCGTTACCTTTCTTCGCAGTAGACTGCTCAAAAAGCGACCACACCCCTGATGCAGCGGAGGATGTAGGGCTGTTTTTCGGCCCAATGATTCCCCCGTTGTTAATCATCAGGAAATCTCCTCGTAGGAGCAAATTGCCTCTAAATCGCCAGTGACATTTGCAGTTAAGCGCAAAGAGTCACCTTCTTCCAGATAAATCGCCTTGCTGATTACATCAAGAGTTGCGTCAGCAGGAACAACAATAGTGTTTGCTAGCCGATAAGCAGTGCTGCTGCGGAATAGATCAAGCGTGACTTCAGCGTTGGCTGTGCCATCTACGTTTGATACATATAGCGCATTGATTTTAAAAACTTTACCACTTGCAGCTGAGTTTGTGACAATAGCCGTAGCAGAGGTTCCAACAGCTTGGACAGCCGTTTTACCTGTAATAGTTGAAACGTTTACGATATTAGGTGCAGCCATTTTTATCCTCCGAATACAATTGCCATTGCAATTGCTTTGCCTGTTGAAGCCACACCAACTAACGTATTGTCTGCGGCTGAAATTGTTTTATTTGTTAGTGTTTGCGTGTCTGTAGCCCCAACAACATCACCACTTGGAAATGTAGGCAGAGTAGGCGTACCAGACACCTCTGAATATGCAACAGTTGCCCAAGAAGCGTCAGTACCATCAGTAGTTAGAAACTTATTGTCATTGCCTGATTGACTAGGAAGGGCATCAAGTGTAACCCACGCTGTGTCGTAATCGGTGTTACTAGCTTTTGCAATAACTTGACCTGTAGTACCTCCGGCATTAACACCACCGCCCGGAATACCTTGAATACCTTGTTCACCCTGTGGCCCTGTATCCCCTGTATCTCCTTTAACACCTTGTATACCTTGTGGGCCTGTCTCGCCCTGAATACCTTGTGGGCCTGTAGCGCCTGTAGCCCCTGTAGCGCCCGTGTCACCTTGTATACCTTGGATGCCTTGGATACCTTGAATACCTTGTGGCCCAACTTCCCCTTGGATGCCTTGGATACCTTGAGCACCTACATCGCCCCTAGGAATAATAAAAGATACAACCTGCTCACCAGCAACACCAGTAATACTAACAGCAGCGCTTGTACCGGGAGCGCCAGTAGAAACAGTTCCTGCTTCCAGACGAGATGCATCTGTAGCATTTAAGATATATTGTAGTGCAGCGGCTTCAGATTCAGCGGCAGCGGAAGCAGAGGCGGCAGCGGCAGTGGCAGCATTAGTAGCTGCTAATGTTTTCTCAGTTACAATAGTCAGGCTGGCGTCTTGGGTACTATCACCCGCTCCACCATTTCCACGAAAGATCGCCATATAAACTCCTTAAATCCTTTGTTGAAAGACTCTAACAAAAGCCCTTTAACAAAGAAGCCCTCCGAAGAGAGCCTCTTTTAGCCTAATTAGGCAGACATTGCGATTGCAACAGCAGCCTCATCACGCAACTCTTTCACGCCATACAGCATGTCAGAGGTGAACAATGTGCCCAAGTACTCTTGCTTGTACTGAGTCTGTGAGCGTACACCCAACTGCTCTGCCAACACAAAAGCGTCCTTGTGGAACATCATACCGATACGAGCATCGCCAGTGGCAGTCTCGCAGTTGGTAGAAACGTAAACCATAACGCCGTAGACGTTACCGATTTGACCGTTACGGATAGTGTTACCACCACCGACTTCACCCACAAAAGCTTGCTCAGTGAAACGAGCCAAGCCCATCATCACGTTACGAGCTACAGGAGGCAATACCAAGCAACGACCGTCCATAGGCACGTCAGCATCGTCCAACGTCTGAATAACCTTACGGATACCAGCGTCAGTAATTGCAGCTTCGTTAGCGCCCGTGTACAGGGTAGCACCGTCAGAAGCGATAACAGCCTTGTCATAAGCGATAGTGCCGTTACCACCTTGAGCACCGCGACCCAATTGGATCAAGTCGGTGTCAACTTGCTTAGCCAGCGCGTAGCCAGCGTCACCAGTGTAAAACTTACGCAATGAAGCCAGAGCTTGAGTTTCCGTGATGTCTTCGATCAAGCGGCTGTACTCATAGTGCTTGTTCACCAACACCTGAACTTCTGACTCAGTAGCGGCTTGTAGGGTCACTTGTGTAGATGCAGCCTTGAGAGCAGCAGCACCACGAGTGGGCTTAGGAATGTGCAAAGTGTCGCCCTTTTTGCCCTTGAAGGACATTTTGGAAACGAGGTTTGCCATAACGAGGTTTTGCTTGTAGGCTGCGATGATTTCATCAGACCACAATTCAGGGATGAACGTTGCACCAGTTGTATTGGTGACGTGATTAGTTCCGAGTGCCATAAAAATTCTCTTTCAAAATGGTTATTTAACACGACCCTCCGCATATGCAGCCATAATCTCATCAGAGAGGGCTTGATAACGGTCAGGGTTTGTACGCATGAGTTCGATGATGTCGGCTCTGCGATAGGTTTTCTTACTTGCTGTCTCACCAGACCCTTTGGACGAACCAGTGGATGCTGCTTTGACTGCTTGCTTACGCTGTACTTTTTCGACTTCTTGTGACTGGTTGACTACTTGCTTTCTTTCTTTCCAAGTAGTAAGCAACTCATGTGCAGCGTCAAAATCGTAGGAGCGATCTGCTCGACTAAATAACTCTTGCCTAACCTTGCTCTTGTTAATCCATTCAGAGAAGCTACCGTCATTGACGACTTCAGTAAAATCAGGATGTGCAGACTTTAGGTTAGCCAGCGCTTCTGCCTTCTTCATTTGTGCCGAGAGCTGTTCTGCCTCGCGCACCTTCGGATGCTTGGAAATAGCTGATGCAATAGCCTTGTCGGGATCGGTAAAGAAATCTACCTCTTCCTCGACTTCTGGGGCTTGTTGTTGTTTTGAGACGGTTTGGGCTTGTACAAAGTCATCTACAATTCGTCGAAGTTCCCCGACTTCACTCCCTTGCTTGCCGATTGCGCGTTCGGCCTCTTGATGCATACGAACAATATCTTTAACAGACTTGCCCTTATACTTATCAGGAATGTCATCTTCTGTATCTTGTGGTTCAGGTTCCTGTTCAGGGGTTTCCTGTTCCTGCTCATCCTCGATAGATGAATACTCTTCTTCGTCTTGTAAAGGCTCGTCGCCTTCGTCAATAAATGTTGCCATTAAACTCTCCGTGCTAATAAGCATTGTGGAATATAACTATGTGCTTGTGCTTACTCAGCGGCACTCTTTCTTTCCTGCGCCATCTTCTCGTTTCGCTTCCGTTCCCATTGCATTGCTGCTCCAGGAAAATCTCCGGTCACGCCCTCAAGTTTGACCATAGGCTTGCTAACGATACGAATAGCAGGTTGACCACACACTTTACATTCGGTTGTTCGGAGTTCCGAATCGATGTAAGCTTCTGTGAGATGGTCATCTCCGCAGATAAACTCGTAGATACGCTTAGGCATTTACTTCCCTCTCAAAGTCCTCGTAGCTGTTTTTAATCGCTGACTCGTAAGAGAGAACTCGCTGTACCGCTTCTATTTGTCCTCTACGGAACCAGAATTGCTTCTCATCTGGGATGGTAGTAATATCTTGAAGTAGCTCCATATTGTCGGAGATGTCTTCTAGGTATTGCTTCCAGCCCTTTGAGGCAAACAAATCTAGTAATGTTTCGTAATAATCTTGTAGTTCTTTGTCCATCTCTTTATCCTTTCATAATGTGGAGAGATGTTGCAATTATACCACACTTTTATAAATTTGTCAAGTGTTTTGTTTCTTATTCTGCATTTGCATCATTGCAATGCGCTCATTGCTGCTAATATCTTCTTCTTTAAGCATTAGCTCTGCAACTTTTGCTCGTTTAGCAAACTCAGCGTCATCAGCATCACCAGCTTGTAGGTTGGTAGAGATAGCCGCAGCCATCTTTGCTTGAACAACTTGTGGTTCCAATTGAGCTTCGACCGCATACTTCTGTGCTCTTGCTTGAGCCTCCATTGCTTGAGACTGGATAAGTTCAAGTTGCGCTTGCATTGTCTGCATTTGCATCTGCATCTGCTGTTGTTGCATTTCCTGCTCTTGTGGGTCAGGCTTAGACACCTCAGCCATCTGCGCGATAATCTCTTCGCGGTTGGACAAACCCATGTTGTCAATAACCGCTGTAACCAGCATTGGGTACATTGGACTATCTTGACCCAACGTCTGCAACAGTTGTACAAGTTGTGTAACCTCATACTCACGAGCGATAACGCCCAGAGATGACGAAGGTACAAACTTATAATCGCTGACAGGGTAATGCTCAGGGTCAAACTGCATGTAACGCCACGCTGTCTTCTCAATCATGGGGATCAGAAAGGACTCTTGGAAGTTAATCAGGGTACGCTTGTGGCGCTTGATAATTGCACCCATCGACATGGACACAGCACCAGCGGCAGCGTCACCATTGATAGTGCCGGGGATGCCAGCAGCGTCAATAGCGCCAGTAGCCATCTGAACCATCTTCTGCAACTCACCAGCCTGAGCAAAGGTCACCTGATCTAGGTTACCAAACTTAAATGGCTGGAGGATTTCAGCAGGGTTGCCGTTAGTAAGGATTGTCTTGCCGGGACGAATCTCTAGCTTAGCCCCACGAGGCATACGAGAGGCATCCATAGCCATCATAGGGTGGACAGTGAGGGCTAGGGCATCGATACGGGCACGAAGCTCAGCATCAAGCGCCTTCTGGCTGTTATAGCCCTTCTCACAGATACCACGACCCCAGAAGCGAGAGGGTACTACGTCCCAAGGGAAAGCCACAACAGGGCGATCCTGCATCATGTAGGGGTTTTCTTCGATCTTGAGCAGTTGACCACCGTTGGCGATAACAACGATCACCTCAACGTAGCCTTCGTCCTCTTCGTCTTCACCTTCTTCAGGTTTGACTTCTTTGGACAGCTCGTCATCCTCATCGTCCTGCATAATCGCAGCGTTATAGAGGTGACGTGGAATTAAACCGTAATACTTGGTTAGTCTAACCTTATCTTCGTCAAAAGAGGTAAGCTCTTTGTCTGCTTCAATGTCTGAATCAGTATCGGCAGACTCAAGATCAACATCGCGATAGATACCATTTTGAATTCCAATCTCTACTTGGTGTTTAGGAACAAACTCGTCAACTGCAACACCCAAGGCATCCTCAATAGAGGTGGCTACAGGGTCAATCAGGAAGTTCTGTGGTAGGATTGGGCGTAACTTGATAACCACACGGTCTTCAATCTTAACACCAACCGCTTGCATCGCACCATCCATAATAGGCTGGGTGGCTGGCTTCATCTCCTTGACTTCCTCAAGCACCAATTCGGCTACAGCAGTCCCGTAGACAGCGGCGTTAAGGATACACTCGGCTACAGCCTTGCGAGTCTTGGTAAATTGAAAGTCCTCAGACAGTTGTTCGCGCAAATAGGCGATGTCTTCCTTGTTTTGGTCGTTGCGGTCATCACGGATGTCAAACCACTTACCACGACCGAAGGTAGCCTCCTCCACCTCAGCGACAGATGACTCCACGGCCTGTTGTAAAGCTGGCGAAATGAGACGTGAACGCTCTGAGTCGCGGGTCTTGTCCTCTGCTGACCAGATACCACGCCAGAGACGGTAGTACTCGTCAAACTTTTGCTCGTAGTTAGCGCTATAGTGGTCACGCCATTGGTCTACCTTATCGATAACCCAACTTTCAACCTTCTGGTCGCTGTATTTCTTATCGTCATCCATGTTAATATCCTGAAATTGTGTCTAAATACTCGTACTCTTCTTCTTCAAAGTCAAAAACATAGGCTACTTTTGCAAGTTGCTCGATGTAAGACAGTGCGTCAGGCAAGTCATCATGTACTAGCTTGTTTGGAAACTGAAATAATTGGTCTAGGAACTCGTTGTTCCAATCACCTTTGTTGAGGGTAACGTAACCATTCTCAAAGCGCCCTTGCAGCGCCCATACAACACGATCTGTCTTCTTCTTATTACCGTGTGTTAGCTCGTCAACCCTGAAGAATGTCTGGGTTCTCTTCATTATGTCGGTCATGTAGGGCATAACCGCCTGTTTAGCGATACCCTTCTCAATGCCGACAGCTACAGGCTCGTATTTGGCAACAGCATCGAATATCTTCTTGGCTGTTTCCTTGACATCCCACCTACCGTAGATGATCTCTGCGACCCACCAACCCTTCTCGTTGGCTTTTACAATAGCTAAGGCAGTGGAGTCCAGCCTGGTGTTCTTAACACCAACAAACCCCTCAGCCTCAAAACCAGCCAAGTCAACCGCGATGTAGAAGTCACCATCATCAGGCTCTTCCTCGTCAAACTTTATCCACTCTTCTTTGAATAACTCTCCACCTGCGGCCTCGAAAGATGCCATAAACTCCTGCCGGAATGCAAATGAGGACATGCTTTTCTTAGCTGCCTCAATCTCTTTAGGGTCAAGTAGCGGGTTGTCGAACGAAGTAAAGTGGAAAGATTTGAAGGTGTCATCGGTTCCTTTGAACCCGTATTGGTATAAATCATAGAAGTGGTTACGACCCATAGGCGTCCCAATAAACATGGCACGTCCCTTCAAGTCAGCCAGTGCAGGTCGAAGGATTTGCTCCCACACCGCTGGCTTCATATCTGCATACTCATCAAGTACCAGAAACTTTAGCGAAACACCCCGCATCGTTTCAGGCCGATCAGCACCTTTGAGACTAATAGTTGCCCCATTGATAAGCTTAATCTGCAAGTTGTTAATATGGCTACCTGTAATGACAGAGTGACCAACCTCAAGCAGGACTTGCCACATGATGTCACGAGCTTGACCTTGCGTAGGAGCAACATAGAATACATGACCTCTCTCGCTTTGTAGCGCTTCAACTATTAATCGGTAAGCCGCCAAACGACTCTTACCTGTACGCCGACCAGCCGCTACCACATGGAAACGAGTCTCGTCAGCCCATACCGTCTTCTGCCACGGTAACAGCTCAATCTTTAAATCACTCAATGCCTGTTAGGTAAACGGTCTTTTTACCTTCCTTAACAGCGCGGAGCACTTGGTTGTTATTCTCACCCTCTTCGAATGAACAGTGAACCCAACCCGAGTTCGGCTGACCATCTTCATAAAACTCTAGGATTAGTTGTTTGAAAGTAAGGTTATCAATAATCCACTTGGCTAACTGCTTATTGTCCAAACCTGGAACCTCAAAGTCAGCCGCACAACCCTTACAGTGGTCGCTTGTGGTACTCCCACCAATCGCCCTGTTTAACTCAGGGGAACGGTAACCACTGGTGACGGTAACCGCCCCATGTGAGTTCCTAACCTTCTGTAGCACCATGTCGCATAGGGTGGTTAAGTTGCTTAACACCTCATTGTTTGGTGTGTTGTCAATGCTCTTGCGAATTGCCGTATCACTTTTAGTTAACTCTTGGAGGCTAAAGTTTTTACTTAGTTTCATTTAAATTTCTTTTCTAGTACTTTTTCGAGGAGACCCCGGAGTCCATAAATAACCACTACCATGCCGATAATGATATAGCGATACCATTCAGGCATCTGGGCGATAACAGTGAACCCTGCTAGGGAGTATTCCTCTAAACCGGGTATAAAGGCCATAAGCATGGGTGTTAGAAAGACAATGAGTAGAAGTTCATCCTTCCAGCTCTTAGTCATCTGTTCCATCGCTAGGCGGTCGAGATCGTAGTTCTGAGCCTGACCTTCTTGAGCCATCTTGGTGATGGCAATGGCCTTAGCCTTTTTAATATCTGAGTCAGCCTTAATCTCGACTAACTTGGCTTCTAGGGTGGCCTCAGTTTGCTTCTGCTTTCCCTCCAGCCACGTGCCCCCTAGGGAGAGTAATGATGTTATAACTGGTATCATCGGAATAACTTCTCAAAAAAGTTTAACTCTTTATCTGGCTCAAGGGAAACTGGTTCTTCAACCATTGGCTCTTCCACAGCCGTTCCGTATAAAGCGGGGTCAACATACAAAGAGTTATCTTGAATCAAAAACTTGTAATCTTCATACTCTTTAGGAGAGAACAAAGATTTGTTAGTCCCCTTACCTTTGTAGTAGCTGCGTCCCTCTTGTAAGTTACGCTGTGCTCCACCTACGGGATTAACATATTGCTCATTGGCTATAACAGGGAAGGAAGCCCACTCTTGCGCTATGTTACGAGCAAACTCTTCAGGTGGTATCTCTCCACGCTCATAAGCGCCATAACCCCTGTAATCTAATAGCTTGTTACCCATCCTCTCTTGTAGTTCGGGTGTAAACTTATCTGTGTTTTTTAACCCCATGTTCTTCATTAACATGCGGATTGTATCTGGTTTAAACTGATAGGCTCCAGCGGCCTTATCGTTGTTTCTTTTTTGATAGGCCACTAACTCCCTCAAGGTCATGTTAGTTAGCTTTCTATCACTATCGGGTTTATCACGGGCAAGTATGTTGTAATTACCACCGTATGATTCTTTTTCTTTAATTAGCTCTAGTAGATTATTTCTCATATATATCCTCGGCATCGATAGTATTGTCACCGTCATCAGCGATTGTGACTGACTCCCCAACCCCACTGATGGTGATGTTAACAGAAGGGCGACTGCTACCACCTTTGTCCTTATCAAAGTAGGACATAGGAAGCATTCTATCGACCAACAGTTTCCACGCTGCTGCTTGGTTTTTATGTTCATCATCTAATGCTGCATCCAAAATGGAGTCTAACACCTTACGGCTCTTGGGGCTATTCATTAGCCTTGCCTTAAACTCTTCAATTGCGTTTGCATCACCTTTAGGGCGCCCAACAGGTTGCTTACGGGCTTGCGCTAATGATGCCTTTGAGGGTCTTCCTCGTTTTTTTCCTGAAGGGGTCGCTTGACTCACAGGGTTATCCATAATTGGTTCCTTACACTATATAGTACTCTAAAAGGCCGCTTGACTCCATCTATATAGGTTTATATAGTAAGTACTCAAGCGTTCCTATATAACTATATAAACTATAAACCTCAAGCAGACTAAGATCAAACCTCCTTAACGTTATACCCTATATAGTGCGTATTATAGCATACTTTTTCAATTTTGTCAAGTGTTTTCTTCACTTTTTTAGATTTATTTTTAACCACGCTTGAAGCGCTAGTTTGCTGTTCTGTCGCAATCGACCTCGACAGACGACAATTCCTTTACTCTGTCCCTAATTAAATCTTTGAGGGCTGGTTAATTTCTTTTAGAATCAGTTGTTTAGGTGTTATAGACTATATAGTAGTAGCGTTCCAATTTAGCCTTATTTTGTATCTAGGCGGGTACAGCTTTATTTGTCATCATCACAACCCCTCCCCCGCCCCTGTCTCTAATCTGTCCCTAATTAGACTTGGCACGATTCTTGCATAGGGTTGTAATCTGTCCCTAATTAAACTATACAGACCTGGCACGATTCTTGCATGAGTGTGTCTATGCGGTACGCTATACAGTCACCACAACCACCACAAACAACCATATACAAAACCTATCAATATGCTGCACACCATATATAAATACAATTGGACAAAACGTTAGGGGATGTTATCATTGACACGTCAACAACCAAAACCTAAGGGGTTAACCATGAACAAGCAACAGCAGCACATTATCAACACACTAATACAACCACACATTAACAGTGGCAACAATGAACAAGCAAAGCGCATGATTGATACCCTTATTCGTAGCGCTAGATCAAGCAAAGCAAAACAAGCGCTCCAAGCTTTTAAAGCAAAACTAGGGTAAATACCTATTGATAAGGGGTTTAATAGCCCCTATCATCAAACCATCAACAACAACCAAGGGGTTAACCATGAAACAATTTAAGACTATCCATATCAGTGTAATGACGGGCAAACTAGACGGGTTACGCGCTATCAGTACCAATACAACAACGAACCCGTTCTGTATCAAGCAAAACGCAAGCGGTAAAGCGGATAACATTTGCACTAAATGTTACAGCCACACAATGCTTAACACATACCGCAAAAACATGGCACCAGCGCTTGAGCGCAACAGCGTGGCCTTGTCAACCAGGGTTATAAGTGGTGAGGATATACCCCGCCTTAATGATGCCTATTTTAGACTAGATGCCCACGGCGAACTAATCAATACGCTGCACTTAGAAAACCTATTGCGTATAGCTAGAGCAAATCCACAAACGACAATCACGCTATGGACTAAGCGTAAGGATATTGTTAATAAAGTTTTAGACGTTATCCCTAAACCTAGCAACATGATATTAGTGTTTTCGAATAGCAAGATTGGGACAATACTAGATCAAGCGCCTAGGCATTTTGATAAGACGTTTAACAATGTATTGGTGACTGAGCATACCGATAGACAAAACTGCACTGGTCAAAAGTGTATGGACTGTCTAAAATGCTACACGCACAACGATACAGTGGCCATTGTCGAAGCTGTTAAAAAGTACTAAGGGGATATTATGATTGAACGTAAAACCATATGTGTGGCACGTGTTGTTCATGGTGTGTTGGAATGGTTGCCGCTTGAAAACCAAACAACATACCGCGAATGGGCGGGTTGTTTCTCAATAGTTTAGAGCATTAAGCCTAGGGCATCGTATGGTGCCCGTGGCCTAGGGCTTTTCCTAGGTAACTAAGGGGAAATTATGTTGGTGTTCGTATATCCAAGCAAAAAAGCGTTAAAAGAGAGCGTGGGCAAGCGTTTAAACCATATCGAAACAAGCGTGTTCGGTGCTGAATACTTGCGTGATGGATGGTTAACGGGTGCAAATAGACCGCATATCACCCGACAAGGGCGTGAGTTTTTTGCCCGTGTGTTTATGCGTGATGGGTTGATCGCTAAAGTTGAATAAGGGGTTTACAATGACTGAAACAGATTTTATACTCTTGTGTGTTGAACATAACATAGCACCACAATGTGCGCTTGAGGATGAAAACCTAGTGCAAGCGTTAAAAGATAAGGATTGGGAACGGGTACGCTATATTATGTTGCATGAGATGTAAGAGCGTTAACCCTTGAGCGCTTAGGTGCTCATGGGCTAGGGTTTTCCTAGGTAACTAAGGGGGTTTCATGCTAAGAGACGCTATAGGGTATGCTTTGCTATTTAGTGCTATACTTACACTCATGCTTGCATACTTTGATTGTTTAACGTACTAGGGGCTGCCATGCAAAATAGATTTGAGACGCTACAAGAGGCGTTAGACGCCGAGAAAATCGCGCATATGTGGGATTGCTCGCCTATCAACTACAATGAGACGCGCACATTAACTTATGCGGATGGTTCACGCTATGGGCACTATATTTCAATCTATCGGGACGAACGCGGTTTATATGAGCGTCCCATTCACTATTCACGCAACTAAGGGGTTTTTATGACAGTAGATTATTTTACCTATGATGTAGCCGAACACTGGGTGTGCGCTATTGAATACGGCGACTATTCGGCGTTGGATGATGACGAAATACCACTTTTGGAAGAATTCCTAGATAACCTACCGCGTAACGCTATGGGTTGGGACTGGGGTGAAGATTCGCGCTTTGTCTATGATGATATTAGCGGGCTACTGGCGGGCTGTTTAGAGGGTAAACTATACATAAAGGGGAAATTATGATTGTTTTAAGTTTATACGATTATACTGGCGAAGCCGTCAAACCGTGGGCAGCTGCGGGTTATGAGTGTTTTTGCTATGACATACAACACACGGGCGAAACCGTAGATTATCCTAGTGGCGGGCGAATACACTATGTGCATGCGGATTTACACAGGCTAAAGACAATAACCGATCTATACCAAGAGTTTAGGTTTAAGCCCGTCGTATTCGGAATGGGGTTCCCTGTATGTACTGATCTTGCGGTATCGGGAGCGGGACACTTTAAACGTAAGAGGGATGTAAATCCAGGTTTTCAGGAAGAGGCAACAGAGCATGCTAAACGGGTCGGTTGGTTGTTCGATTCGTTGGGCTGCCCCTACTTTGTGGAAAACCCTGTGAGCGTCTTAGCTACCCTGTGGCGTAAACCCAATCACTCTTTCCAACCCTACCAATATGGTGGTTATATTCCAGAATCTGAGGCAAACCATCCTAGATACCCCGATTACATAGCACCTAGGGATGCATACAGTAAAAAAACATGCTTATGGACTGGTAACGGTTTTAAAATGCCTGTACAATTGCCCGTGCTATGTGAATCGTTTGGCAACAGCACTCAGCACCGAAAACTAGGGGGTAAGAGTGAAAAAACTAAAAACATCCGTAGCGCTACACCGAGGGGCTTTGCCTTGGGGGTATTTGAAGCAAACAAGGGGTTTTCATGCTAAAAGCAACATACATAAACGCCGAAGACGGGATATGCGCGACTGTCACCGAAGTGACTAAAGGTTTCGCCGTAACCTTGATTGACGCCGATAGTGAAAGTATAGTCGCCACTAGGGTTTACGATAACGTTGACCAAGCGAGGGTTTGGGCATTAGAATTTATTAAAGGGGTTAAACATGATTGACCAAGCGCAACACCATATTGACGAAGCGACACGGCTTATTAAACAAGCGATTATGACTGATACCCTACTGGGCAACGATCAGGCGCAATATGTGGCCTTTCTAGACTTATGGGGGAGTCTCTACGATCTCGACCGACTGATAAAAAACTGGGACGAAGACGACGAAGCAGTGAAAAGAAACCTACTATCGGAAGAGGGTTAGGCATAGGGCATAAAGGTCGCTTTTCCTAATAGTGTTATCTATTAGTATTCCTGACCTTTTGTGCCACTTGTCTAGGGCTTTTCCTAGGTTATCGGAGTTAAACATGATTTACAAAGCATTCACAATCGCGTCGTCGTTCAAAACAGTCGAGCGCGTCGAGATAAAAGAGGCGGGTAAGGTCAAAGGGGTTATGCTAAAGCGAGTCAAGACGCATTATTTGGTTAACCCTACTACTGGTACTAAACGAGACGTAAAAAGCGAACAGGCAGCCAAGTGGCGCGTTACACGGGCTATTAACCTAGCCAACAAGGCAATGGGCTTAGTTTAAGGGGTTATTATGTTAGATCAATTAATCATGCAAAGCGCAGGACGGTTTGTAACTGTCACATTCACCAAAAAAGACGGTACTGACCGGGTTTTAACGGGTCGCTTGGGGGTGACTAAGCATCTCAAAGGTGGTAAGTCAACACTTGATGCCGAACAGTACATCACAATTTTTGATGTAGTTAATAAGGGTTATAGGGCTATCAATCGCTCTACGATCAAGTCAGTAAAGATTAACCGCATACATGCGACAGTTGCATAATTGGTTATTAGGGGCGGTGGTGGCTTTGCTGCTATCGCTTTCTCATTATCTAAACTAAGGGGAATATAATGATAGTGTCCGAAGTATTGAAACTACTAGAAGATTTACCGCCTGATGCACAGGTCATGGTATGGCAAGACGGTGAGCGATCATCTATTGATAGCGTAGACTGGTGGACTGATGATTGTGTGGATTTTAACGTTAAAGGAGAATAGGTTAACATGGTATCGAATAAATTGGTGGTTTCGGGCTACAACGACGGGGTTTTGTTGGTCGAATTGACTTACAATGGTTTGTTAGACTTTGAGCAAATTGATAAGATATGCGAAACACTACGGCAACCACTTAATGACATGGGTGAGCGTGTGACGTTTAATATCTCTATCGTTGACCAAAATTTTTAAGGGGTTGCCATGAAAAAGTACAAAGTAACAGTGCGTAAGTGCATCTATCGCTACGCCGAAGTTGAGATGCAGAGTGATGGTGTAACAGATGATGACGTATACGAGGATGCGTTTATTGCTGCGGATGCCTTAGATGATGCCGTTTTTGTCGAGGATGATGATAGTTTTGAAATTATCGGTGTCCAGGAAATAGACACTGGTAGACACATAAGCCTATACGAAGTTGCTGTATAATGTACGAGATTAGAACTATTTATTCTAATTTGATCGTATACCGCACTACTGTGAGGGATAATGCTGTATACTGGTTAGAGTGTAATAACCAGGAGGGGATGTTTAAATTGGTAAGGGTTAAAAAGAATGATAGCTAGTATCAGAACTTGGTGCGAAGAGCATATCTCGCTTAACGCACTACTAAAATTAATGGGGGTGATTGAATGAGATGCACTTGCTGTAACGTGATTTTAACACCATTTGAGGCCACGATAAAGAAGGTTAGCGACAATAGCTTTCTAGATATGTGTGAGGGCTGCTTCAGCTACATATCTGACGAGGTGAAGGTGTTAACACGTGAAGACTTGAGGAGCGAGGTTGGCATGGATGTTGCTAACTATATAGACTTAGAAGATAAAGGGGAATTATATGATTAACACGCTTGAGGGTAAAGAAGATGACTGTATAGGGATACAAGCAGAGATGTCGTTATACTATACAATGACTGACGCGCACGAGCTGATAAAAGCGATAGGATTCAAGCAGTTTCTAGAATCCCTCTACCATGAGAAACAAGGGAGGATACTAACCATTGAAGAGCACGAGGCGATGCAGGTGTTACATGACAACTGGGATTTATAATGGCATTCAAGAAGATACATCAACCATGCCCCGACTGCGGAGGCACTGACCCACTAGCTGTTAACGAGGACGGCAGTACCAAGTGCTTCAACTGCGGAACGTACAGGAGGGACGAGGCGGCGATAGAACCCTCTACCCATACCCACGTATACACCGAGGTAAAGAAACCCGTTGTAGCCCGTTCTGATGCGTATGTGGGGGCTTTTCCAGCTAGACGGTTAACCATTGCAACCATGCGTACCTACGAGGTGGAGCAAACCACTGATGGTGAGGTGATATTCCCCTACCACAACAAGACAGGCGAAGCTATCGCTGTTAAGGTGCGGAGTAAGGATAAGCAGTTCAAGGTCGAGGGTGAATGGAAGGGTGCGGTGCTGTTCGGTCAAAGTCGCTTCCAACAGGGAGGGAAGGTGCTCACGATAACAGAGGGTGAGTTCGATGCCTTGGCTGTCCATCAGATGACAACCCTACCTGCTGTTAGTGTGCGTTCCGGTGCTCAGAGTGCCTTGTCCGACTGTAAGGCAGCGTTCGAGTGGATTGACTCATTCGACAAGGTGGTTATTTGTTTTGACAACGACGAGGCAGGGAAGGAGGCCACGAAGAAGGTAGCTGAGCTGTTGGGGTCGAAGGCGTGTATGTTTAGGCATCATAACGACTACAAGGATGCGTGTGAATGGTTAGCGCATAAGAGTGAGGCACAGTTTAGTAATGCCTGGTATGGGGCTGATGCGTACAAGCCAGAGGGCATCGTCACCATCACTGACATCAAGGAGAGGTTGTTAGCCCCGCCAGTAGCAGGTGTGCCGTGGTGCTTTGATACCCTCACTGAGGTGACGTATGGTAGACGTAAGGGAGAGTTGTATGCTTTCGGTGCTGGTGTTGGGGTCGGTAAGACTGACGTGTTTACTCAACAGATTGCCTATGACATTGACAAGTTGGGTCTGCGGGTCGGTGTTATCTACCTTGAGCAGAACGTGGTAGAGACAAGTCAGCGTGTGATGGGCAAGCTAGATAAGAAGCTGTACCATGTGCCTGATATGGATTGGACAAGAGAGCAGTACGAGGAGAGTGTTGACAGGCTAGAGGATCGTGAGCAGCTGTACATGATGGAGCACTTCGGTGCGATGGGCTGGCGTAGTATCAAGAATATCATCAAGTTCTTTAACAAGGCTTATGACATTGACCACATCTACTTAGACCACCTGACTGCGCTGTCGGCTAATGAGCAGGATGAGAGGCGCGCGCTAGACGGTATCATGGCAGACATGGCCTCACTGGCACAAGAGCTAGGCATCATCATCCACTTCATTAGTCACCTCACTACACCAGAGGGTAAGGCGCACGAGGAGGGTGGACGTGTGTTAGAGAAGCATTTCACTGGGTCTCGTGCTATCGCTAGGTGGAGCCACTACATGTTCGGGTTAGAGCGCAACAAGCAGCACTCCGATCCTATCAAGCGGCAGACCACCACGTTTCGTGTGTTAAAAGATAGATTTACCGGACGCGCGACTGGGACTAAATTTGGCTTGCAATATAACCAAAAGAATGGTATACTGTCGGAATCGGTTGACCTTATGGAGGATGACAACATATGATTGAACAGGTAATCGTAGGCGCTACGGGCTTGGGTTACTTGACGGTCGGGGTACTCCAATGGTATAAAGGTGAGGGCGCTAACGGTATGATATGGATTGGCTACGCATTTGCACAGGTGGGATTATGGTTAAACTTGAAATAGAAGACTACGGGTATTGCAGTAAGACAGGCGTATGCTTTAACCCCTTTGGCATCAAGCCTGAGTGGGTACAGAAACGAGCATATAAGATACGACATGGGTTGTTAATTGAACAGACAGAGGAGGCATTGTTTTGAAGGTTGATATAAACGACATTCTTAGTGAGGATTTTCAAGACATAATTGTCACCAAAGAATTAAAAAGAATTCATGGTTATATGAGAGAGTATCTAGAAAGGTACAAGGAAAAAGATCATGGGTTCATAGCTATATTCTCTACTGATGAAGAGGAAGACAAGGCGCAGATAGAAACAATGAAGGAGGCGCTTGAAATCTTGCTAGAGTATTATGGAGAAGAAGTATGACTGATACTATTGGAACATCAAAAGTAACATTAATACGTGAGAACGAGGATGGTAGTGCAGACTTTCAATGCAACTTTTCACCAGAGGAATTAGATGCGTTGACTAGACTAGGTATATTAACTGCACTTCAAGTGGCGATTGAGGATGCTAAACGCCTTAACCCAGAGGAGCAAGATGATTGATAACATAACCCTATGGCACAAACGAGCACGACCAGAGCCAACAGAGCGTGACCTAGATGTTCAAATAGGCTGCCACATTGAGGAGTTCATTGAGATGGTGGATGCGCTAGGTATTAACTGGGATGAGCACGAGTACTTATGCTCTGCTATGGACATACTGGACGAGTTCTCTATCAAGTTAAAGAGTGGAGCTACCACTGTACCATCAGTGAACCGTGAAGCCCTTCTTGACTCATTAGCAGATCAAATTGTTACGGCTGTCGGTGTTGGTGTATGCGCTAAGATGGATATGAATGCAGCGGTCACTGAGGTTAACGAAAGTAACTGGTCGAAGTTCAACTACAAGGGCTACCCTGAGTTCGATGAGAATGGGAAGATTAAGAAGGGTGAGCGTTATCGTAAGCCTGATTTGAAGGGGCTGTTTTGATTAACCCATCTTTTATAAAGTTGAATGAGCTAATCCCAGAGGATGACTGGGAGTATTTTGAAGACCGTGAGATGTCAATGCGCGAGGCCGCAGGAGGGATTAAGTTTATGAAGGATGTAACTGAGACGCTAGACCAGCGTGAGAATCGTTACGGTGAGTACAAGAATGTGTCAGCCACATCGCAATGGTTAAAAGATATTATGCGTGGGGGTGATAGTTGGAATGCGATGGAACCTTATATGCAGGAGAGCTTGGACTTGATTGCTAACAAGCTGGCGCGTATCGTAAATGGTGACCCCTTCTATGATGATAGTTGGCACGACGTGGGTGGTTATGCTAAACTAGTGGAGATTGAATTAGCGAAAGGAAAGTAATGTGAACTTAGTTCTCGACATCGAGACAGACAGCAAGCAGACCAAGATTTGGTTATGCTATACCCATAACAGCGAGACAGGCGAATACATATGTCACACAAAACCGGATACACTCATACCCTTAATAAACA
>Ga0209194_1000433_pt1 | contig 33939 bp, 27 predicted proteins | sample COGITO_mtgs_1004_FD_184787 | JGI IMG/M metagenome (GOLD analysis project Ga0209194, IMG submission 184787) | Pelagic marine microbial communities from North Sea - COGITO_mtgs_100413 (SPAdes) (version 2) | ecosystem: Environmental > Aquatic > Marine > Epipelagic ...
TAGGAGAAGTGCTTGGCTACAAATTTAACGACGACATAGCCGCCAAAAACGTAGATAAAACGCCGCTGCCTAGACTCGCTAGAGACAACGCTGACAAAGCTGAGCTAGAAACGCAGGCGATCGCGCAATACGAAGCCACCTTTGACACCGATGGCGTAACCGTTACCCCATGGCAAGACGGCACCCAGGTAGCAACCAGGACAGAAGACGCTGATGCGACCCAATCAGAGACAGCTATCGACAGCGCCGATCAACCTAAAACACCAGCCGAATCAGGCTCTAAAAACAGCTTAGCAGCAGACACCACCTCCGCTACCTTCTCTAGCGAACCGCCCACTACGCTAACTCAATTCACCGAAGTAGAGGCTCTTAATAGTCAGCTAAAGGATATTCTCGTAGAGAATCGCGAACAGCCCAGAGTCGGCGCAGATCCAGCTAGCTACAGGGTGCGAATCAGTCAGGACGGCACTATTACCGGCTATCAGCCAATTGATCCCGAGGCTGCCGAGGCTATAGAAGAAACCCCGCTACCCAAGCTCGTAGAATCAACCTCAGAAGACGTTCCCTCCGTGGATTACCGGGTCGTTTTTACCGAACGGGGCGTAGTAGAAGTTAGCCCCTGGTGGGGATGGAGCTACTACGAGTAAAATCGCATACAATACATCTGTACGCTAGCGACCTAGGGCCCACTATACACATAGGCCCCACTATACTAAGCTACATAGCTAGCGCAGTAGGATAGCACTGGGAGACTGGTTTGTGAGCGATGAACTGGGATCGAATAGCGCCAGCAAAAGGCCGTCCGAAAGGTCAGATAGTCAGAGCAATAGTCAGAGCAAAAGTGCGGCTCCAAAGAGCGCGACCTCTGAAGATATTGATTTAGAAAATTATTCGATACCGGGCTTGATCGTAGAAGACGATCCAATTGCCGAAGATCTATTTACCAACGGCACATCTGCCAACGATACATTTGCCCAGCAGGCAGCCGCAGCGAATGCGGAAAGATTCTACGCGCCCCGGCCCGCTTTAAGCCGGGGCTTCGATGCGAACGCCTACCGCGCACCAGCTCAACCGACCAGTCAATCAACCGGTCAACCGGCCACCGCTTACCCCGGTATCAGCCCAAGAACACTCCAGCCAAACAGCGGCGTCTCATCGTCACCACCAGAGAAAAAATCTAGATGGTCATGGCTTTTGCCTGGGCGCAAGAGCAAGCAAAGCGCACCGCCTGCCCAGCTAGATCCTTTAGTTCCACTCCAGCGCGGCACGGATCCTAGCCAGCCCTATCCGCCCGAATGGGGAGCTATTCCCGGACTCGACGGCGATTCTACAGCCGGAACAGACAGCGTTAGCAGCTTGCATCCAGTTGTTACAGCGCCAAAAATTTGGGAGAAACAGCCCTATCGAGCGATCGCATACACGAGCGCGATCGCCGGCACCCTTACCGCCGCTTGGCTGTTCGGTATCCTAGCCGCCCAACTTATTCCCGGCAAACTCCAGCGCCCACCCCTACAAGAATCTGTCTTACGCAAATCTAGCCGTTTGACCTCTGGGCTATGGCATTTACCCCAGCTCTGGCAAACGCCTACCGCTGAAACCCGCATCGAAGCCATTCCGCTTCCAGAGACAGGGCCAATCCTCAAGCCTATTGAGCTATCTCCCCTAGAGCGACAGCCCCTAATAGACGAACTCAACACGGTAGAAACAGAGCTGCTGACGCTAGAGCGGCGAATTCAAACCTTAGAAAAACAGCTGGGCAAACCGCCCTATCAAGATGCCGATCTCGAAAGCCGCATGAATACCTTGCGCGATACAATCGACCCCCCAATACGCACTGAAGCCACGCCTCAATACAAACCCACCGCACGCGATCCGCAAACTGCGCTGTTATCCGTAGCCAAACACAAAATTACGCTGCCAAGCGATGCTTTATTCGCACCGGGAGATAGCAATCTAAAAGACAGCGAGCTGCTTAATCAGGCGCTCGACCAGCTCATCAACTACCCCCAAGCTACGGTCATTGTTCGCAGCTACAGCGACGATCAAGCAGGGGCGATCGCCACCCAAAAATACACCCTTGCTCAGGCCAATACGCTCAGCGAGTACCTCAACCAATCGCTCCCCGAAGGCTACCGCTGGATCACCATTGGCGGCGGCCAATCTCAGCCAATTGAACCCAACGACAGCGCCATTAACCGACAGCGCAACCGCCGCATCGAAATCCTCATAGACACCCGCTAGTGCAGAACTTTCCCCTCTACGAAGTTCGACTAGTCACCGTGCATTTCTACACGTACATTCCTACAAAAGAACGCCCACCTCCATGAAAATAGTCTTCTTCGGCACCCCTCAATTTGCCGTCCCTAGCCTAAAGAGTTTGCTAGCCAACTCAGACTTTGAAGTGGCAGCTGTAGTAACGCAGCCCGACAAGCGGCGAGGTCGAGGCGGAAAAGTAACGCCCTCACCCGTCAAAGCAGCGGCACTTAAAGCCGGATGCCCCGTCTGGCAGCCCACTCGCATCAAAAAAGACGCCGAAACTCTCAAAAAACTAGACGCCCTCACCGCCGATGCCTTCGTCGTCATTGCCTACGGCCAAATTCTCTCGCAGGCCATGCTCGATATGCCCAAACTAGGCTGCGTCAACGCGCATGGATCTATCCTGCCAGAATATCGAGGGGCCGCGCCCATTCAGTGGTGTCTGTATCGGGGAGAAACGAAAACCGGCGTAACGACAATGCTAATGGATGCAGGCATGGACACTGGCCCCATGCTGATGAAGGAAAACATTCCGATCGCCCTAACTGATAACGCTTGGGATGTTGCAGCCAAACTTTCAAACCTCAGCGCGTCCTTATTGCCCATCACGCTGCAAAAGCTTCAGCAGCAGGTGATTCGATCTGTCCCTCAAGAAGCAAATCGAGCGACCTATGCGCCCTTAATTCAAAAGGCAGACTACGTACTCGACTGGACTAAAAGCGCCAAGGCTCTGCACGATCAGGTGAGAGGGTTCTATCCCAACTGTGTAACTGAGTTTAGAGAAAAGGGATTGAAGGCGATCGCAACCTTCCCCACAGGAGAAGAATACTGGCCCGCGCTACCAGCAGATCTTCAAGGCCTTCAAAGCGCCTACGAAGCCAGCGAATTAAAAACAGATAGCCGTCCAGGAGAAATTGTCTCTGTGCTCAAGAATTACGGCCCCCTGGTGCAAACAGGTGAAGGCCACTTGCTGCTAAGAGAAGTCAAACCGGCTGGCAAGAAAACCCTCTCGGGCTGGGATTTTGCCAACGGGAGTCGAGTCGAGATCGGTGAGAGAGTCGGAGCGCCAGCAGACTAGCTCGCACTGCATCAAACCAGACTTTGGGAAACCTGAACTACAAGACATGTCCCAAGCAGCTACCCGCAATCTATGACCGGCGAAACCGAAATACAGCAGCAGCGAATTGCCTACGAAGAGATGCTCGCAGACTGCTGCCATTACGACGGCATTCTCTCTATCCTTACGCAGCATCGACCTTACTTTGAAGCACTGCCCAGCGTTCGCCGCCCGCAAGAAAGTATGGTCGCCATTCCGCTGCCCAACGTTCGTAGCCGAGAAACCTCCGAAACGGCTAGCATTATAGACTCGCGCTATAGCATTCGCCCACTGCCCTGCGACATTGCGCTAATGATGTGCGACCCCGAATGGAAAATCAAAACCGGCATTGAGATTGCCCTCTTTATTCAGCGGCCTGGCGAAGACCTGTCGAACTTGCTGGGCAGATGGCGACAGACTCAGGTAGAGCTAGGGCAGGGCGTAGAGTGGGTAATGCCCAGAAAGCACAGGCATCTACTAGCTGAAGGAACAGAAACGCCACACCCTTTGTTCATTATTTTTGTAGAATCGGAGAAAGAGTTATCCGCTAGAGAAAGCCGAATTATTCGTGGGCTAGGAGGCGCTAGCCTACCGGTAGCTGTTCAGCCGTTGAATTCAAAAGACGAGTTTTCTATAGCTGAGGCGAAGGAAGCCTATCCGGAAGTCTAGGACTGTATCAGAAGTCTAGGGCTGTACCCATAGCGTCAGATGTATCTAAAACGCGCATGACCGGACTCAACAGCCACCATCTCAAGCTAATTGCCGCCGCTTCAATGTTTATAGACCATATAGGCGTCGTTCTTTACCCTGAGAGCGACTGGCTGCGAATGGTAGGACGCATCAGCTTCCCGCTGTTTGCTTGGCTGCTCATTCAGGGCGAGGCTCACACTCGAAACATCTGGCGCTATGGTCTGCGGCTAGCTGTGCTAGGACTCGTCTCCCAGCCCCTCTACCAGATTGCCTTCGACGTAACGACCCCAAACATTCTATTTCATCTACTCGTAGGATTGATGTGTCTGCGAATGACCAGGCTACAGCCCAAATGGGCGTGGCTGGCTTGGATAGCGGGTGCGCTCATTACCGAAGTGCTAGGTATTAGCTACGGCAGCTATGGGATTGCGCTCATTTTGCTACTTCGCTACTTTCGTAATCGCCCTCCCTGGTGGATGGCCTGGATTAGTCTGCATTTAGCTTCAATAGCGCTTTTCGGCACGTTTCAAATGCCGGTGCTGCCAGTACCGCTCTTGCTAATGGCCTACAACCAGCAAAGAGGTGCTAAAGCTCGCTGGTTTTATGCTTTTTATCCGGCTCACTTGCTGCTGCTGGTGCTAGTGCGCGGATCAAACGTTTACAACTGAGTACATCGGCACAGCTTTGCCCGTAGAAAATCGCGCTTACGATCGCACGTTCTTAACAATGAAATAGCTGATAGAGAGCGAAAGAATGGCGATCGCCAATCCAATCAAGCTCACCCCCGACACCTCTTTAAGATCCAAAATAATAATCTTCCGCGCCACCGCCGTTAGCGAGGTGACAATCACTAGCTCTACTTGAACCACATGCTTTCTTAGGTAGGCTGTAATGTTCTCTAAAATCTCCAGCGCGATCAGCACGCTGAGAAATAGACCGAAAATATCCAGCAGCGTTTTACCAAAAAAAATATTGGCGTCACGCACATTCGGACTCAGCAGCTCCGCGCCCAAATAGGTGACTAAGTACATCGCTAGATCGATGATGATCACCACAATCACCATCACCATGGCAATCGAAAGGATCTTGGAGACCCAGCCCTCAAATCGACCCAAATTTTTCAGGAAACCGGCGTCGCTGAAGTGCCTTTCGTGGAAACTTTTTCGCGGCTTATTCAAAACAATCCCTGTGAATCTGACCTAAATCCATACTACAGGGGGTTCACGATCGCAGCGCTAGCTCGAAACTTATAGTATCTATCAAACATTCAGCATCTATCAGACATTCAGCATCTATCAGGTGTTCAGTATCTATCAGACATCCGACGAAACGCTCACGTACTGGCTCTCTAATACCCTCGGCTTCACCACACTCGATGATGGCTGTATCATGGCAAGAATTTGCTCCGCACCAGTGAGTGCCACCGTCTGAGGCTGTGGCGCAATGGGCGTAAGCTGTACCGCGCAAGCCTTTAGCTCTGGCTGTAGCGAAATCGGACAAACCTCTGGGTGAGTCAACGCGTTTACCTCAGTCTCTTTTCCCCATAAAAAGCCCCAGTGCATGGGCATAAACACCGTGCCCCGGCGAATATTTTGAGTCACTAGAACGGGCAAATTTGCAGAGCCTCGGCGCGATCGCACCGCCATCCAATCGCCCGACTGCACCCGCATCTGCTGCGCATCCTTCGGATTTATCTCTAGCTGCGGCTGCGGATACTTCTTCGTAATTTTCTCAATTCGCCCAGTGCGCGTCTGCGTATGCCAGTGGCCCAACAGCCGCCCGGTTGTCAGCACAAACGGAAACGCATCATCCGGCGGCTCCGCAACGCCCTTTACATGGAAAGCCGCGAACTTAGCCTGTCCGCTGTCGGTCGGAAAATTGTAGTCCGTATACAGCCGCTTATCGAATTTGTTGGCCGCCGTCTCTGCCGTCTCGCGAATCGGAATCGGCCACTGAATCGGCCCCTGCTCGGCCAATCGCTGATGGCTGAGCCCACTCATATCGCAGATGCGATCCGTCGTCAGCGTTACAAACTCGTCGTACACCGCCGCCGCATCGGCAAAATCAAACTGCTGCTCGAAGCCCAGCCGACGGCCTACTTCAGCAAAAATTTCCCAATCCGCCTTAGAATTGCCCACCGGATCGCGAAAAGCCTGACACAGCGTGACCATACGCTCAGAATTGGTCATCACCCCCGTGGCTTCGCCAAACTGCGCGGCGGGCAATACCACATGCGAGAACGCTGCCGTTTCGGTTGGGTAGTAGGCGTCTTGGCAAATAGTGAACGGAGATTTTCGTAAGGCAGCTTGCGATCGCTTAATATCCGGCATACTCACCGCCGGATTCGTCGCGGCCACCCACATGACCCCAACGGCTTCTTGCTCTAGCGCCAGCATCATATCCCAAGCCGCTAGCCCCGGCGTCGGCGAGATACTCCCTTCCGGTAGCTGCCAAACCTTTTCCACCGTTCGCCGATGATCTTCATTCTTCACCAGCCGGTAACCCGGCAAGATATGCGCTAACCCACCGGCTTCTCGTCCGCCCATTGCATTCGGCTGACCCGTCAAAGAAAACGGCCCGGCTCCCGGACGACCAATGTTTCCTGTCATCAAATGCAAATTAATAATCGTGCGACATTTCGCCGTTCCTTCCGTCGACTGGTTCACGCCCATCGACCACAGCGAAAGCACCCGCTCCGACTCGCCCCACAGCTTTGCCGCCATCTCCACATCCGCCTGCGGGATACCGCAGATCTCGGCCACTCGCTCTGGCGGATAGTGAGCCGCCACCTGCGCATACTCAGTAAAGCCTTCGGTACAGTAATCAATGAACACCAAATCCGTCCGGCCTTGACGAATGAGTAAATATGCAATGCCATTGAGCAGCGCAATATCGGTGCCGGGCTTAATCGCCAAATGCAAATCCGCATTCTTTGCAGTATCCGTCCGGCGCGGATCGACCACAATCAGCTTGGCCTTTTTATTTTTCTTCAGGTGCTTAGAAAGCCGATTAAACACAATCGGATGACACTCAGCCGTATTCGTCCCAATTAAAAAAGCGCAGTCTGTTTCTTCTAAATCGTTGTAGCAGCAGGGCGGCCCATCCGAGCCAAAGCTTTGAATATAGCCTGACACCGCTGAAGACATACACAGGCGAGAGTTAGCATCAAAATTGTTGGTGCCGATGCAGCCTTTAATTAGCTTTTGCGCCACATAATAATCTTCGGTTTGAAACTGCCCCGAGCCATACATGCAAATAGAATCTGGCCCGCGCTGCGCAATAGATTGCTGAATTTCTGAGGTAATTCGGCTAAAAGCTTGCTCCCAGCTCACTTCTTCGAAGGGTTGGTCTAAAGACTCGCGCATCATCGGCCGCATCAACCGAGACTTATTTAAGGACTCACCTACCGAAGCGCCCTTAATGCAGACCTGCCCCTTGCTAGAAGGATGCGCCTTATTTCCCACTGCCTGCCAAATGGGTCTACCTTCACTATCGCGAGTGATACTCCGCCCTGGGCGAGCCGGAGGAAATACCTCTAGGCCGCAGCCAACACCGCAGTAGGGACACAGGGTTTTTGTTGACAGTGCTTTAGGGGACGATGACACCGTTAAACCTCATTCGTAGGACTTCAGCAAATAGACAGTGAAATACTGAAAAATAAATACTGATTAAACACAAAAACAAAGGGGACGCAAAACGCCCCCTTCTTGAATCTAGCGAGAACTGACCGACAGAGGCAGCGCGAATTCCCGCTCTATGTAGCCGCTAAAGTTAGCAGCTAGCTAGCTATTGCTAACTCACTACCCGAGAGCTAGATGGGGTAGTCGGAACGGCCATTGGAACTTCTTCATCGGCGTGAGCCTCAGCAAAAGAGTTAGCTGGCTCATCTAAGAAGAACGCACATAAGAAGGCCACAACCAAGCCCGCTACGCCTAACACTTGGAAGAAAGCAGCGTTGGCTCGCGCCGTACCGGCAGCTACCACGGCTGGGTCAACGCCGTCGCCTGCGGGTACAAGAGCCTGGTTGAGTAAGAGCAAAATAGTCAAGTAGGCGATCGCACCCACGTTGCCATAAGCGCCCACGTTACCAGCAACCTGCCCCGTAATACGCGGCTTAACCAGCGGCACCAGAGCGAAAGTAGCCCCCTCTGCGGCCTGTACAAAGAACGAACAAACCATCACCAAAAGCACTGCTCCCGCGAGTGGCCAGCTGCTGCCAACCGTACTAAAGAGCAAGTATCCAATTCCCATCCCAAATAGCAGTACTGTCATTGTCCACTTGCGGCTACCCACAGAGTCGGAAATGATGCCGCCACCCGGACGAGAAATTAGGTTCATAAAGGCATAGCTAGCCGCAATCATCCCGGCGATCGCCTTAGGAAGACTAAAGGTGCCTTCAAAAAACGCGGGCAGCATCGTCACCACCGCTAGTTCAGAACCAAAGTTCACGACATAAGTTAGCTCTAGAATGGCCACCTGCTTAAACCGATAGCGATCTTCAGCGGTATACCGCTTACGACCAGCTAGCAAATCCTTATTCACGCTCCAGCAGTTGTAAGCCTGAAAAGCATACAGCCCTAGTAGCGCTAGCCAGGCGATATACATACCCCCTGTAGAAAGGAAATTCACTTTTTGCAAACGCCAAGCGATCACCATCAAAATGCCTGTAAGCGGCACATTCATCGCCATCAAGAACCAGAAGTCGCGCACGGTCGTTACTTCAATGCCGCGAGCGCTCTTAGGCCGGCGGTAAACCTTGCCAGGAGGCGTGTCGGTGACGTTGAAATAATAGAAGATGCCGTACAAAGCTGCGAAGATACCAGAGCCAGCGATCGCCGCTCTCCAGTTCAGCACTTCACTGTTAAAGCCGATACCTAAGACGTTGAAGTCTTGAGGGGTGCCAAAGTTAAAGGAACCCGGCAAAAAGCTCAGGCTCATGGCAATAATGACCATCGTGAAAGCTGAGAAGGCAGAGCCAAAGTTACCCCAGCCCCCGTAAATGCCCTCTGCAGTACCCACATCCTTTGGAGGGAACCATTCTGCTGTCATACGAATGCCGATCACGAAGCCCGCGCCGACAATACCCATCAGCAAGCGACCGATAACCAGCTGGTTAAAGCCACCTTCTGCGGGCGCAGTTGCAAAAATCAGACAGGGAATCGCCGAATATACCAGCAAGCAGGTATACGTGATTCGAGGCCCATACTTATCTAGCAGCATGCCGATGATAATTCGAGCTGGAACCGTTAATGCCACGTTACACAAGCCAATCGTGCCAGCTTGAGCAGGCGTTAGGCCAAACTCTTGAACAATGGTCGTTGCAAATGGAGGGAAGTTAAACCACACCACGAACGATAAAAAGAATGCAAACCAGGTTAGGTGTAGTATTTTATATCTACCCTGAGTTGGTTTTGTAAACAACTCTCCGATCATTTACGCTATGCTCCTAAGTATGAATAAAACTTGTTTTAAGGTTGCCAATCAGCAAAATCCTTTAGCAAGTTGATCGACGAAGCCTTCAGGTTGCTGCCTTTAGGCTTCTTTTTTGTGGCCCAACACCTCACTCAGCAAGCTGAATAACCGTCAGGCCAGGAATACGACACCCGATATACGGGGCCTGACTATTTGGCCGTAGCCCCAAACTTTTCTTTGAGCAGATCGGTTATAACGCCCTCCAAATCTTCGCAAGGCACCCCTTTCATTACCCGTTCACCTAGCTGAGCATGTTTGCCCACCTTGCCGCCCATGTAAATATCTACCGCCTCAACAGATTTGCCGTCTTTACGCCCCTTGGTGCCCATAAAGCCGATGTCGGCCACCTGCGGCTGACCGCAAGAGTTAGGGCAGCCCGTCCAGTGCATTCGCACCGACTCGGGGACGTTGAGCTGAGCATCTAGCGACTGGGCGATCGCATGTGCTCTCTGCTTAGTTTCAATCATGGCGAAGTTGCAGAACCGCGATCCGGTGCAAGAAACCTGAGTGCGCACTAGCGTCGAAGGATCAATCGAGAACTTCTGTACCGGCTCCTCTTGTAAAAAAGCCTCCAAACGAGAGTCCGGAATATTAGGAATAATCGCGTTCTGCTCTACAGTCAGGCGAATTTCACCGTTCCCGTAGACTTCAGCTAGCCGGGCAATCTCGAACATATCATCGGCATAGATATGACCGACTGGCACATGCATTCCCACATAGTTCAGCCCAGGCTGCTTCTGTGAATAAACGCCCAAGTGGTCGCTCTTACCTTCTTCCGTAATTGCATCCTCAGGCGCAGCGGGCTCTAGAGACTGACCCATCTCCTGCTCTACTGCCGCTCTAAATGACTCTAGGCCCATCTCTTCGATTAGCCACATCAAACGGGTTTGCTGCCGCTTACCGCGAGATCCGTTGTCTCGAAACACCGTCAAAATTGCGCGGCAAATTTCAACGACCGTGTCGTCGGCAGGCACCCAGGCATTCAGCGGAATCGCCGAATCGCACCGCACCGCCGAAAAGAAGCCGCCAACCAAAACGTTAAACCCAATCTCGCCGCCTTCCTCGCCGTCTTTGAACGCGGGAATAAAGGCAATGTCATTAATCTCCGAGTGAATAGAGTCTTCTCGGCTACCTTCCAACGCAATGTTGAACTTGCGAGGCAAGTTAGTGAACTCCGGATTACCTTCATTGTTGTTGGTAATCATGTCCTGAACTTTCATCACCAGGCCTTGAGTATCAATCAACTCATTAGCTGCAATTCCTGCAACCGGAGAGCCGGTGATGTTGCGGACGTTATCCATTCCCGACTGAATAGAAGTAAGGCCCGACTGCTCAAAGCGCTCGAAAATGCTAGGAATATCTTCTAAACGAACGCCGCGTAGCTGTAGATTCTGCCGAGTCGTAATATCTGCGCAACCATCGTCGCCGTACTGCTGGACAATCTCTGCGAGCACTCGCATTTTGTGGCTAGAAAGTACGCCATGGGGAAGCCGCATCCGCAGCATAAACTTACCGGGCGTAACCTCGCGATAAAAGACACCTAGCCACTTGAGTCTGCCGGTTAAGTCCGTCTTATCGATAGCCTCCCAACCCATCTCAGCGAACTTATCCAGCTCGTATTTAACAGCTAGACCGTCTTTTTCAGCCTTGTACTTCTCAAACTTGTTAAGTTTGACTTGTTTTTCTACCTTCGGCGCAGTCTCTGTCGAAGTAGTAACCATCTTTGCCCAACTTAATTATTAGATACTTGTGCTTGAAAGTGACTCGGGATGTTCTTTTGGCAGTTAGTCAGCCTCTAAACACAAACTCCGCCAACAGATTTATTACGATGTTTTTTCAAGACTGGATGTTTTTCAAGACTGTTAATGGCCTTTAGACTCAAAGCAACGTTCGAACTAAGAAAAGGAGTAGATGTCTTAATCAAAAAGTCTGCCAACGTTCTAATCAAGGCACCTACCCACCACGCTTATAAGGAACCGTTTTAGGGTTTTGTCCAACTCATCTGCTGTTGAGTTGGTATCAACATAGGGAAGTTCTTTACAAGGTTTTGTATTGGCCAATACTGTTTTTTACTGTTCTTGCTAAATAAAAACAGAACTTGCATAGAGACTATGCGTATTTTGCAAAAAGACTGTGAGAAGGGGTAATCGGCGATTTGGAATAAACCTAAATACGGCGAAAAAGAAACCTGAATGCAGATTCGATGAAACGGCAAAATGATCGCAGCTATGTCAATATAGAGCGCATTAAAACTATTTTTCTAGACAAGAACCTAGTAGAACTCGCATTAGATTATCGCTATGTCTCAGTCAAATAAGTCCATCACCAATCGTGAAGTTGAGTATGAGGAGTCCTTATATAAGGCTCAAGAAATTCAAACGGCGATCGCCCAACTCACCACAGGTGATTTTCACAGTCGCTGGGACAGCGCCAAACAGTGCGCCAAGCAGTTTGCCGATTGGGGAGAATGCAGCGTTCCGCCGCTCATTCGCCAGCTCCAAATCGAAACCGATCCAGCCAATCAAGGGTTTATCGTTCGTGTTCTTAGCCAGTTCGATCGACCCGAAGTTATCGAAACGATCGCCCAGCTCCTAGTCACCACCTCCGAAGAAGACGTTCAAAGAGAAGCCACTAAAGCATTAACCGTACTAGGGAGCAGTGCCATCGAAACACTATCAGCGCTGATGGAAAATCCTGCCCTTACTCAGAAAATTCTGGCGGCTAGAGCGCTCGCTCACATCCGCCGCACCCCCGTCATTGAGCCGCTGCTCAGCATTGCTAATCACCCGGATACAACCCTTAGAGCGATCGCCCTTGAAGCCCTTGGCAGCTTTCACGATCCGCGCATCACGCCCGTTTTAATGACGGCCACCGCAGACGAACCCGCTATTAGCCAAGAAGCCATTCGCACCCTTGGCCGCCGCCGCGATTTGCTAGAGCAGCCGAAAAACGGATCGGCCATAGACCTCATTGGCTCGCTCAGCGATACCTTAAAATCGCCCCATACAGACGTTGCCAAAGAAAGTGCGATCGCCCTTGGCAGACTCGGCACACCCGAAGCCATCTGCGCTTTGTCCGATCTGCTAAATCAGCCCAGCCCAGCCGCTGTAAAAACTGCCGCCGTTCGCGCCCTCGGCTGGATTGGCACCGCATCTGCTATCGAAGCACTCGCCCAAGCATTTAATCACAACGCACCGATTACAATGCCAACCGTTCGACAAGAGATTGCGCGATCGCTCGGACAAACCCGCTCGCCCAACCTCAAACCTTTGGCCGCTCAGCCGCTAATCGACTGGCTAACCTCACTACAAGCTTCGCCCAGCCCGGCCTCTGCTCATCTATCTCAAACCGCCATTACAGACCCATTTATCACGCCTTTAAAGCAAACCGTTATCCTATCTCTCTCACGACTAGGCATCACCGATGCGATTGAGCCCCTAACAACGCTACTCGACGACACCGACGCCAGCGTTAGAATACATGCCCTTAGCGCGATTGAGCAGCTCGATCCCGACAGGAGTCATCAGCTAAATCGCGAGTAGTCTGAAGTCAAACGCTCATAGATCGCCGCCAGCACTGAACCCAGCGCGAAATAAGAAAGCGCCGTAGATACTTGTGAATTCAGCTAGGCGGCAATCGCAACGTAGCTCGTAAAGGTGCCTGCACATTCGTAACCAGTTGTACAAAAGCGAATGCGGTAAGGCGCTAGCCTAAGAAGAAAAGTCTAAAACGCTTTCTTACGAACGTCTGGGCCTGTCTCACTTTCACAAATTCCTACCATGCGCCTAGAGCAGCTACAGGCATTCCTAGCCGTTGCCGACACGGGCAGTTTTCAAGCTGCGGCCAAACAATGCGGCATCACCCAATCTACCGTTAGCCGGCAAATTCGGGCGATTGAAGACGCTTTGGGCGTTCCTCTTTTTCATCGCACTGCCCAGAGCAAGCTGACGCTCGCAGGCAGTAGCCTACTCCCTCGCGCGACTCGAATTTGCCGAGAGTGGGGCCAAGCTCAGCAAGACATCAGCGACCTGATGAACGGCAAGCAAACAGAGCTTTGCATAGCAGGCATCCACTCCGTTTGCGCCTTTTTGCTACCGCCCATCGTCACTCAGTTTTGCCACGACTATCCTAACGTGCAGCTTCGCGTCACCGCATTGGGCAGCGATCGCTCGCTCAAAGTCCTTCGCGACGGCCTAGTCGATGTCTCTATCGTGATGCAAAACCCGCTGCTCACCAGCAACCAAGAGATGGTCGTCACCCCGCTTTACGAAGAACCTATAGAAGTCCTGATGGCCGCCGACCATCCACTAGCTGAGTACGAGGCAGTGCCCTGGGCAGAGATTGCTCGCTATCCTCAAGTCGTGTTTAAAGACGGCTATGGAATGCAGCGCATGGTTCAAAATCAGTTTCGCGATCGCGACGAAGACTTTAAAGTCGCCCTAGAGCTAAACACCCTCGATGCCTTTCGCGGCGTTGTCCGTCAGGGCAACATGATCGCCCTTCTCCCCCAGTCTGCCTTAACCGACAGCCGTCAAGACCTAGACCTTACCGTCAGGCCCACCAGCGAACCCGTACTGCTGCGCTCAGTTGTCATGGTTACCACTCACGATCGGCTGATGATTCCGCCCATCCAGCAGTTCTGTGATTTAGTTCGAGAGCATGTAGAAGGCAACGTTAGTCCATTCGAGGCGCTCGTAAACCTGCCCGCCGCTAGCTAGCCTTAGCAGTCTGCCTGACAGCTTGCCTCCACAGTCATCTATCCGCTGCAATCTATCCAGATGTCAAAACTTACAGACAACCCCCTGTCGTCATCTACTCATGAGCACTCCTAGCGACACTACTATCCAACAATTTCGAGACCTGCTCAAACAAGTCGGCAGCGGCACTCACACCTCCAAAAGTCTCTCCCGCCAAGAATCTGCGATCGCCACCGAACTGATGCTACGCGAGCAGGCGACTCCCGCCCAAATCGGCGCCTTCATGATTGCTCAGCGCATCAAGCGGCCCACCCCCACCGAGCTAGCTGGAATCCTAGACACTTACGACAATCTTGGCCCTAAACTCACTGAAATCGACGGCGAATACCCTGTCACTGTTTTTTGCAATCCATACGATGGGCGATCGCGCACCGCTCCGATCAATCCGCTCACAGCGCTCATCCTAGCCGCTGCAAACTGTCCCGTAGTGGTTCCTGGAGGCGATCGAATGCCCACCAAAATGGGCCTTCCCCTCGTAGAGATCTGGCAAGCGCTAGGACTCAACATTGACCAGATCTCTCTCCATCAGGCCCAGCAAATTCTAGCCAGCACCGGCATCGGCTTCATCTACCAACCTGTCCACTTCCCGCTCGCCGAAGCCATGGTGCCCTACCGCCATCAAATCGGCAAGCGCCCAACGCTCGCCACCGTCGAAATTATGTGGTCGCCCTACACCGGCAAAAGCAACCTCGTCAGCGGCTACGTCCATCCCCCCACCGAAGAACGCACCCAAGCAGCCTTCACTCAGCGCGGCATCCCCTTTTTCACCACCGTTAAAGGCTTAGAAGGCAGTTGCGACATCGCGCGCGCGCGCACCGCGATTCTCGGACTAAACGAGCTAAAAGCGGGAAAACTCCACACCGAAAGACTGTTGTTACATCCTCGCGATTACGGCTTCGACGGGGCTGACCCAGAGTTCTTGCCACTCAACAAATTAATAGAACAATACGGGGCAGTTCTAGAAGGCAAAGAGAGCGAAATTGGCCGCTCGGCAATTTGGAACAGCGGCTTCTATTTATGGCGTGTGGGTCGAGTGGAGAGTTTGGAAGTAGGGTTTGAACTAGCGCGATCGCTTCTTCAATCGGGCACGGTCCAGGCCAAGCTCCAGAGCACGAAACTGGCTATCGACCAGCTATAGCCTCATCAGAGCTACGACGTAATAGGCGACTACGACAAATCTGTTAGCACCGTACGCACCGTTTCATCCGTCACGCGATCGCTCACAAAAGCCTCCCCAATTCCTTTCGGTAACACGAACCGAACCGTCCCTTCCTTCACCCTTTTATCACTCTTCAAAGAGATTAAAATCTCCTCTATATCAATGCCAGTAGGCAACCGCGTCGGCAGCTCGGTTTTCTTAACTAAAGCATCTTGCCGCGCCGTTGCAGACGGCTCCCACAGATTCATCCTCACCGCAATTTGCCCAGCGGCAACCATGCCAATCGCCACTGCTTCGCCATGATTCACCTGGCTATAGCCCGTCAGGCTCTCTATGGCATGACCAATCGTGTGGCCATAGTTCAAAAGAGCGCGAATCCCCGCCTCTCTCACATCCTGACTGACCACTTCCGCCTTAGCCTGACAGGAATGCTCCAGCATGTATTGCAACAAATCTGAGCTGACATGCTTATAGTCATCCAAGCGCTCAGCAGCCTCCAACGTTTCAAACAATGGCTCATCCCAAATCACGCCGTACTTAATCACCTCAGCAACGCCAGCGCGAAACTCTCGGACGGGCAGCGTCTTTAGTACATTCGGATCAATCAGAACAAGCTTCGGCTGATGGAAAGCGCCAATCAAGTTTTTGCCCTTCGGATGATTAACGCCCGTTTTGCCGCCCATCGAAGCATCGACCATCGCGAGCAAAGAGGTCGGCACTTGAACAACGGCAATTCCCCTTAGCCAGGTAGAAGCCGCAAAACCAGTCATATCGCCAATCACGCCGCCGCCTAGCGCAACCATCGCCGAACTGCGCTCTAGTCGATTCTCGTAGGCCGCATCGTGAATTTGTTCAATAGAGGCGAGCGTTTTGTACTGTTCACCAGCAGGCAAAATGCAGTGGCAAACCCTATAGCCAGCTTTCTCTAAAGAGGCGATCGCCCGCGCCCCATACAAATCGAACACCGCCGGGTTTGAAACCAGCAGCACTTTTTGACCCGGCTTCACCAAAGACTCGCTCGACATCCACAGGCCCAGCTGATCCAACCCATCCGGCGCAATCCGAACGTCGTAGGCTTCTTGCGGCAAATTTACGCGGATGGTGGTTTGAGTCTGAGTAGCCATAGGAATTACAGATTACGAAAAACGATCGCGCTTACTTGGATAGTGGGTGATTCAGTGAGAAGATAGAGAACACACCTTAAAGATAATAGTAGGAGAAAACTATGGGCGGCGCGTTAATTTATGTAGTTGAGATAGGCGTTTGGGCTGGCGTTGCAATGGGTCTGTTCTTCGTTCTACGCGGAGCTAAGCTGATCTAGTCGCTGGCGATTTTAAAAAGTTTAAAAAGGGGATGGCCAGCGTTTAAGAATGCTCTGGTCATCCCTTTTTACTTAGGTGGCTCTACCGGTTGAACCCAACCAGTTGAATTTATTCAGTTGAGCTTAGATAAAGCGCTGCGAGAGAGAACGTAAATTGCTGAAATCAAGCCCCAGTTGAACAGATTTACCCGAGATTCGAACACCGCGACATCAAACAAGCCAAACAAAATACAGCTAGCAAAGGCGAGTAAATAGCCTAGAAGAACAGCGCGGTCTCCGTGTCTAGGAGCAATCGTCTCATCAGAAATGTAAGTAGCGCTAATATAAGTAGCCCTACTCCACCAAATCTTTGAGTTCAAATAGGCTTTGACTCCATCGTAGTAAATAGTCCCAACGACCGCGCAGAAAGCCACCGTTACGGGCAATCCCGCCTCAGAGCCTAAAAACAGCCAGAAATTGTGCGCGTGAAAAATAACGTCGTACTCTGGAATGCTGCCAGGGATATACATTTGCCGAAGGCCCGAAAAGCCCCAGCCCAGCCACGGACGCTGCCCAATCATGTCTATAGCCAGTCGCCAAACGCTCAGTCGGGGATCTTGAGTCACTAGCGCTAAAGAAAGCGATCGCCCCCCAATGCCAAAGGCAAACGCCGCCGACACCAAAAACGCCCCGATCGACAGCCCCCCCAGCAGCACCCACCGATGACGCCGAGCCGCATAGAGCGCGATCGCAATTAAAACGCCCGCAATCAGCAGCCCATTGCGAGATCCTGTGCAAAAAATAGACGCTACGCACAGCAGCGAGGCCGCTCCTTGCATCCAGGCTACTTGGTCATTTCGCCCAGTATTTAGCGCTTTTAGCATTAAGCCAAGCCCTAGCCCCAGCACGATCGCTAGGTAAGCGCTGAGCATATTGGGATGGCTAAAAAAGCTGTGCGCCCGGTGACCAAAATCAGGCTCATAAATGTAGGCTAGCAGCCAGCCTGGAAGCGCAGCGGCTTTGACGCGAGGAGAAACCGCGTCAAACTTGACGATAAATTCTGCGATCGCGCCCAAGCTCATTGGCGTACTCGAAACCAACAGCCAATGCGCTAAAAGTTCTAACTGCTCAAACGGCCTCGCCACTACAGAAGGCACCGTTGCCATCACGCCAAACAGTACAAAAAAGGGCAAAAAGTTAGTTAGCTGTAAAAAGCCCTCACCATTGTCTATCGCAAAGCAAGCGCTCAGTAGCATCCCCGCCGTCAGCCAGCCAAATCCGCGCTGGCCGCACAGTCTCATCACCTGAGCGCCACGACGCACCAGCGCCGCAATAAACAATCCCAGTATTACCACCAGCGCCACATAGCTTACATAAGGTAGCGCCACAAGACTGCCAATCCAAAGGCGATCGCTCCACAAAAACTGCTTGCCCACGCCACCTTCTAGCACCCCCCCCTTATAAACCTGTTCGCCCGCCATATCAGTACGCACCATCCCCCGCGAACACCACCTTAACCGTCCGCATCAAAATATAAATATCTAGCCAAACCGACCAGTTGCGAACATAGTAAGCGTCGAAATTCACCCGCTCTTCATAAGTCACATCGTTTCGCCCAGAAACCTGCCAAAGCCCCGTCAAGCCAGGCAAAACCTCCAGATAGAGTTCATACATATCGCCATATCGCCAAACTTCCTCATGGACAATCGGCCTTGGCCCCACCAAACTCATCTCACCGATAAAAATATTCCAGAGCTGAGGCAGCTCGTCCAAACTAGTGCGTCGTAAAAATCGCCCCACCCGAGTAATTCTCGGATCGTCCTTCAGCTTATGGTCTTCCTCCCAGCAAAATCTCAGCTCAGGATGCGCCCGTAAATACTGCGCCAGCGCAATATCGGCATCAACCACCATAGAACGAAACTTCCAAGCCTTAAACAACCTGCCTTCTCTCCCAATTCGAATCTGACGGTAAAAAATTGGCCCTGGCGAATCTAGCCGAATCAGCAGACTGATGAGCGCAATAAAAGGCAGCGCCAGCAGGCTAATTAAAACAACCAGTCCCCGGTCTAAGCAAGCCTTGATAAACCGAGGCCCCGGTAAAAAAAGCTGCTGACGAGCCTCTAACCCCAAAACGCCCCCCAAATCTTTTGCCGCCACCCACAGGCTCGCCATCCCAAACAGATCTGGAATAATCATCAAATGCGCAAACGTGCGCCCATACTTGCTCAATAGCTGCATCAATCGGCTGCGCGCAACCCCCGGCATCGCCACGATCGCATAGGAAATCTTAAAGTCTTTCGCCAGCATTGGAGCCATCGAAAGCCCCCCCACTACCGGCACACCCACCAAACTACCGTGCGTTCTCGGATCGTCGTCTAAAATAGCAATCGGCTTTAGGCCCAAGCTCGGCTGGCGCAGCAGCGTACGCACCACCATCTCGCCCGTCTTGCCCGCGCCCATTACCACCACCGGGTAACCCCACCAAGGCTGACGTGCACACAGCGATCGAATACCATAGCGCCCAATCAGCACAAACACCATCGACAGCAGCCAGGCCATCAAAAACGCCGCTCTAGAGTAAAGCTCTACTTCTCTAAATAGAAAAATAGACGACCCCATCAGCAGATAGAGCAGCGTATTCGTCAACGTTAGCCGCCGCAGCTCCTCCACCGGACTCATCGCAATGCCCGGATAAAGACTCGCCAGCGCGTAGCCCAAAATAAAAACGCCGGTAATCGGCCACAGCCGCCAGTAAATAGAAGGATGAAACTGACCGTCGAATAACAGCCGCACCCAAACGCTAAAAATGCCCGCCAGGCTAAGACATAGCAGGTCGATACTGACTAGCGTTAACAACGTTAGCCGCGGACGAGTCGGAATATGCGCGATCGCCCGGTTCAAATGGACAGTCCCGCTCGAGGATGAAGGGGATTGATAAATAGTCACAGCGCCCTGTCTTACTCCCTATCAGCAATGCCATTCGAGCATGAGGTCAAACCTGAGAGCGAAGAGGGAGTTAGGCGATCGCGCTCAAACTTCGACCAGGCCGCTTCTACAAACGTTTGAAAGGCCGAACGAAACTGCGTAGATGAAAACCGCTCAGCGTTCTGTCTCAATGCACCTGCCTCAAATTGACCCACACTCGCTTCCAGCCTTTCGACCGACTGTACCAGACTTTCAACTGTCTGAAAGGGAAAAAGGTATCCCGTCTGTTCATGTATCACCGTCTCAGCCTGTCCGCCTTTTGCATAGGCAATTACAGGCGCACCCGCCGCCTGCGCCTCTACCGGCGTAATGCCAAAATCTTCCTCCGGCGGAAACACAAAGGCCCGGCATCGCTGCATGTAGTCCTCTACAACGTCATCCGGCTGTTTCCCCAAAAATTGAATATTATTCTGGCCGCTGGCTTTCGCCAGATGTTTCAGCGCCTTTGCCTCCCCACCATCGCCAATGACCACCAGAGGCAGCCCAAGCCGAACAAAAGCTCGAACCGTTAGATCCACTCGCTTGTAAGGCACAAACCTAGAAACCGTCAGATAAAAGTCTTCGCGCCGCACCTGAGCATCGAACCGATCGACCGAAACCGGCGGATAGATAACGTTGGCGCTGCGCCGGTAAGTCTTCTCAATTCGGCGAGCCACATAGTAAGAGTTAGCAACGTAAGCATCTACACGATTCGCGCTAGCAACATCCCACAGCCGCATGTAGTGCAAAATGGCGCGAGTTAGCCAGCTTTTGGGGCCGCTTACTAAATTCGCCTGGCGCAAATACTGATGCTGAAGCTCCCAACCGTAGCGCAGCGGCGTATGCACATAGCTAATATGTAGCTGGTCGGGCCGAGTCAGAACGCCCTTAGCCACCGCATGGTGACTAGAAATAATTAGGTCGTAGCTAGATAAATCGAACTGCTCAACGGCCAGCGGCATCAGCGGCAAATAATTACGAAAATGCGTTTGGGCAAAGGGTAGCGATTGAATGAAAGATGTTGTGACCGGCTTGTGCTGAATAAATTCACGCTGCTCCGGTGATAGAAAATCTACCAAGCTGTACAAATCCGCATTAGGATATACCCTAAGAATTTGCTCAACTACTTTCTCAGATCCTGCGTGGCTAGTGAACCATTCGTGCACAATGGCAATTTTTCTCATGGTTTGATACAAGATCTTAGTGAGTTGACCAATTTAGTTAAAGATCGGCTCTGTCTCTTTCCTCTCTAATGGGTCTATTACATCGGCCTGTTAGTCGGCTTTTTGTGAATTTGTCCTCGGCGCTGATCTCATGTTGATTTGGAAGACTCAAACGCTGAACGTAAATATGGCCAGCGTTCGCTACCGCTGTTTATTGCCGCTTCGCTATCTATCTAAGCAGGGAATTGAGCAGAGCATTTTTGGCGGGGCAGACCCCGTAAACGTAATGCCGCAAACCAAAGCCATCGTGTTTGTAAAGAGCTTTCGCAACCAAGATGTTAAAACCTGCGAGCGGGTGCATCGCCTGGGTGTGCCCATTATCTTAGACCTATGCGACAACATTTTTATTGAGAACTATGCCGCTGATAATAATTACGTACCGGCCAAAAACTTTCTCCTTATGGCCCAGCAGGCAGCGGCCATTGTTACCACGGGTGAAACGCTAAAAGGAGAGGTTGAAAAGGCGTTGGCGGAACCTCTTTCTGGGAGCTTCGCACCTCGCAACATCGCCGTTCCCATTGTGGTGATTCCAGACGGCAGCGAAACGCTCTCCGATATTGACTATGCCTTTCGAAACACGCGGTGGCAGCGGTTAAAGAGTTTGGTTCTACGTCCCACCAAGAACCGATTAATGAAGCGGTTGAAGCAAGCGTCTGGTCAGCTCAAAAAAAAGAAGACAAAGACCGTCACAAAATCTGAGGTACAGCCGACGCCGCTCTTTCCTGACAAATGGCCAGCGGCTAGCGCTGGCACTCAAACCATTCTGTGGTTTGGCAATCACGGCGCGAAATATGGCAGCTTCGGCATGTCCAACATTTTGGACGTGGCCGCAGCCATAGAGCAGCTGAGTCAATCGCGGTCTCTCCGGCTCGTCGTCGTCAGTAACAGCCGTGAAAAATACGAGCAATACATTGCCCCCTTACCTTTTGAGACGCTTTATCTACGCTGGCATCCACGTAGCATCTATGACTACATCCGAGCGAGTGACGTCGTAATTATTCCTAACTCGCAGTCGATTTTTAGCCTCTGTAAGTCGGAGAACCGAGCAGTGCTGTCCCTGTCTCAAGGGACGCCCGTTGTAGCCAGTCGCACCCCCGCACTAGATCTGTTCGAAGACTGCGTAGCGCTAGACGATTGGGAGGCGGGTCTGCGTCAATATTTGTCAGATCCAGAAGTCGCTCAAACACATGTTGCATTGGCGCAGCAGGCGATCGCCCAAAACCTCAGCGGCGAAAAAATTGCCCAAAAATGGCTCGCCTTACTAGAACAGGTGACCAACAGGAGCGATGAACGTGATCCAAACAATTAAAGTTCAGCTCAGTAAATGGCTACAGCGGTTAATCAGGGCGCTGCCGAACCGTTTATTCAACGACTCACCGGTTGGCGAGCCGAAAATTCTCTTGTTTATGAATCTGCCTCAAGATCTAGATATGTTGTTGCCCTTAGCCGAACAGCTGAAAAAAGAGAACTATCCGCTAGCGGTTGCCGTCAGCGACAAAGCCTGGAATCAGTCGCCTCGAATGGCCCATCTGTTGCTAAAAGCAGGCATCGAACCCAATGTGCTCAACCATAAAGCCGTCGTTGCCGGACTACAGCCCAGCTTGCGAGGCATCAAGGCGGTGGTAACGGCTTCAGAAAGCACTGCCAATGCGCACAAGGGTCCGCATACGCTTACCCAAAGCGCCAACCAAAAAGGCATTGCCACCTACACCATGCAGCACGGATTCGACAACGTCGGCGTGACCTACTTCGATGAGGAATATCCGGTCGGTCGCATTATGTTCGCCTCTCAGACCTTTTTTACCTGGGGAAGCGTTCGCGATTTGCCCGCAGAGATCCCGGCCGCAACCAAAGCAAAGTGCGTAGCGGTCGGCTGTCCCAAGTTTATTGACTCCCCCTTTGCCAGAATTAAAGCAGATCGTCTCCTAGACTATCCGCCGACCAATGCGCTGATAGTCGTTTTTGAAAACCTGCACTGGAGCCGCTACAGCGATGACTACCGGCAGCAGTTTTTACAGGATTTAGAATGCAGCGCGATCGCCCATCCCCAAGTTACTTTTTTAGTCAAACCCCACCACACCGGGCTATGGCTCACTCAGCGATACCAGGGCCAAGTGCCCGTAGCCGATAATCTGATCGTGGCCGATCCTAAAGATCCTAAGTGGGAAGCCTTCACTGCCCCCGCCCTGATTGAGATAGCCGATGCGGTTTTGACAACGCCTTCGACGGTGGCAGTAGATGCCGCGCGATCGCACTGCCCGGTCGCCGTGGTTGCCTACGATCTGCACTTGCCCCGCTACGAGCCGCTGCCGCTATTACGCAATGGCAAAGACTGGCAGCGGTTTGTCTGTCAGCTCACTGAGCCCAGAGAAAATAATCTAGCTGGGGTAGAAGGTTTTTTGCGCGATCGCCTAATCCCAGGTGATGCCGTTGGCAAAATGGCCGCCCATATTACCGCCAACCTCTAGCTGTCACAGTCCCTAGCTACTTAGCGTACGTCAGTCCAGTAGAATTAACGAGCTTTTCCAGATAGACCCATGGTGTCTCCTCCCTTTCGAGAAATTATCTACACCCCCACCAGTCGGATCCGCTCCCCCAAACGGCTACTCGCCGAAATGTGGAGCGATCTTTGGCACTCAAAAGACTTGGCTTGGCGGCTCTTTACCCGAGATATTCGATCTCAGTACCGCAGCTCTTTTTTGGGCACCGCTTGGGCCATCGTGCCCGCCGCGATGACCGCAGGCGGACTCGCCTTTGCCAGCAGTGCAGGGGTGATCAACGTGGGCGAAACCGACATTCCCTATCCGGCGTTTGTCATGCTCGGCACGATTCTCTGGCAGACGTTTTTAGAAGCCTTCAAAAGCCCAGAACAAGCGATCAAAGCCTCGCGCACGGTGCTTTCGCGCGTCAAATTTCCCCACGAGGCAATTATTCTCTCCCAGCTCGGACAGGTACTATTTAACCTGCTGATTAAGCTCGTACTTCTGGTTGTTATTTTTATTGTTTTCAAAGTTTCTGTGGGCTGGACAGTGCTGCTTGCACCCTTTGCATTCATTAGCCTGATTGTGTTGGGTACAGGCATCGGTCTATTCTTAGTGCCGATCAATCATCTGGTGCAAGACGTCTCCCGGTCAATGGATGTGCTTTTGCTAGTATGGTTCTTCCTCACTCCCGTCATCTATCCCGTACCCGATAACGCTTTGATTGCCTTTTTAGTCAGGCTAAATCCGGTCACGCCGCTGCTGGTCACCGCCCGAGAGCTAACGACCACGGGCGTCGTCTCCGAGCCAATTGGGTTTTGGGTGATGAGTTTGATTGCGATCGCCACGCTGCTCTTTGGCTGGCTGGTCTTTCGTCTGTCTATTCCCTTCCTAGTCGAGAGGATCAGCTAATGGGATCTTCATCTGTTGGGCCAGCCGTCAGCGACAGCTTGCCGTCTAGCGACTCAATTTTGTCGGTACAAAACGTCTCAAAAAAGTTTTGTCGCAACCTCAAACGCTCTTACCTATACGGGCTACAGGATATTTTTTCTGAAGTAGCGGGCCTCGAGAGGCAGAGCGATCGCCTGCGCGATCAGGAATTTTGGGCCGTCCAAAACATCAGCCTAGAAGTCAAACGCGGCGAATCGATTGGCCTAGTCGGCGTTAACGGCAGCGGTAAATCGACACTGCTGCGCATGATCAGCGGCCTGATGAAACCCGACACCGGACGCATCGTGGTGCGCGGACGAGTGGCAGCCCTAATCGCCCTAGGCGCAGGCTTTAATCCCCTGCTAAGCGGACGTGAAAATGTATTTATCAACATGGCGATTCTAGGCGTCTCTAGAAAAGATATTAGCGATCGCTTTGACGATGTCGTCAATTTCTCCGAGATTTGGGAAGCTATCGACGCCCCCGTGCGCACCTACAGCTCCGGCATGCGCGCCCGACTTGGCTTTGCTTGCGCAATCTACACGCAGCCTGATGTGCTGTTGCTCGACGAAGTTTTAGCAGTAGGCGACGCTATGTTTCGCGCCAAATGCTATCGCCGTCTGGCCGAAATGCGAGAGCAGGGCACCTCCTTCTTTCTGGTTTCGCACAACTCAAACGCCGTCCTCAATCTGTGCAATACCGCCGTCTTTTTGCAAAAAGGCCAAATGATTCTGCACGACACGGCCGAACAGGTGATCAGCCGCTACGAAGAAGCCCTTCTGGACTATAAAGCAGACGCTAACAAAGGTGCAGCTGCGGCCGTTACCGCCAAAGGGGACAGTACGCTTGCAACAGAGCTCACCATTGACAAAGTATTTTTTATCGACAAAACAGGCGCCCCGATTGATGCGCTCAAAAGTGGGGCGAGCGCCAGCATTTGCATCTGTTGTAGCGTCCAAGAACCCATAGACGACGCCATTGTCATCGTCATGATTCGCGAACTTAACTCGGGTACAGATTGCGTGCTCCACATCAGCAGTGAGCGGGACAAGCAGCCGCTGCCGCTGAGTTCGGGTTCTGCAGAAATCAGACTCAATCTGCCTTACTGTGGCCTCAGTCCTAATCTCTACGTAATGAAAATAACCGTTGCCAGACGTCCTTTCTACGTCTTTGATATGGTTGAGTCATTTCGATTTGAGGTCAGAAAAAGTAAAAACATGAATCAGTGCCAGTTCTACCAGCCTAGAGAATGGCAGCTTCATACCGCTGAGCCGGCCCCCTGTGAGCCCGTTAGTGCAGATGTATCTTGAGCGCCAGCGTCATCAGCTATCACCCCGTCACTCAAACGTAATTCAGTAGAAGTATAGAGGAACATCATGACAGAGGACAGCCGTTTGAGTCCGACACCACCAGAGGTTGCACCGCTAACAGAACAGCTCACTTCGTTAGAAGCTGACGCAACCACCCATCAAAAGAAGCCTAAGCCCATCAAATTTAGCTCTCGTACGCCCTTACCCTTCGATTTGCCTTACCAGCAGTACTACGCGAAAGCCATCCCGGTCATGCAGATTTTTAGATCGGCGCTACTCCAGCACTACGCAACCGATGCGGCTCAGCACGACCCGCTAAAAAGAGGACTCCGGCGCTTTGCCGACCTGCTGCGCAACGGCCACTCTCATATTGCGGCAGAATGCGGCGTTTACCAGGGTTCTAGCCTAGTCGCCTGCGCTGAGATTATTCGGCAGTATGGGCTAGATGCCCATATCTATGGCCTAGATTCTTTTCAAGGACTGCCCGAGTTCAGCAATATTGACGAACAGATGGCTGCCGATTTGGTCATTGACCTCGTGAAAGAAAAGGGCACGATCTTTAACGATACTTCTCAAACTCAGGTGCAAGCCGACATTGATGAAAGAGACCTGAGCAGCTACGTCACCCTAGTGCCCGGTTTTTTCTCAGAATCACTCCCGACCCTGCCGACCGGCCCTTACTTCTTTGTCAACATAGACTGCGATCTATATGACGGGCATCTAGAATGCCTGGAATTTTTCTATCCTAAAGTAGAAAAGGGTGGCATCATCTTCCTCGACGACTATTATTCTGCTCACTATCCCATGGCGAAGACAGCCGTTGATACCTTTATGCAGGGTCGCTCCGAGAGCTTATTTCATATTCGCTACGGCCCTAAAGTTGTCAACTACACCAAGACATTTTTTGTGAAGCACTAGCTATAGCGCCGGTAGCTCGCCCGTTAGTCTTACTCGCCTATTAACCCAGCGATAGCAAACCCACCCTGAAAGGAGAAACGCAGTGATTTCGTCTTCTGCTGAAGAAATCTCGAACGCGGATATAGCAAAACCTGCTGATGCTCGAGCAGACTATCAGCAGGTTGTATCGCTACTCCAGGCAGAGGCAGAGGCCATTCATCAGGCTGCTGCCGGACTGCTACCCCAGCAAGTAGAACGGGCGATCGCACTGCTCAAAGGATGCAAAGGCAAAGTCATCGTCTTAGGCATGGGTAAATCTGGCATTGTGGGCCGCAAAATTGCCGCCACGCTAACGAGTACTGGCACAATGGCGATCTATCTACACCCTAGCGACGCGCTGCATGGAGATCTGGGGTTAGTCGGCGCTAAAGATGTCGCAATCGCCTTGAGCAACAGCGGCTTCACCGAAGAAATTATCGGCCTACTGCCTTACCTAGAGCATCGTCAAACCCCCGTTATCTCCATTGTGGGCAACGAGAATTCGCCCTTAGCTCAGCGCTCTGCGGTAGTGCTTAAGGCCACCGTAGACAAAGAAGTTTGCCCGCTTAACCTTGCTCCGACAGCGAGTACGACGGTGGCTATGGCTATTGGGGATGCGATTGCCATGACCCTAATGCAACGCAAAGGACTCACCCCCGAAGAGTTCGCCTTCAATCATCCGTCGGGCCGTCTAGGTAAGCGCCTAACGCTTAAAGTCTCGGATCTAATGCATGCCGACGCGCCGACAATAAGCGCCCAAGCCTCTTTGCTGGAAGTGATCTCTGCGATTAGCCAGGGCGGTCTAGGTGCGGTCAGCGTGACCAACGCCCAGAACAAAATGCTAGGCATCATTACTGATGGAGACCTCCGCCGAACCTTCGAAAAAACCAGCCAGGATAAGTGGGCGAACACGCTCAGCGGTGACATTATGACCGCACATCCGACTACGGTGACAGTAGCGTGCTTGGCGTACGACGCGCTCCAAAAGATGGAGAATCGTCCCTCACAGATCTCAGTACTGCCGGTAGTCGATAAAACACAGCAACACGTAGGGGTTGTGCGCTTGCACGACATTGTACGCAGCGGCCTGTAGCGTTGTCTCCAGCATTCAAATATGCTGGTGGAATTGTGACACCTATTAGCGTAATGTACATGCTGAAAGACAAATGGCAACGTATCAACGCCTGGATCAGCAAGCAGGCAATGCCCGTCAGGGCAGAAATTTCAAAGCTAGCTTATCAGCTAGCCGATAGTGTAAAGCTGCCTGAACCAGAAGCCACCGAAAGGGGACACAAGCTGGGCGAGTTTATTGAAATCGACCAGCGTCTGACCTTCGATAAGTTCGATTTTGAAGGGCCGCTAATGCATGTCGGTTCAAAGATCAACTATGAGGACGCGGAAGCTGAAGCAAAAGCAGCGAAGTTTCGAACTTTTTTGCGAGAGAAACTGCATGGCTCAAAAGAGGTGCTAGGCGTCGATCTATTCGATGGCGAAAATGTCGATATTGTGGCCGACCTGTGTGAAAAAGATTTGTTTGTAGGAGACTTCCATCAGCACAAGGGTCAATTCAAAACGGTGCTTTGCTGGGCGCTATTAGAGCATGTCCAAAATCCTTTTGTCGTTGCGAGCAATATCGAAAAGTTTTTAGCACCGGGTGGGAAAGTGTTTTTTGTTGGGCCCTGGGTATGGGGCTATCATCCCTATCCAGACGACTATTGGAGAATTAGCTTTTCGGGGTTGCAGACGCTGTTCCCTAACGTTGAGTGGCACGACTGGTGGTACACCGGCACGAACGAAAAAGTTGGCTTTAGAATAAAACAGCTGCGCAATGAGAGAAAAGTTTTTCAAGTAAAGTCAGAGATAACGGCTGATATAGACACCATATCGGATCGCTATATGCCCTATTTAAACGTCTTTGCCATCGGCTCGAAGCGAGCCTAAATGGACTCTACTTGTTCTAGAACCCGGCTACCCAATTTGGGTGAGCCCAACAGAAACTGCCATGATAGGCATGAATACGACTGAAGACCTTAGTAGGTCTCAAGCACCATCACTTAAGGAGAATAGTCTTATGGTCGCCACCCCCGTTAAGCCTGCCGATACGCTCGCGACAGGCCAGAACCCCACCATCCAAACTCAAATCGCTGACAAATTTGCGATTGGCGAGGGTCAGCCGCTAGCCCTGCTAGCTGGCCCCTGTGTGATTGAGTCTGAGGACTTTACGCTGAAGATGGCTGAGGAGATTTTGAAGGTGTGCGATCGCCTAGGCATCAACCTCATCTTCAAATCCTCCTTCGACAAAGCCAACCGAACCTCCATCAGCTCCTTTCGCGGCCAGTCCATGGAAGCAGGACTCGCCATCCTAAACCGAGTCAAACAAGAACTCGGCATCCCCGTCGTCACCGATATTCACGAGAGTCACCAAGCCGCCACCGTCGCCGAAGTCGCAGACCTGTTGCAAATCCCCGCCTTCCTCTGTCGTCAAACCGACCTGCTGCTCGCCGCCGCCGCCACTGGCAAAGCCATCAACGTCAAAAAAGGCCAGTTCCTCGCCCCATGGGACATGAGAAACGTCGTCAAAAAGCTCGAAGACGGCGGCGCTAAAAACTTACTGCTCACCGAACGCGGCACCAGCTTTGGCTATAACGCCCTAGTCGTAGACTTTCGCGGCCTGCCCCAAATGCGCGAATTCGGCCATCCCGTTGTGTTCGACGCCACCCATAGCGTTCAAATGCCCGGTGGCCAAGGCAACACCTCCGGCGGACAGCGCGAGTTTGTCCCCTATATGGCCAGAGCAGCCGCAGCTATTGGTATTGATGCCCTCTTTATGGAAGTCCATGAGAATCCAGATGTTGCCCTGAGCGACGGCCCCAACATGGTTCCACTCGATAAGTTAGAGGATATCCTCACTCAAATAGTGCGCGTCAGAGAAGCCGTCAGCGCTGCGCCGCAGGTAAATTTGAGAAGCATTTAGGAAGCTACGTCGAAAGCTACGGCGATGGCAATCATCACGCAGCTTTCGCGGCATGAGTATACTAGTCTACTCGAATGACCTGTTCGCATGACCGCATCCCAACACACGTAAAGGTTCGCAGAGGAAACGAATGGACTTTAAGAATCGAGCTAGGAAAGGATGAAGATCCGCCTAGAATATTCAGAGGATATATCCAGAGGAAATTTGCTGTGAATGAGCCGGTAAGCATTTATGTGGGAGCGGATCGTTCGCAGCTTTTGGCTGTCAAGGTGCTAGAGCATTCCATCCAGCGCCATACTGAACTGCCAGTGAAAGTACATGCCATGGTAGATTTGCCTGTGCGCGTTCCCCAAGACCCCTTAAACTGGCAGCGCACCGGATTCTCTTTCAGCCGGTTCTGCATTCCTGAGCTAGCCAATTACCGAGGCAGAGCGCTCTACTTAGACGCCGATATGCTGGTATTTACCGATATTGCCGACCTCTGGAATATTCCATTTGATGGGGCCAAGGTGGTCATTCAAGCAGAACTGGCAGCAGCACAGCAGCAGATCTGTCAAAAGAAGGGCGCACCGAAGCAAAGAGTAAAGCAATGTGCGGTGATGCTATTGGATTGCGATCGCCTCCCTTGGCAAATCAACAATATTATCGACAGCCTCGACCAAGGCAATTATGACTACGAAGAGCTAATGTACGATCTGTGCATTTTAGATGAGTCAGAGATTCGCTATGCCATCCCCTTCGGATGGAATAGCATGGAATATTACCAGCCCAACGAGACAGCGCTGCTTCACTACACCGATATGGCAACTCAGCCTTGGGTGTACGCTCGAAATGAATATGGCTATTTGTGGCTAGAAGAGGTGCGCCTGATGCTAAAGACAGGAAAGCTCACTCCAGCAGAGCTGAAAACAGAGATCGATCTGGGCCACTTTCGGCCTTCATTGATGGCTGCGCTGCGCTGGGAGCATAAAGTACCTTCTCTGCTGAAGCCACAGTTTCAAAAACTGCTGAAAATAGTTGATCGACCTTACAAACCACATCAGGAAGTCTATCGGCAGAAAAAAATTCGAAAAACGGCCATCAAAGAACGTGAATTAGCCACAAGGGGTGCAAAGCGCTGCAATGCCAATTAATCCGCTCAAATCTCTATTCTCTAGAAAATCAACGAGTGATGGAGCGGGTGCAAAGCTGTCTGCAAACTCCCCGCACTACGCCTACGCCTTTCCGTCGCCGTATAAACAGCCCAGAATCTTGATCCTGGTAGACAACGTGCGGGCGACTTATTTTCTGTTTTTTCACTATGTACTGCTGCGGCTCCACAATACGGAAAGCTTGGCTTTTTTCGTGCTAGACAGCGCCGAAATTGGTCAGTGGACAAAAGGAGAAACACCAGCAGATTTCGTCGAACAAGTCATCGCAGACACACAGCCCACGCTGGTAATATTTAGTCGGTACGGGGTGCCTTATGGAGATGTCCTGCCCGCTTTATTTAAGGCCAAAAATGTGGCCACCGTTTACCATATTGACGACGACTTACTCAATATAGATCCGGCGCTAGGAGCAGATATCCAGCAGCGACATGGCGATCCGGTGGTGCTGAGATCGCGCAAAATTCTACTAGAGCAAACCGATCTAATCTACGCATCAACCGCCGCTTTAGGCGATCGCCTGGCCCACCAATTTCCCCAACAAACCGTCTTCAGCGCTCGCTGTACGCCTTACCTCGATTTCCTCATCTCTAGCGAGCCAGACCGCAAAAAAGCACTGACGTTTGGCTATATGGGATCTAAAGGTCATCAAGCAGATTTGAACGCGATCGCTCCACAAATCGCCCAGATCCTGACAGACTATCCCCAAGTACGCTTCGAGACCTTTGGCACTATAGAAATGCCAGAAGCCCTCAAAATCTTCTCCCAGCAGACCAAAGCCTATGGCACCGAACCCGACTACGCCAAATTCCTCAACCAGCTACAGCAGCTAAACTGGGCAATTGGACTGGCTCCCTTACAAAATACCGAGTTCAATCAGTGCAAAACAGCTAGCAAATACGTTGAGTACACCGCCTGCGGCATTGCCACCCTTGCTAGCGACGGCCCCGTATATGCTCAATTCACGCCAGAACAGATTTTAACCGTTGCGTCCGATCAATGGTTCAACAAAATTCAGCAGTTAATAGAAGACGAGACGCTGCGTAATCGGTTAGTAACCAACAGTCAGGCCCACTGCGCAGAAGCCTTCAGTCTAGAAGCTATCGAAGTCCAGATAAAAGAGCTGCTGACATTAGCCTGAGTCGCTCATGGTTAAGCGTAGGGTCGAGCCACTCAGAAAACAAAATCGCCACCGGTCAGTCGAGCAAGGCAGATGGCATCTATACCCTAATACGTTCCCTTTCAAGACAGCTTGCGCTTAATCTTCGCTGGCTTTGGCAGCCCAAAAATAACGTTAACAATCCATCGATAGGTCTCAGGCGGACAGTTAATGGTGTCCACAGCATGCGCTGATTAAACGCAGCCGGATCGAAGTCTTTCATCGCCTGCTGGTCAAAGCAGCCAGAGGGCACAGCCTTAGGTGCGGGTCTAGACTTTCCTAGAAGCGCTTTCTTTAGGGGGCTAGGAATATTCATCTAAAACTCAACTGTCAATTTCAAAAAGGTGTGCTGTTAGCCACGGAGCGATCGCTTACCGGCCTTATAGATCTCAAGCAGCGGCTTAGGCAGCTTTTTCTTCAACTTTTTCTTCATCGACTGCTGAAGCGTCTGAGCCTTCCGACGAGGCGCAGAAACCGGAACAGACTTCGCACCAGATTTTCTACTGGGCTGTTGTGGCGGCAAAAAGATCTCGCCCGGTCGCGCTTTGTAGTTCGTGCCCGCGCTCTGAAAAAACTGCATCTCTTCTTTTGGGCGACCGTTGCTGTAGTAATACAAAACCAGCGATCGCCGACTCACCCCCTCCGGGCATTCCAGCGGATGGGGATGCCCGTGGTAAGAATGGTCGGTCGTCGAAAAAATAACGGTCTTATTAAAAACCGGCGGAATTTTAACAAACTGGCCCTGCATCTCGCTATCCCAAAGCTCCAAATGTCCTCCCCAGATCTCTTCCCAACCTGGGTTCAAATAAATCAGCATACTCAGCCGCCGATCTAGCCGCAGCCGTTTATTCCAGTTAAAGTCGGTGCGCATCTTCGAAAAGCCGCCGCGCGAAATTTCATGCACGCCGCCCCCCTCAAAGTGAGGATCCGGAATTACCCCTTCAACCCCAGTTAGCGCCTCCAAAAACTGACAAAACCTAGCCGAGCAAAGGTCAAGCAAAAACCGCTGCGCCGTTGGCCCCATCGCCTGTAGATCGGGCGTAGCGTACTCCTTTACAGCGCCGTAAAAGTTCTTAGCGATCGGATGCTCCAGCCTCTGTACGTCGTGCAAAACGTCTGCTAGCAAAGCCTCCGAGAAAAGATTATCAATCACTAAATGAGGAAACGGCAGGTTGTTCAAATAGCGCTGGCGCTGGCCTTCACCAAAAGTAACCAGGCGAGCCATTCCCGCTTCTGAAAGGTCAAGCCTTTTTACAGCGGGCGCTTCGGCATATTGAGTTAAAGCGGAGGCTTCTGTAAAAGTCATAGCACAGCGGCGATACAGACCAATATAGAGACGTAACCCAGGAAAATAAGACTGGTCGGACCCGAGCTGCTACCCAAGCTACCAGTTTAACGAGGCGACATGCAGCTATAAAAGTCAGCCGCGACATCCTCTAAGCTAGAAGCAATCTATGCGCATATCAGCCAAGATATTTAGGCACAGACTGTCATAGAATATCGTTTTTCTTCTGTCTATTTATCGAGAGAGTCCCTCTTCAGTTCTTAACCCTACTTTCTATGCCCCCTTCTTTAGACGCCTCAACGCCCTCACTAACGGCTCAGTTCACCCGCATCAAGCTCCTGGTGCTAGATGTAGACGGCATCTTGACCGATGGCGGGCTGTACTATACAGAGTCAGGAGAAATCATAAAAAAGTTCAACGTCAAAGATGGCTTGGGCATTAAGCGGCTGATAAGTTCTGGCGTAGAAGTCGCTATCATCTCCGCCAACTCCTCCGAGGCAACCTTGCACAGAGCCGAGCGTCTAAACGTTAAGCACGTATTTATCAATGCTAAAAATAAGCTAGATATCTTGAAAAATCTGTGCGAGCAGCTCAACCTAGATCTGAGCGAAGTCGCTAGCATGGGCGACGATCTGAGCGATCTACCCGTTATGCAGGCAGTCGGTTGCCCAATAACCGTAGCCGATGCCATGCCCGAAAATATTGCCTGCGCCCAGTATGTGACTAGCAAAGGCGGCGGCGAGGGCGCAGTTAGAGAAGTGTGCGATCGCATCATTCAAGCCCAGGCCCAGTCTCCGGGC
>Ga0209194_1000434_pt1 | contig 33893 bp, 52 predicted proteins | sample COGITO_mtgs_1004_FD_184787 | JGI IMG/M metagenome (GOLD analysis project Ga0209194, IMG submission 184787) | Pelagic marine microbial communities from North Sea - COGITO_mtgs_100413 (SPAdes) (version 2) | ecosystem: Environmental > Aquatic > Marine > Epipelagic ...
AGTTAGTCGGCTTCATCCCATCAGCTACCATTAAAGCCAACGGCTCCGAGCGTGCCGCTAAGGGTGACAATGTTCGTGCCTCATTCACACGCGCAGCTACCGCTGTAAACGTGGCTGAGTCAATGACCATCCCCGAAGGTACAGACCAGACGGTTGATAACAAGACATTGGTTATCAGCAAGGCTCGCGCTGTGCAAATCCCTTACACCGGCGAGGACGTGCGTCACCTGAACAACGGTATCGGTTTTGAGACCGTCTACGGTGACCAAATCAAGCAAGCTATGCGCACGCTGGCTAACGAGATGGAAGCTGACTTGGCTGCTGAGGCATACACAAACGCATCACGCGCTTTCGGTACTGCTGGCACTACGCCTTTCGGTTCTAACTTCAGCGAAGTCGCCGAGTTGCGCCAGATTCTGGTTGACAACGGTATGCCTAGCAACGACGGTCAAGCATCTATGATTCTTGGCACGTTGGCTGGCACAAACCTGCGTCAATTGGCTCAGTTGCAAAAGGCTAACGAAGCTGGTGGTGTTGATATGTTGCGCCAAGGCGTTTTGCTTGACCTGCAAGGCCTGATGGTTAAAGAGTCTGCACAAGTGCAGTCACATACCAAAGGTACGGGCGCAAGCTACTTGGTGAACGACGCCTCTCACGCAATCGGTGACACCGTTATCGCTGCTGACGGCGGCACAGGCACCATCATCGCTGGTGACGTTGTAACCTTTAACGGTGACACCAACAAGTACGTCGTAAATACGGCGCTTGCAGGTGGTTCTTTCGCAATCGGCGCACCAGGCTCACGCATTGCGCTGGCTAACGACGCCGCAATCACCGTTGGCAACAGCTACGCCGCAAACGTGGCTTTCCACCGCACCGCGCTGGAAATCGCCATGCGCGCTCCTGCTGTACCCGATGGTGGCGACACAGCTACGGACGCAATGTTGATTCAAGACCCATTCACCGGCATGGTGTTTGAAGTCCGAGTCTACAAAGGCTACCGTAAGACCATGATTGAAGTCGCCGCATCTTGGGGCGTCAAAGCATGGAAGCCAGAGCACATCGCTGTGTTGTTGGGCTAAACCAAAATGGGGAGCCTCTTTCGGGGGGTTCCCCTTTTATTAGGATTGATTATGCGAGGAAAGAAAAATGCCGAAAGCACTCAAGCAGTACAAGAAGAAACCAGCCAAGCCAGCCAAGCCAATGCCAAAGCCGCCGAAAAAGTAAAGACGGTAAAGATGGTACGCGATGACGGCAAGACCGCTGACGTACACCCTGACGAAGTAGCAAATTACGCCCTTGGTGGCTATAAGAAGGCTTAAATCATGGCTTTGATTGTGGAAGACGGTTCGCTGGTAGCCAACGCAAACAGTTATATAACCCTTGCTGAATACAAAGCATGGGCGGATGCACGCGGCCTGACTTACTCAGCCGATGACACCACAGTCGAACAACAAATATTGCGTGCGATGGATTACCTAGAGCGCATCGCATACATTGGCAACAAGGCCAACGAAAACCAGTTCCTGCAATGGCCTCGCACCGAGGCGCAGATTGACGGCTACTACGCCGACGCAACCGAGATACCTAAAGAGGTTAAGACGGCGACCTACGAAGCAACGAAAGTACAGGCCGACGGTTACAGCCAGTTTGAGGTAGAAAGCCGCAAGACTAAGTCCGAGAGCATTGGCGATATTTCGGTGGTGTACGCTGACAACGCGGAAAACCGCACCATCACACCGGCGCTTACCTTTGCGCTGAGTAAGATTATTCAACCAGTAGGAATGGTCAGCCGTGTATAACTACTCGCTGTTAGCCGGTAATGCAACCGCCTTACTTCAAAAGTTTGGCAAGCAATATACGTTCACCCGCACGACAAATGGCGCTTACTCGCCATCTACGGGCACGACAAGCCAAACGACGGCGACCTTTGACAAATACGCTTGCGTCTTTGACTACACGACAAACGAGCGAGCAGCGCAAAGCATTGAGCAAAACGACCGCCGCCTGTTAGCAGAGGGTCACGCCTACGAGGTGGGCGACACCGTATCTATTGCAAGCGAGATATTCCGCGTGATAAGCGTATCCGAGATTAAGCCATCCGACGTGGTGGTGGCTTGCAACCTGCAAATACGCAAATGAGTTTCGCCAAAGACTTAGACAAGGCCACGCTAAACCTCAAGGGCTATACGGAAATAACCGTGCGCGGCATATTGTTTGACCTGACGCGCTTGATAATTAAAGCAAGCCCGGTGGACACCGGCAGGTTTCGCGGTAACTGGCAAGCGTCATTCGGCTCGCCAAAGGGCAGTAAATTACAGCGCAAAGACAAGTCTAAAGACGGGTCAAGCACCGCCGACCGCGCGGACAAGGTTATTGCCAATTTTGAAATGGGGCAGACGTTTTACCTGACGAACAATTTGCCTTACGCTCGACGCTTAGAATATGGTTCGCATAGTAAACAAGCCCCTAATGGATTCTTGCGTATCAACCTCATAGCTGTACAATCTATGTTGGCGAAAGCGAGTAAAAAATGAGCACATACTTCAACGACATACAGGCCGCATTAGACACGCGACTGGCATCCATTGCTGGTAGCCAGCCTATTGCTTGGCCTAATATCGAGTATGAGCCTACGGGTGGCACGACGTATTTGCGGCCTGCGTTTTTGCCAGCCGATACATTGCAAAGCGGATTAGGCTCAGAGGGTCTAGACCAGACAAACGGCATCTACCAAATAGATGTTGTTTACAAAGTTGGCTCAGGTCGAAGCAGTCTGGTGGACAGCGTTGCCGACCACTTCAAACGTGGTACTGTTGCCACCTATAATGGCGTGAACGTGCGGATTCGGTCTGTATCTATTGCGCCCGCAATCTTTGACGATGCTTGGCACTTTGTGCCGGTGTCTGTATCATTCCAAACATATACTGAAGCGAGGTAATTTATCATGGCTATTGCTAACGGCGCACAACACTCCCTGCACTACGTTGCAGAATCAACCTACGGCACAACGCCAGCGACCCCAACGTGGACGCCCGTGCCGCATACAGGCACATCCTTGGCGATGACCAAGGACGCCATCGAAAGCGAAAAGCTACGCGGCGACCGACAGATTGAGGACTTCCGCCACGGCAACAAGTCCATCGGCGGCGAGATTGGCTCCGAGTTGGAATACGCAGCGTTTGACGACTTGCTAGAGGCCGTCATGTGTGGCACTTGGTCAACCGATGTATTGAAGGCTGGCACTACCCGCCGTTCGTTTACGTTTGAGCGCAAGTTCGGCGACTTGGCTGTGCCTGAGTACCATCGCTACACCGGCTCCGAAATGAATAGCTTGGGCTTGGCGGTTGCGCCTAACTCAATGGTGACGGCTACATGGGGCGTGATTGGCAAGGACTTGTCGCTAAACACTACGCAAGTTGCGTCTAGCACTTACTCGGCTGACGGCGGCAATACCCCGTTTGATTCGTTCACCGGTGCAATCACCGAGGGCGGCTCAACTATCGCCACGGTCACGTCATTGGAACTGAGCATTGAGAACGGCATTGAGCCATTGTTCAGCGTCGGCTCATCTACGACTAACCGCCCAAGCATCGGCAAGTCACGCGCTACCGGCACATTGACCAGCTACTTTGACAGCAAAGCGCTGTACGAGAAGTTCATCAACGAGACCGCAAGCGAAATCGTGCTGACCCTGACAGACGTTGCGGGTAACAGCTACCAGATTGACATTCCAAACGTGAAGTACAACAGCGGACAGCCTGACGTATCAGGCGAGGGCGCGGTCACGGTGTCAATGGAGTTTGTTGCGCTGTACTCAAGCAGCGACGCATCACAAATTGTTATCACCCGTACGGACGCCTAAACATGGAATTAAACAGCCTACGCACAGTAGAAAGCCACGAAGCGGGCGCAGAGTGTAATATCCTCTCGCCCGTGGATGGGTCGCCTACCGATGTGTTCATCAAAATCAAAGGTTCTGACTCGAAAGAGTGGCGCAACGCCAAGAAGAACCAGACAAGCCAAATCATTGCGGCAAAAAGTGGCGGCAAAGATATTGACCTTGATTACGACAAGATGGACATTGACGCGCTGGTGGCTGTCACGATGGACTGGAGCGGCATCGTCGATAACGGCGAGCCGTACCCGTGCAACAAGAAAAACGCGCTCAAGCTGTACGCAGATTCACCGGCAATCGTTAGCCAGTTAATCGACTTCCTGACGCGCAGGGCAAATTTTACGACCGGCTAATTGATGAGTTTATAAGCTACGGGCGGTGGTGTTTTTGGATAAACGACCGCGCCGAAGGCTCAAAGATTAGCCGATACGAAGCCCTGCAACAGGTAGCCAAAAGCCGAGGGTCTACGCCAGCCGAGTTAGCTAATGCGCCCAAGTTAAGGTCTGAGCATAACGACTGTTGGAATGTGTACACCAGCCTGACTGATTACACTTACAATGAGATGCACCGATACATGGAACTAACGGGTAACCGTCTAGATGCTTGGGAAGTCGAGGCCGTGATGGGCTTGGCTAAATATAGGAACGCAGAACCAACATGGCCACCGAAGTAGCAACCCTCACACTTAAAGCCGATACGTCAGACCTAACTCGCGCTGAAACAGCGCTAGACGGCGTTACTCAGTCTGGCAAAAAGACCGCGAGCGCAATAGAAAAGCTAGCAAAAGAAAACAGGGATTTATCGGTTTCTGCAAGGGAGACCAAAAAGCAAATTGAGGCTTTGAATAAAGAAGCCCGCGAATCACAAGCCCGTTTTAACTCATTAGAGAAGGAATTTAAACAGGTAAAAGCGGCTAATGATTCGCTGTCGGCGTCATTGAAAAACGCCAAGAATGAAAATGAAAACTTTAGCAATTCTAGCAAAAAAACATCGGACTCTGTTCGCAAGCTACGCAGCACGGCTGGTCAGTTAGGTTTCCAAGTACAAGATATTGCGGTTCAGTTGCAGTCGGGCACAAACGCCATGATTGTGTTTGGTCAGCAGGGTTCGCAAATCGCTGGTGCGTTTGGTCCGGGCGGTGCTATCGTCGGTGCGGTTATCGCCGTGGGCGCTGCGGTTGGAACGGCTTTGGTGGCGCATTTTAGCAATGGCACAGAAGCGGCAAAAGACTTCAAAAAAGAAATAGACGAACTTACTGAGGGCTTTGATAAATTAGGTGATGCTGCCCGAACTGTCGCCATTCGTGAGACCTTCGAAGACATAGAAAAGGCCGAGGAAAAAATACAAAAGACTAGGGTCGCATTAGAAGAAGCAAACAAAGCGCTACGCGACCCTGCCGCACTTGAAGCGGCTAATATGCTGAACCCCTACGTCGATATGCTTGTCGAGGCTAGGATAAAACAACAAAATTTAGCATTAGCAGAAGAAAAACAAGCTGCCGCGCTAGAAGCCCTCAGAGAAAAGTACGACCTAATCATCGGCGTAAAAAAAGAGGAAGATAAGGACGCTAAGCGCCGCCTTGAAGACATTACCCGGTACGTTGAGCGCCTGAAAGAGCAAGCCGCAACGCTTGGCCTAAATACGATTGAACTTGCACGCTATAAGGCCGTGCAGATGGGCGCTAACGCAGAGCAGTTAAAGTCGATAATGCTATCAGCCGAGGCAATCAAAAAATACCAAGAAGAAGTAGAAGCGGCTAAACTTTTAGCGGCAACCAAAAAGCGGAATGAGGCCGAAGACAAAGCCAGAACCAAAGCAAGGGAAGCCGACCAAAGTAATTTAGACCGCTGGTTTGCTAACTTTTATAAAGCCGAGGGAAAGAAAGCCGATGCCGAGCAAGCGAGCATTGACCAGCGTGCCGTACAGATTGCCGAAAGCCTAATGTCCGAGGAGGAGCAGATTCGCCTCTCATACGAACGGCGCTCGCAAACCATTCTGGACAGCACCCTGCTAACCGGTCAGCAAGTAAACGAAGCGATGGCGGCTCTGGAGTTGGAGCGTCAAGACAAGTTGCGGGCAATCAAAGACAAGTCCGCTGCCGAAGACCGCGAGCGTGCCGCGCAAACTACAACTCAGTTGTTGGCCTTTGAAGACGTATTGATGAAGGGCAAGAGCGAAAAGCAAAAGACGGCCTACCGCCTTGCTGTAAACCTTGCCAGCGCCGAGAAGCGACAGAACGCGGCTAAGATTGTGTCTGACTCATACGCGGCGGCTATGGGCGCATATAAAGCGTTGGCGGGCATCCCTATCATTGGTCCAGCCTTGGGTGCTGGCGCTGCGGCCTTGATTCTTGGCGCTGGTGTAAGTTACGCGGCTAAGTCGCTAACAGGCCGTGCGCTAGGCGGTCAGGTGCGTGATGGCGAGTCTTACGTTGTCGGCGAACGTGGTCCAGAGGTGCTAACGATGAACGGTGGCGGCGGTCGCATCATCCCTAACGATAAATTGCGTGGCGACAGCGGTAAGACCATTAACCAGCAAGCTAACGTCACGTTTCAAATCAGCACGGTTGATGCGGAGAGTTTTGACGATTTGCTGGACTCGCGCCGTGGGCAGATTATCAACATGATTAACACCGCCTTGAATGAGTCGGGCAAGGGAGCACTCGCATAATGGCTGGCACATACCCATCAACGCCTGAGTTTCAGGCTATCAACCTAAAGAGCACGCACAACAACCTAAAAAGCACCACGATTAGCGGGCGCACTCAGGTTCGGACTATTGGCGGGCAGAAGTGGGAATTTAGCGCCAAGTACAACCCGATGACGCGTGCTGAGTTTCAACCCGTATTTGCGTTTGTAACGTCTCAGCAGGGTTCGCTTGGCACGTTCACTATCGTACCGCCCGTAATAGGCTCTACAAGCGGCACAGCGACTGGTACGGCGTTAGTCAATGGGGCAACCAGCGCAGGCGCTACAAGCGTGCCTGTGGACGGTTTTACGGGCACTATCAAGGCGGGCGACTTTGTGAAGTTCGGGCACAACAAGGTGTACATGGTCACGGCTGACATCGATGGCGCTGGCAACCTTAGCATCGAACCTGCATTGATTGTGGACGTTAGCGATGACGAGGCGATGACCTACAACGATGTTGCGTTCACGATGCGCTTGCGTAACGACGTACAGCAGTACGGACTCAGTCGGTTTGAATATTACACCTACGAGGTAGACATGGAGGAGGTGCTGTAATGACGCGCTCCATAAATGCGGCAACGATTACGGCATTACAGTCCGATGCCATGCGGCTTTGCCACTTGGTGCAGATTGACTTTCCTACGGTCATCAAAGTGACGGACAATTTTCACGCGGTTGATTTTGGCGGTGATGACTTTGAACCTGTTGGGCATTTGCTACAAATCGGGCAACCTCAAGAAACGCAAGAGTTGCGCGTCGGAACGGTGGGCATCACGTTGTCTGGCGTTGACCAAGCGTATATATCGATATTCCTAAACCAGACGTATATCAACCGTCGGGTGCGTATTTGGAAAGCCGTGCTAGATGATGCGGGCGCTATTATTGGCGACGCGATTATTACTTTTGACGGGCAAGTAACAGGCTACGGCATACAGGATAGCGATAACTCATCAAAAATTAACTTGTCTTGTGCATCGCATTGGGCTGACTTTAGCCGCAAGGCTGGGCGGTTAACCAACACCAACTCACAGCAATACTTTTTCCCGACTGATACGGGGTTCCAATATGCCGCCAATAGCATCAAGGATATAAAATGGGGCAAGGCATAGTCATGCCAACTACTAAAGAGGTGGCATAGTGGGATTTAGTTTAAAAAGTTTAAACCCATTCCGGGCGGCTAAGAAGGTTGTCAAGGCCGTTGTTAACGTCGTTAAATCGGTTGTCGGCGACGTAATATCTTGGCTAATTGACATCGATGCGCCGGACGTACCCAATACAGAAGCCGAGGCTCGCGGTGCGTTAGTAAACAAGCAATCAAACATTGAGCAAATACCCGTCATCTACGGGACGCGCCGCGTCGGTGGCACTACCGTGTTTGTGGAAACAAGTGGCGGCAGCAATACTTATTTGTATATTTGCTTGGTTCTGGGCGAGGGCGAGGTGCAAGCAATCGGCAACATCTACATCGATGACGTTCTGCTGGTGTCCGGTAGCCGCCATTTCAACTATGTAGTGGTGGATAAAAAGCTAGGCACAAACGACCAAGCCGCAAGCACTACATTAACCGCTGCGCCGAGTTGGGGTAGCACAGATAAGCTAAGTGGCGTTGCGTACCTTGGCGTGCGCCTAACCTATAACGCCGACGTGTTTAGTGGCATCCCAACAATTACCGCTGACGTACAAGGCCGTAAGGTATATGACCCGCGCACAAGCACGACGGCTTACTCAAGCAACCCTGCACTATGCTTGCGCGACTACTTGACCAATACGCGCTATGGCAAGGGCTTGCCAGCATCGGTTATTGATGACGTTACATTTAGCGCTGCGGCAAATGACTGCGACGTAGATGTTGACTCATACGACGGTGGCGCAAGCGTTAAGGCGTTTTCCTGCAATGCGGTTATCCTGACTGATAAGACGCTATTCAATAACGTCAAGGTGATTTTGTCGGGTATGCAAGGCATCATGCCGTTTCAGAATGGTCAATACCGTTTGTTCGTAGAGAAGGATAAGGCATCTACCTTTGCTTTCACGACAGACAACATGATTGGCGGCTTTTCAATGGCTGGTTCGGGCAAGTCATCGAAGTTTAATAAAGTGACTGCCAAGTTCATCAACCCTGATGCGAACTGGCAACCTGACTCGGTTATATGGCCTGATGCGGCAAGTGCTGACGCAACTCAATACCTAACCGAAGACTCCAACATTGAGTTAGCAACCGAAGTCAACCTGACCACGGTTACAAACTACTACCAAGCCCGCAACATTGCCAAGACGGTTGTGCTGGCCTCACGCTTGGCTGGTATTCGCTTGGATATTACGGCTACGTCTGAGGCGCTTAATTGCGTGGTGGGCGATATTGTCACGGTTACACATCCGACGCCCGGATGGAGCGCTAAAGAGTTTAGGGTCTCGGGGCTTGCGCTAAATTACGACGGCACGGTATCGGTGGCTTTGATTGAACACATTGCCGCCGTCTACCCGTGGGTGCAAGACAAGGTACAACCAGTTAGTGCGCAATCTAATTTGCCTGACCCGTTTGATATAGTTGCGCCGGTTCTATTTGTTACTGACGATTTGCGCGCCTACAACGAAGACGTTACCTCGGTTTTATTCGCCACGGTATCCACCACCAATAGTTTCGTTACCAATTTCGAGGTGCAATCCAAGCTGGAAGGCACGACCGACTGGATAAACATGGGGCAAGCTGGTGGCGGGTTCTTTGAACAAACCAACGTGCAAGATGGTCGCACTTATTCGGTACGGGCGCGCACGCTAAACACGCTTGGAGTGCGTTCGGCTTGGAATACGGTTGACCATCAAGTGGTCGGCAAGACAGCGCCGCCATCCGACGTTACAAACCTAACCGGCAACCTTATCGGCAATCAGTACCTGCTGACATGGGACGCTGTGCCTGACCTTGATTTGTCTTACTACCGCGTGCGCTATGCGTCACCAGATAGCGGTGGTAACTATGAGAACTCGGTTTCACTTGTGCCTAAGGTTTCCCGCCCTGCTACGTCGGTATTTGTTGCCGCGCGTAGCGGAACCTACTTTGTAAAAGCCGTGGATAAGCTGGGGCTGGCCTCGCTGAACCCAACGACCATTGTGCTCGATAGCAACATCAGCGCGGTCGAGGCGTTAAACGTGGTGACAACCATCAACGAAGCGCCTGACTTTAACGGCACGTTTGACGATACGGTAGAGTTGGATGATGACGACGCCTTGGTGCTAAACACCAGCCTGTTGTTTGACGCGCTTACGGGTAATTTTGACGATGCTCAGGGCTTATTCGATGGCGGCTCAGGCAACGTAGATGCAAGCGGGTTTTACTACTTTGCCAATACGCTTGACCTTGGGCAAGTTTATATCGCTCGATGCACAGCGAATATCTCAAGCATCCGCGTGGATTACGTTTCCTTGTTTGACGCCGCCGCTGGCAACTTTGATAGCCGAGCCGGTGACTTTGATGGCGACGTAAACGCCTTTGACGATACCGACGTGCAAATTGAGGCTCGCATTACCGAGGACGACCCCGCTGGTACGCCTACATGGTCAGCGTGGCAATCGTTCTCAGTTACTGACCTCAAGGCTCGCGCAATCGAGTTTCGCGCCAAGCTAACAACAACCGATGACCAGGCCACGCCAAAGGTTACGCAATTAAGTGTGACGGTTGACATGGCAGACCGAACCGAGTCAGGCGACGATATAGTATCTGGGGCTGGCGCTAAAGTAATTACGTTTACCCGTGGGTTTCGGGCTACACCGGCAATCGGTATCGGGGCGCAGGATATGCAGACGGGCGACTACTATGAAATCACCTCAAAGTCGCGCACGGGGTTTACAATAACCTTTAAAAATTCATCTGATACGGCAATTAGCCGGAGTTTTGATTATGTAGCCAAAGGCTACGGAGTGGAGTTATAAGTATGTCCCAGCACGATATGAACATTGCGAACCAAGGTTTCCCAGCCTTTCGCGCAGACCTAAACAACGCACTCGCTGCCCTTGCTAGTACATCGGCTGCTGACACCGAGCCAAGCACCATATTTGCCAACCAGCTATGGATGGACACCGCGAACAACATCCTAAAGGTTCGCAACGAGGCTGATGACGCATGGATTAACCTTGCCACGTTTGACCAAACAACCAACGCGGTCACATACATCGATGGGGTGGAGTTAGCCAAGGTCATCGTAAGCGATGCCGTGCAGACGTTTACAGCCGCCCAACGCGGTGCTGTTGCTACGCTATCCGAGACCGCCACAATCGCGGTTGACTTGGCATTGAGTAACAACTTCACGGTTACGCTTACAGGCACGGCGACAGCCGTAGGCGCACCAACTAATGCGGTGGCTGGTCAGAGTGGCTCAATCTTTATCGTGCAAGATGCGGGTGGCGGCAATATTCTTAGTTGGAATACAGCGTGGAAGTGGGCTGGTGGTACTGCGCCTACCCTGAGCACGGCTGGTGACGCTGTTGACCGTGTTGACTACATTGTCAAAGGTGCAAGCGAGATACAAGCCGTGTGGACTGGAGGTTACGCAGGATGAGCATTATTGGTTCAAACATCCTAGCGGGTGCATCGGGTCAAGTTGGTGGTGGTGCTGGCTACACTATTGAGAACTCCCTGCGCTTACGGTCAAGTGCGTCTGCTTATTTGAATAGGACTTTTGCATCCGCTGGAAACCGCAAGACATGGACGTGGAGTGCTTGGGTAAAACGTGGGGCACTTGGTGGAAATCAAGCGCTTTTTGAAGGTGGATGGGCAACAACTCCTTGGCTTTTCTTTGGATTTATTAGTGACAATTTTTACTTCTCGACTACGGCTGGTGTCAGTGCCGCAGGTGAATTAAAAACTAATGCAGTATATCGTGACCCCTCTGCTTGGTATCACATTGTCATTAAAGTAGATACGACACAAGCAACGGCATCAAATAGGGTTGGAATTTATGTGAATGGGGTTTTGCAGACAATTCAAGTGGCAAACTATCCGTCACAAAATACAGATTTACAAGTCAACAATTCTGTTGCTCACCAACTTGGCGGGTATTCAACTTTAAATTTTGACGGATACATAACCGAAGTCAACTTCATTGACGGTCAACAACTAGACCCATCATCCTTTGGCGAGTACAACGAAGACACAGGCGTATGGCAACCTACCGAATACGAAGGCACATACGGCACTAACGGCTTCTACCTGCCCTTCAGCGATGCAACTAACACGACAACGCTGGCGGCTGATGCAAGTGGCAACGGCAACGACTGGACACCTAACAACATTTCGTTGACCTCTGGTGTTACTTACGACAGCATGACAGACACACCCACGCCTTATGCGGACGGTGGAAATTATGCTGTGTTGAATCCGTTGCATAAATCCGCTAACGCAACTGTGTCAGATGCAAATCTAAAGATTCGTTCTGCCGTCACAGGACAAAACAACTTTGCAATAGCAACAATTACATTACCAACAGACAAAGTTTATTTTGAGGTTACGGCTGGTAATAATACTGGTGCAATAGTAGTTTGTGAAGTGGGCTTAGTAGTACCTACAACGCAATCCTTTGCTGGAACAAACAGCGGTATTCAATGTGTCAACGGCGGTTTAAACAAGATTGTTAATGGTGTATATACCTCAATTGGTGGTGGTCTTACTACTGGGACGGTACTTGGTTTTGCTTACGATTTAGTCAATGGATTGATGACCATTTACAGAGATGGCACCGCCGTTGCAACCGACGAAACGATACCAACAACATTTAGGGCGGTTCTTGCTAGTGTTTACAGGGATACTGCAAACGATGTCGGATGGGAGTTCAACTTTGGTCAACGCCCATTCGCCTACACACCACCCACAGGCTTCTTGCCTTTGCACGCGGGTAACTTGCCAGACTCGACGATTGTTAGCGGAGATGACTACTTCAAGACATATTTGTACATTGGCAACGGTGGTGGTTTGCAGGTGGGTGAGATTCAGAAACCGTTTACAACTTATGAAGTTTCAAACAGTTTACGCCTAAGAAGTTCTGCGTCTGCTTATTTGAATAGGACTCCTGCAACCGCTGGAACAAGAACCAAGTTTACTTTTTCTGCTTGGGTTAAACGGGGGCAATTAGGAACTAGACAAAGCATTACGGCAGTTCGCCAAGGAACTTCAGATTATTTTATTTTAGAATTTCAAGCTAATGACACATTGAATCTAATAAGCACAACGAGTGGCGCAGTAAACACAAACCTGATTACATCACAAGTTTTCCGCGACCCGTCTGCTTGGTATCACGTTGTATTTACTTATGATAGCACTCCAGCTACGCCAAATGCTTCTAGCGTGTATTTATCTATAAATGGAACAAAAGTAACATCTTTATCAACAGCAACTTATCCAAGTCAAAATACTAATATTTATTATAATGTGTCTAGCGTCGAGCATGATATTGGACGGTTGGGTAATTTAACTTTTTACTTAGATGGGTATTTAGCTGAACTTAATAATATTGACGGTCAAGCCTTAACCCCATCAGACTTTGGCGACTACGATGGTAACAACTACTGGGTTCCTAAAGCCTACACAGGCACCTACGGAACCAACGGTTTTTACTTGGACTTCAGCGACACGACAAGTACGGCTACCTTGGTTGCAGACCAAAGTGGTGCGGGTAATGATTGGACTCCAAACAACATTAGCCTAACCGCTGGTGCGACCTATGACAGCATGGTGGACTCGCCTACGCCTTATGCGGATGCTGGAAATTACTGCACATTAGACCCACTTTTTGGTAGGGCTGATGCTGGTGGCGCTTACGGGACAACAAATGGTAACTTAACTGGAGCCAACATCGGTGCTGGTGGTTGGGCTATGCTAGGCTCAACTATGTTTATTCCAGCCGCATCTGGAAAATATTATTTTGAATGTACCGTAGGAGCAGCCCCACAAACGATGTCCGTTGGTGTTCAAAAAGCAGGTACTCCTTTTGCCGCACCTTACATTGTCGGGTACGCAGGAGATGCAAACGGCTATTCGTATGCGAATGACGGATATAAGTTTAACAACGGGAGTTCGGCTTACGGCACTACTGCCACAGTTGGTGATGTTATTGGTGTAGCGATTGATGCCTCTGGCGCAACATCGTCTATTGAGTTTTATAAAAATGGCACTTCGATGGGGGTAGCTTTTACGGGGATTAGTGGTGGTTTGATGCCTGCCTTATCGACTACCGCAGGAGCGGGGAACTGCAATATGAACTTCGGTCAACGCCCATTTGCATATACACCGCCAACGGACTTCAAGACACTTAACAGCTTCAACATTCCTGAAGTAACTGATGACTTGGAAACGCCTGACTTGGTGTGGATTAAGTCAAGAAGTGCGGCGCAAAGCCATACTCTGTTTGATAGTGTGCGTGGTGTACATAATTACTTAGAGTCCGACGATACGGCGATTGAGGCAACGGATGTTAACTCTTTGCTTCAGTTCAACAAGAACGGATTCCTGTTAGGGGCTAGCGCGGCTGTTAACACTTCTGGTAATACTTACGCTGGTTGGGGTTGGAAAGCTGGTACAGCCTTTAGCAATGACGCAGGAACAAACGGCGCAACCATTGCAAGCGTGGGGTCGGTGAATCAAGACGCTGGTTTCTCGATTGTGACTTATACGGGTAATGGGACTTCTGGTGCTACTGTTAGCCACGGCTTGAGTGTTGCTCCATCTTTGATTCTGCCAAAAGTAACGTCAAGGTCTGGAGACAATTGGCACTGTTATCACAGCGCATTGGGTGGAACTAAAGGAATTATTTTAAACGTACCGAATAAAGAAGCTACTGACGCAGGGTTTTGGAATAACACAAACCCATCAAGTAGTGTATTTACACTTGGAACATATAACGTTTTCAGCGAGCAGGACTATGTAGCCTACTGTTTCGCCGAAGTAGAAGGGTATAGCAAGTTCGGTAGCTACACGGGTAATGGGCTTACTGACGGGATTTTTGTGCATCTGGGATTTAAGCCAAAGTTTATTTTAGTGAAATGTTCTAGTAACGCTTTTGACTGGCACATTACAGATACAAGTCGCTCAACATATAACCAAGCAGACACAGTATTGTTTCCTAACTTACCTAACCAAGAAGCTAATGGCACTGGGTATTACTATGATATTTTGTCCAACGGATTTAAATGTCGAAACCTTGGAGCCGCCACAAACGGTAGTGGCTATACATACATCTACATGGCCTTTGCCGAAAATCCATTCAAGAACTCACTCGCACGATAAGGAAACATATGTACAAAGTAAACAACAAACCACTCCCACTCGACCGTGCCTTCACGCTGGGTGACATTCAATACCCTGCAAACTGGCTACGCAGGTCAACAGCTATTGCACGACTAGCCTTGGGTATTACATGGGAAACTGAACCAACCCGTGCCGATGACCGCTTCTACTGGTCAGGCGACATCACTAACCCCAAGGCATTGGAAGACCGTGAGGAGGTCGACGAAGACGGCAACCCCATGTACGTCAAAGTGCTGGGTGAAGTTGACGGTGAGCCTGCAATGGTGGACAGCGATGAGCGTCTGGTCGCTAAGGGCTTGAAGTCCAACTGGATTGCTCAGGTCAAGGCTACCGCTGGAACAATGCTGGCTAGTACTGACTGGATGGTTATTCGCAAGGCAGAGCGTGACGTGGCTATCCCAGAGGCCGTGGTTACAAGCCGTGCGGCGATTGTGGCAGAAGCCGACCGACTTGAAGCGGCGATTAAGTTGTGCGAAAATGTTGAGCAACTGATTGCCGTTGTGAGCGCTCAGAACTGGGAAAATTAAACCATGTCCAACGAAGTCCAACTAACTGACGCGCAGATTGACGAAATCGCTGAGAAGGCGGCTGAACGTGCGTTCCAGAAGATTTATCAGAATGTTGGCAAATCGGTACTCACCAAGTTGACGTGGATGGTGGGCGCGGCTGTCGTTGGCTTATTCATGTGGCTTGGCAACAACGGCTCGCTGCCTAAATAATGCTACTTGAGTTGGCTGCGGCTAACGCCGCGTTCGCAGTCATCAAGCAGACGGTGGCTAACGGCGGCGACATAATGGCGGCGGGTCAGCACATCTTCAAGTTCTTTGACTCCAAGTCGGAGATTGCGAAGAAGGCCAACGCATCAGGCTCGGATTCAGAGGCTTTTTTTGCGCTAGAGCAGATTAAGCAAAACGAAAAAGACCTGCAAGAGATGTTTATCTATCAGGGTCGGGCTGGTCTATGGGATGACTGGCTGAAGTTCCAGAGTGACGCCAAACGCAAACGTGAGGCAGAGGCCAAGGCGATTGCACTAGAAAAGCTAAAACGTAAACAATTGATGTGGGCTTGGATAAACGGCGTATTGATTGTTATATCGGTTGTGACTGGGCTTATCTTTATTGCTGGCGTGGTCTGGGTGATAGTTAAGCGCGGTACTTTTTAACCGCAACCAAGGATATATATGACTGCTTTATTGGACATGGTTCGGCTGCCTAACGCTTACTACGGCTTATTAAATGACAACTTTAGCGGTTGCGAGGCCGTCAACATCTTTGGCTTTAACCGTGACGTGGCTACGGACTTTGAGACGCTATGGAACGACACCGGCTCTTATACGTTTCCGTCGGCACAGTCTGTTTTAACCGTTGTATCTACATCGGCAAGCGACACTATGACGTTGCTGATTAACGGCCTTGATGAAAACTACATTCAGCGCCAAGAAGTTGTTACGCTAACTGGCACAAGCGCAGTCACGACCGCACAGCAATTTTTCCGCATCAACAGCGCCGTTATATTGACTGGCTCCAACGTCGGCAATATCACCATCAAAATTGGCGCGACCTTACACGGCTACATCGAGGCTGGTCAAGGCGCGACGCAAGCGTGCGTATATACCGTACCGGCTGGCAAGTCGCTGTACTTGCTACGCATCGACCTAACGTCAGGCACGGTCAACCCAAACAAATACATCACCTACCGGCAAACGCTGCGCTCCAGCAACGGGCGCATTTTACGAGTAGCGGAGTCAACGTGGCAAACAGACCAACAATCGTTTGACCGGCAGATACCTTTTAAGATACCTGAGAAAACAGACTTTCAATTCGAGGCTAAGTCTTCAAGCGGCTCAAACGAGGTGTCTATATTCGTAGAGGGATTGATAGGGTGATGAATGAACTTATATCAATGGTGTCGAAGTTTGCTCCGGCTATCGGGACTGCGCTGGGTGGTCCTTTGGGCGGTATGGCAGTTAGTGCGCTTGCTAAACAATTTGGTGTCGCGGATGAAGTAGCGGCGGTCACAAAGGCAATTCAAGCAGACCCAGAGGCCGCCTTAAAACTAAAGCAACTTGAACATGACAAATTTAAAGCTATCCTTGAAGATAAGGCTAACGCTCGCGAGCGCGAGGCTACTGTGGCTGCGAGCGCAAACGCGCCTCTCATTAGTAAAATTGTCACGCCAACTCTTGCGCTTGGGGTCACAGGCTTATCGTTCTTGCTATTCGCGGTGCTCATCTTTGTTGAAGTGAAGCCCGAAGCCAAGGACATATTGATTTACATCTTAGGTGTCCTGTCCGCTGCGGTAACGCAAGTGCTATCGTATTATTTCGGTAGTAGCATGGGTAGCAAAGACAAGGATGAGAAACTGCGTAACGCCATTAAATAGGGGTTGATATGTCCGTATGGTTGCCCGTGTTGTTTATTTGTTTGTCCGCTAACAACAACTGCGAGTTTTATTCGGGCGACATATCAGTCTCTGTTGAACAATGCGCTGCCCAAAACGATAAGGCCGAGGCGCTAATAAAGCGAAGCGGCAAGGCACAGGCATACCGAATGGCGTGCATAGAAATCAAACCGAAAGCGAACGACTCACTATGAAATTTGCCGAAGCACTCGACCACGTTTTAAAGCATGAGGGCGGCTTTGTTGACCATCCTAAAGACCCCGGTGGTATGACCAACCTCGGCGTCACCCGCGCAGTTTGGGAAGATTGGGTGGGGCGCGAGTCAAGCGAATCCGAGATGCGTGCGCTAACGCCAACCGATGTATCTACATTGTATAAACGCAAATACTGGGACAGGGTTAAAGGCGATGAACTGCCAGACGGCCTTAACTACTGTGTGTTTGACGCTGCAGTTAATTCGGGCACGGGCAGGGCGGCTAAGTGGTTGCAGGAGGCCGTAGGCGCGGTTGCTGACGGCGCTATTGGACCGAATACATTGGCAAAGGTCGCAGAACACTCACCAGATGCTTTGGTCAATGCTTACTGCGATATACGGATGAATTTTCTAAAGGGCTTATCAACCTTTGAGATATTCGGCAAAGGGTGGACTAGGCGCGTTGATGGCGTGCGTCAGGCCGCGCTAGATGCAAGCCGAATATAAAGTAGTCACTAGGAAGTCAATTCTCTTGGCGTACCAGATGCTAAGAGGCATGGAGCCGTTTTGCGGTTGGAAGCTGCCCGCCACCATACAGACCAAAGTGGTTAACGACATATCGATGTACGGCTGCTTTGAAGACCCCGACATAATCACAATCAGCACGGCTCGCGTCTGGGACGTCAGCCAGCTAGTCGCCACGGTTGCCCACGAGATGATTCATCTGCGGCAATACCGGCTAAAACAATTAGATGACACGACACCGCATGATGCTTACTTTATGGAGCAAGCGCGATTGGTGTGCGTTGGCCTCGGCTTTGACAAGGAAAATTTCTGATGAACAAGCGAATCATTACCAACGAAGAATTTATCGAACTTTGGCGGGTGCATCAGTCAGCGGCAAAGATAGCCAAGCTAACTGGTATTTCCGAGCGCAACGTCCACCACCGCCGCCGCGATATTGAAGCCAAACACGATACCGTACTGGTTGCGGCAAGCAATAAAAACAGCGTAGCGCAAGCGTATGGGCACATCAATTTGGGCATGGAGAACGGCACGGTCATTGTGTTTAGTGATGCCCACTTCCAGCTAGGTCGGCGCACCACGGCCTTTAAAGCGTTGCTTTGGCTCATTGGTGAACTCAAGCCCAAGGTAGTGATAAATAATGGCGACGCCTTTGATGGCGCACAGGCGAGCAGGCATCCAGCTAACGGGTGGGATGTAACGCCGACGATTATTCAAGAGTTAAACGCTTGCAAAATGTTTCTTGGTGAGATTCAAGAGGCCGCTGGCGACGCTAAATTTATCTGGACGCTGGGCAACCACGACGCTAGATTTTCTACTCGGCTGGCAACCGTAGCGCCAGAGTTCCAAGGCGTTGAGGGCTTTCGGCTAGAAGACCACTTCCCTGATTGGCAACACGTTGTTAGCTGCATGGTCAACGATTCAATAATGGTTAAACACCGATGGAAAGGTGGAATACACGCCACGCATAACAATGCCGTCGGAAGTGGTGTGAGCGTCTGTACTGGGCACCTGCACAGCGCCAAGGTCACGCCTGTGACGGATTACACGGGCACTAGGTATGGGGTTGACTGTGGCACGCTCGCCGAGGCGTTTGGTGAACAGTTCATGTATGCCGAGAACAACCCGCGCAATTGGCGGTCGGCTTTCGCGGTGCTAAACATTGTAAACGGGCACCTCTTGATGCCCGAGTTATGTATGGTTAGCGACCTTGCGGATGATTGTGTGGAGTGGCGGGGGGAATTGATTGACGTGAGCGAGTTTTGACCACCGATTCATTCGTGGTGAACCGATGACCATTAGCACATTCGTAACGGCGGTATGTTGAACCGTCGCCGCGCTGCCTAGTTTCTTTTACGTCGCACCAAGCCCCGCATGGGGTTGGGCACTTCATTCTTTGACGAATACCCCATTTGACAGAAGCGTGCCTTTGCGGTCTTTAATCTGGCTGTATGCCGAATCCATGCACGACACCAAATCAATGTCTTGGATGGCGCAGTAGTTCACAAGGCAGACCATCACGTCACCCACGGCGTCTACGATTTCATCCTTGTCGTTCTTGATGGTGGCGTCAGCCAGTTCACCCATTTCGGATACGGCCTTAAGCAACTGAGCCTCGGCTGTGCTGTTCTGGATGATGCGCCGGGCGGTAGACCATTGCACTATCTTCATCTCTACATTCGCGTAACTCATACTTTCACCTCACGACCATCTTTGTAAATTAACTTGTTGTTCCTACGGCTGGGGTGCTCTTGGTGGTCATCAGCGCCCGGTCGCACGGCTGGCATGGTCAATTCGGGGCAAGTGTAAACGCCTTGCATCTTGCTGAACGATTGCGATTGTGCAACCTCGATTTGCTCTTTTAAGTTCATTTGTTCTCTAACGCCTTTTCTAGTTGGTTGCGAGCGCCGTCAATATCAAGCGCCTCGAGTCGGTTGCATTGGTATCCACCAAAGTCATTCATATACATTGCCTCCAGCGTGTCTAGGAGGTCTTGCGCTGCCTGTTCTACTGTCATGCTACGTCCCTATCAAAAAACAATTTAAAGCGCTCTAGGAGCGTCTGACGGCGTCTTAGCAGTATTGTCTGCCACCATATATCGTTTGCGTTCATGTGCGACCGTGTAGGCGGCTCATAGCGGCATCCGATGATAACGCGGCCTGTGTTGTAGCCGTTCACGATAAGGCCACCACGATGATTGCGGGCACGGTCATTATTGCCGCGACGATAACTGCTGATAATACGTCTTTCATTTCAATCCTCCAATGCGCGGTCGCGCTCAACATCATACTGGTCTGCCATGTAGTCATCGTAGGCCTCCGCTGCCTCAATGTCGTATGGCTCGGTTTCTGCTGGTTCGTAGTTGTAGTCTTGCATGGTGTTCCCCTTTTGATTATTCTTGGCACAAAACCGCGTCTGAACCCCACTTGTCGCCAGTGCGGAAAACAATGGCACGAACGCTGGTGATTGAAGCGCCGCCAGTGGTCACCCATGCAGGAGCCATCTCATCACGCTCAGACAAACCAAGTTGCTTTTGAACGCGACTGTTAGTCCCGATGGGAACAAACTTGCGACCGTATTTTGCCGCCTCATCATCAGATAAAAGCCAAGATGCGCCAAATTTTGTATCAATGACTTTTGCCATAACGCGACGGTCGCCATCATACAAGCCGCCAAAAACAGCCATGTTGCCGTTCTCAATAATTGCGGCTTTTTCTCGGTCAACTTGCGCCATAATGTCGTGCGCCCATTGGCTCATAAAGCCATCGGTGTCACAACGCTCGAACGATTCGTAGCTAGCGTCAATATGCTTAGAAGCTGAGTCGCGGTATTGTTGTGCTGTTGTCATTTTAAAATCTCCCGTTTGGTTGCGATGATTCATTATAACCACAAAAAACCACAAACAAGCAAGAGATAGTAAAAATATTTTTAGTACGGGTCAGCCTAGTTGTTTTTTCAGCAAATAAGCGATATGACCCGACACCGAACGAGACTCGGCCTTGGCTTGCGCCTTGACCTTTTCGTAGACTTCGATAGGTAGCCGCATAGTGACGAATTTGCTTGTTGTGTCTTTTTCCATAATTTACCTTTGGTTTACCAAGCGCCGAACCACACGCCGATGCCGTGTATCCATGCGACTGGGAAGAATAATGCGCCCGCAATCAGGAAGCCCCATGCGTCCTGTGCTATGCAGACAATGATGTGCGTGAGCCAGCTACCCGCTAGGATAGCCAGCAACGCGATGCCAAGTGGTTCCTGCATCGCTTGTGCCTAGAACGGCATATCGTCATCAAGGTCAGCAACGGCTGCCTTAGCAACTGGCTTGGCGGCCTGTTGGTCTTTGGGCTTGAAGCTGAATGACATGAACTTTTTGCCGTTGCTGGCGGTCTTGAGCCATGCGCTCATCCAAACCTCTTGCCCGCCCACCAAAGCGGAGCCGGTGTAGTCGGGGTGGTTGTCGGTCTCTTTCTTGTCGTTCTTAAACAACGAGCCGCTGTTGTCTTTTTGTTCGTATGCCATGTCGTTTATCCTTTGGTTAAAAAATACTGTGCGAATGTCTTGCCGTTTTGCTTTTTGTCCACCGTCTTGATTTCGTACCCGCGACCGCGTAAGACGTGAATAACCGCCGCCAAGCGGAAGCATCCGTAGTGCTCCAACGCCTCCAACGGGGTGATTGACTTGCGGTTAAGGTGGGTCAAGATAGATTCAATTTGCGATTTCATTGTTTACTCTCCTAGTTTTGCTTGCAGGGTTTTAAATTTAGCGTTCATCTCATCCAAGAACTTAATGATTTCGCTTTCCATGTCCTCAACGAACTTTTCATCACGCTCTACGCGTTTTATGAATAGTTGTCCGTTTTCGGGCATCCTTGGGTCGAAGACCGCGTAGTCACACCACTTCCGCTGCGTGCAAGACATTTGCATTTGCATTTGAGCGAAGTATTTATGCGGCACGGTTTCGTTAATAAGCGTATCAATCATCGTCGCAGTGTTGGGGCACTTAATCTCGACCAAGCCATCATTGCCCACCAAGCCGTCTGGAGAGGCTCCAACGCCCTCAATCGTCGGGTGCGGCACAAAGCCAATCTCATCGACCAAAACATTTTTACGAGCCTCATACGCGGCTCGCGCAAAAGTTTCTTGGTCTGAACCCCATTGCATCGCGGCGCTATTAAACGACTCGGCGACCTTGCCTGTGAATTTCTCAACAATCAGTTGCGCCATGTAGTTGTCGCGGCTCGCTGAGTAGCCAGATTTAGTACGCGCCATTAAATCAGCTATACGGCTTGCGGTCACCTTGCCAGCGCGAGCCGCAAACCATTCTTCTGTGCCTTGCTCCATTACAGTTCTGCCTTTCGTGCGTTTTTAGCAGCGATGATTTGCGACTTCAACTCTGGGTCTGTGCCGCACGCTTTTAACGCGATGGTGTAGTGTGTTTTTAAGTTGTCTAAACTGTCTGCGGTTTCAACTGCGACCAAGTAGTTGTTAAACACGTCTGCATCCATGACGTATTTGTACTTGCGCGTTGCCGCGTTGCCATCGTCATCTTCCGCAGCGATACCACAAGCCGCCATCACCGAGTAACGACGTGCGTATGTAAGCGCCGAGCCGTAGCCCTGTGGGTCTTGCTTGCTTGCAGGGACGTGCAGCTTGCCACCGCGTATGGTCTCGCCTGATTCGTGCATAAACACGGTCTCGACGGTTACGCCTGTCGCATCCTCTGACGTCTCTTGCAACAGCGCGATGCCGTGGTTTAACAGCGCGTCGTTGACGGCCTCCAAGCAACCGGCAAGGTCTGCGTACTTGCTTTTGAAATGCGGGTTCGTGCTAGTCTTCAATGCTGGCGCAAACTCGCGCTTGGCGGCTACAAAAGCCTTTGCTATGTGGTTCATTTCCATCCTCCTACTACTACTTCATCAAAGTGCTCTGCGCCAAATATCGTGCCCTCAAAATGCGGCATATCCTCGGCCTCCATCGCTTGCTCCAGCGACATAACCGCGTCGATATAAAACGGGCTGAGTGGGTCAACCAAGGTCTTGAGCAACGCCAAGCCCTCCGGATTGATTGAGTAAACTCTGTGTGCCATATTGTTCCCCTTTTGTGTGTGTAGCGACTTGCTACGGTGTAATTATAAGTGAAAAAATTTACGTTTAGAGTAGGGGATAACCCTATTTACAAAAATAAATTTCTACCCTCATAATCCGCCATGAACCCAACATTTCAAGACTTTATGGCAGACCTGAACGCCCTTGTGCGTCAGCAGCCTGATACCGAAATCGAGGCCATCATCTGGTTGTCTAGCTTGCAATTCAACTGCGTCATGGCTATTGAGACTATCCAACGCAACGACCTAAACAAAGAGAATTTCGGAGGCACAGACTGATGAGCGACCCAGTAAACCACCCGCCGCACTACACCGAGCACCCGTCTGGAATCGAGTGTATTCAAGTGACTGAGCACCTTTCGTTCTGCGTTGGCAATGCGATTAAGTATCTGTGGCGCGCAGATTTAAAGCACCCCGATGCGATACAAGACCTAAAAAAAGCTGTCTGGTATATCAACCGCGAAATTGAACTGCGCCAAAAACGGGTATAATTGTTTGAAACGCGGCTAGGTTGGGATTTGCTCCCCGACCGAAAGAAGTTCCTCCCTCTTCTGCCGTTGTTTCTTTTCTTTGGGAGCGTTTAAAAGGTGAGCAATATGCACTATTACAAGTTCAACATTGCCGACTATCGGAAAGACACGGGGCACTTGTCTACGGTAGAACACGGCATTTACCGCCAACTGATTGACTGGTATTACCTCGACGAAAAGCCGATACCGATAGAAACCCAAGTGGTTATGCGTCGGTTAAGACTCGGTTCTGAACATGAGGCTGCTCTGCAAAATGTCCTTGCTGATTTCTTTATTAAAGGCAAGGATGGCTACAAGCAGGGTCGCATAGATTTGGAAATTAACGAATACCATAGCCAAGCTGACAAAAACCGAACCAACGGCAAGCTAGGTGGGAGGCCAAAGAAAACCCAGTCGGTTATTTCTGGGAACCCAGACGAAAGCGAAAATAACCCTAACCATAAACCACTAACTAAGAAACCATTAACTAATAAACCAAGTAGTAATGCAACGCGCGGGACGCGGTTGCCAACCGACTGGAAACCTAATGCTGATTTAGCTGAATGGTCAAAGGCGGAACGCCCCGACCTTGACCTGCGAAAAGTATTTGCTGAGTTCAAAGACTACTGGTCATCAATCCCCGGTAGCAAAGGCGTCCGCCTTGATTGGGATGCGACTTGGCGTAACTGGGTACGCAAGCAAACCGCCGCCAAGCAAACCTACGCACAAGTTGCCGCCGACGTAGCGCGAACAACAACGCCAGCACCAGCGAATCAAGACGCAGCGCTCAAGCAAATAATGGCCGACCGCGAGAACTGTTCGCCACCGCCCGAGCACATCCGCGCAATGATGAAAGGTATTCTGGGGGTGAAAAATGCGTAAGAAGTCAAAATATAAACCGCGTGGGGTCAAGCTCGATGCAGTCAGTTGGGTTTTGACTGGCATGACAAAAGTATCAGCTAAAGAGTCCGAGTACGTCACGATGCACTTGAAAAACATGAGTGCGCTTGACTCGCTGACAAAAGGCACGGCAACGCGAAGTGAAGTGGACGTAGTGATTGGTGTAATTAACGTCGCTGAGGCGCTTTGTGAACTTGGGTTCGGTAAAGAGTATCACCAGTTGGTTTTAAGCGCGTCTAGCGCCCTGTACGACGTTTGCAAACGGTCTTTGAGTATGGGCGATAGATTCGTATGCCGAGGCCAAGAGTTGGCAGCGATAAAAGATGGCTACGAGGTGCACGACGCGCAGATGGAGACGTGCACCATCGCCGACTTGGACAAAGCGTTAGACATTATTGAAGCCGTATTGAAAGCAAAGAAAGCGAAGGTCATCGATGCCTAGAAAGCTAATCCAAATTGACCACATCATGTTTTGTAAGACATGGCGCCTGTTCGACTACTACGAAAAGCAAATGAGTGCCCATGACCTAGCGGACGCTTTGCAGATAGCCATCCTGACGTCTTGGAAGTGGTGTCGCGCTTTACACGCGCAAGGGCTTATCCATATATGCGATTGGCGACAGGACACATTAGGCCGTTATCAGACTCCGGTGTACGCCTACGGCGATAAGCTGGACAAGCCTAAGCCGCGCAAGACCAACTTAGACCGTCGGCTTGAGTACGAGCGCAGGAAAGAATTACGAAAGCAAGCAAGGGCAGAAAAAAAGGCAAAAAATGATTCAATATCAAATCACAATGACGAACATAAAGACTCACTTTTCGCAAGTGCGTCAGTTGAAGACACCACTAATAGACTTTTTAATGGAGCCGAGCAATGTTGATTACCCTCGAATTTTGGTTTTCGTATCTGCTGTCGGTGCTGTGTCTTTTTGCGCTGGCATTGTTTATCAACTCACGTTTGGGTGACTACGAATGAGCACAATAAACAAACCACAAAACCCAGTGGCTTGGGTAACTTCCGAATCTCTGCGAAGTTTGCAAAGGGGTGGCAACGGAAAAGGTACTGTACCAGTTCACAAAGCACCAAGTCGTAAGTCAAATTCCCCTTTGTACGCCGAACCGCAAAAACGTGAATGGGTTGGTCTGACGGATGAGGAGATGGATGAAGCATTGAACTCGTGTGATACGACAGATATATACAAGTATTTCAGAGCCATTGAAGCCAAGCTGAAAGCGAAGAACACATGAGCAAAACACTAGCCAACAAAATATTAGACAGGATTCGAGATGGTGCAATCTACCCTCCCCACGTCGTTGACGAAGCACTCAAAGCAACGGGCGACTTGGAAATCCCCATTTACTGATGAGCAGCGCACGCACTTTGCCAAGGTTGCCGCCGAGCAAAAGCAAATCGACAACATGGCAACGGCGCGTGAACTGGTGCAGATGTTCTATGCCAAAGACAAAGGCATCCGCAACACTTGGCTACGGGAGGCGCTTAACCGCATCGCCAGTAAGCAGGGCAGCGGGCACGCTCACAACATCCGCACTTGCATGACAGCAGTCAGGACGAACGAATATGAAAATGACCTTGCGTAATAGCAATGAAGGCGTCAAGCAGATGCGCCAGCTATGGGTGAAGATGAAGGAGTCGCTGGATACGGGCGTAGCGTTGACCGTGCAGGTTGAACGCGAAAACCGAACGCTTGACCAGAACGCGATGTATCATTCCATCATCCACCAAATCGCTAAACAGGCTCAACATTTAGGCTCAACTTGGGACGCTGAATCTTGGAAGCGACTTTTGGTGGATGCCTACACTAAAGAGCAATGGTCTGGAAGTTCGGGGCAAGTCATTCCCAATCTGACGGGCGATGGCATTGTGCAATTGGGTTTACAGACCCGTAAATTTACTAAGCAACAAGCGTCCGAGTTCACCGAGTGGCTGATGGCTTGGGCAGCGCAAAATGGGGTGGTGCTCGATGAAGGGTAAAACACGGTCGGCCTCGGAAAAGGCACTACAAGACCGAATCGCACAATTAGGTTGCATCGCTTGTTTAAAGGATGGCGTCTTCAATGACTTGGTATCCATTCACCATATCGACGGGCGAACCAAGCCAGACGCACACACAAAGGTTTTACCGCTATGCGCCGGTCACCACCAAGACGGCACGGGTCACGCAGGGCTTATAGCGGTTCACCCTTGGAAGAAACGGTTTGAACAACGATACGGCGGGCAGTACGCTTTACTGGATGAGGTTATGCGGATGATTGACGACCAATGAAAATATTAGGCATAGACCCCGGCTTTAGCGGCGCTTGGGGGATGATTGACTGGCACGGCGACTTTGTGGCTTGCGGCGATATGCTAAACGACAGCAAACAGCTACTGACCAACGACATACACAGCGAGATAAGCCAAGCCCGCGATGCGTGCGACCTTGAGATATGCGTGGAAGCCGTACACTCGATGCCCGCGCAAGGTGTAGCTTCCACGTTTAAATTCGGCATAGCGTTTGGCATGGCCTTGGCGCTAACGCAGCGCATCAACGCGCCGACGCACATGGTCACGCCTCAGAAGTGGAAACGCGACCTTGGCCTGACGAGCGATAAAAACGACTCGCTAGACCTTGCCCGCAAGCTATGGCCTAACGCACCGCTGACCCGTAAAAAAGACAACGGGCGAGCCGAGGCATTGCTACTTGCACACTGGTGGCGCTTGGAACTACAATGAACCGTTCTCCTGTTGGATTGCTCCAACTTGCGCCATCCTAGAGGTGGCGTTTTTTTACATGAGGTGAGATATGCCAGTTAAGCGCGGCAAAGAAACATTCGCCGGTTACAACAAGCCAAAGCGAACGCCAAGCCACCCAGAGAAAAGCCACGCGGTGCTGGCTAAGTCTGGCGACGATGTAAAGCTGATTCGTTTTGGTCAGCAAGGCGTAAGTGGCTCGCCTAAGCGTGAAGGCGAATCTAAAGCGGATGCGACAAGACGTGCGTCGTTCAAGGCTAGGCACGCTGAGAATATCGCCAAGGGCAAGATGAGCGCAGCGTACTGGGCAGACAAAGTTAAATGGTGATAAGATAGCCTCGCTTGGGCTTGGCCTTGTGGGTTAAGCCAGAAAGCGCAAATTTTTACCTTGTGGGTCAAAATGGCAAAACAGCAAATTGAGCAAGTCTCTATCGAGGCGCTGATTCCCTACGCTCGGAACAGCCGCACACACTCGGACGCGCAAGTCGCGCAGATAGCCGCAAGCATTAAAGAGTTCGGCTTTACCAACCCCGTACTGATTGACCAAGACGGCGGCATTATTGCTGGTCACGGTCGCACATTGGCGGCACGCAAGCTGGGGCTGGACGAAGTGCCTTGCTTACGGTTAGCGCACCTTGCCGAAGCGCAAAAGAAAGCCTACATCATTGCCGACAACAAGTTGGCGCTAAACGCAGGGTGGGACGATGAGATGCTCAAGGTTGAGATAAGCGAGTTAAAAGACTTAGACTTTGACCTATCCCTGATTGGCTTTGACGCCGATGAGTTGCAAAAACTTGTCGAAGACGTTTCGTTTGAACCTGCGACAGAAGATGACCAAGGCAAACTAGACGAACTTGACCCAAAATGGATTTGTTGCCCTAAGTGCGGGAGTGAGTTTGATGCAAGACAAGCCTGAATTAAAAATCAATTGGGCAAGCCATGAAGCGGCAAAATACGCCTGCGTAAATTGGCATTACAGCAAATCAACTCCTGTTCCGCCATTAGTAAAAATTGGAGCATGGGAGAATGACAAATTTATTGGTGTTGTTATCTTTAGCAGAGGTGCATCATCTAATTTAATGTCTCCATACAATCTTGGGCAAGATGAAGGGTGCGAGTTAACACGCATTGCTATGACAAATCATGTCACGCCCATTAGTCGAATTGTAAGACTTGCAATATTGTTCTTAAAGAAAAATAGCCCTAATTTAAGACTGATTGTTTCGTTTGCTGACCCGCAATACGGTCATCATGGCGGCATATATCAAGCGGGCAATTGGCTTTATTGTGGCGATACTGCTGCTGGAGTTGAGTATTGGCACAACGGCAAAAGGTTGCACTCAAGGCAGGTAAGTGAAAAAGGTTGGAATATTCAACAAGGTCAAAAAAGAAAAACAGTAAAACCTAGCGAGTGCAAAATAATCAAAACTGCTGGCAAGCATCGTTACTTAATGCCGTTAGATGAAAATATGCGTGCTAAAATTGCATCATTAGCAAAGCCTTACCCTAAGCGTGTCAAAAAGCAGGATTCTGAGCACCCCTCGGAACTGGGCGGGGCAGTACCGACCGACACGCTCCATTCATTAGAGGTTGCCAATGGCTAAGGTAGGCAACCAAGGCGATGGTGGAGGCCGACCACTTATAGTATTCGACGCAGCGCAGACCGCACAAGTCGAGGCGCTTGCCGCTGTACTTTCTAAAGGCCAGATGGCGGACTATTTCAGCATTAGCGAGACAACCTTGCGTGAAGTAGAAAGCCGCCAGCCCGAGGTTTTTGACGCGTATAAAAGAGGCAAGGCCAAAGCCATTGGTAATGTAGCCAAGAACCTTATCAGCCAAGCGCAAAACGGCAACATCTCGGCAGCTATCTTTTACCTAAAGACGCAAGCCGGTTGGCGTGAAGACAAAGAGCAAACTGATACGCGCCCGACGGTCAATATCAACTACGTTACGCCTGATGACCACAATAGCGCCGACTAAGCCACAGCATAGATACATCAAGACAAAGGCGCGTTTCCCCGCGTTCGTTGCTGGGTTCGGTGCGGGTAAGACTGAGGCAGCGGTATTGCGCTCGGTAATGGGTTTGCTTGAAGCGCCCGGATGCAACAGGGGCTTTTATGAGCCGACCTATGACCTTATACGCATGATTGCGTTTCCGCGCTTTGAGGCCGTTCTGAACGACTTGGGGCTGGCTTACACGTTGGTGAAGTCGCCAAGCAACTACATCGATATTCACGGGTACGGGCATATCTACTTTCGCTCGATGGACAATCCAAGCCGCATTGTTGGCTACGAGCACGCCGACGCTGACGTTGACGAACTGGACACGCTAAAGAAAGATGACGCGGCTTACGTTTGGCGGCAAATCCTAGCGCGCAACCGGCAAAAGAAACCGAACGGGCAAAGCAATACCATCGGGGTAACGACAACGCCAGAGGGGTTTAGGTTCGTCTACGATACATGGAAGAAGAACCCAAAGGACGGCTACGAGATAATCCAAGCGCCAACACGGTCGAACCCGCATCTACCGATTGATTACATCGAAGGGCTAAAGGGCATCTACCCTGAGCACTTGCTGGCGGCTTACCTTGACGGGCAGTTTGTAAACCTAAACAGCGGTTCGGTGTACGCAAGCTACAACCGCACGGCGCACAACACCGATGAGGTTATACGCAAGGATGATAAGGGCGCAGAGCCTTTGTTTATCGGGTGCGACTTCAACGTAACCAAACAGGCCGCGACCGTATATGTACGCAGGGACGGTGGCAACCAATGGCACGCCGTTGAGGAGCTGACCAATATGTACGACACGCCTGAGATGATTGACGTTATCAAAGGCCGGTACGCCGAGCACCAGATTTACATCTACCCTGACGCAAGCGGCAAGGCGCGTAAAACGGTCAATGCTTCCCTCTCGGATATATCTTTGCTAGAATCGGCTGGTTTTTATGTACGCGTAAATAACCGCAACCCCGGCGTTAGGGATAGAATTATGGCAACCAATGCCGCGTTTGAGGCGGGTCGCTTATTTGTTAATGCCAAGGCTTGCCCGACGGTGGCGCAAAGCCTTGAGCAACAGGTGTACAAGAACGGCGAGCCAGACAAGAGCAGCGGCGTTGACCACCAAAACGATGCGACAACGTATCCGATAGCGTTTGAGATGCCAATCGTGCGACCTGTGGCAAATGTAAATTTTGGCTTTGCATTGTAATGTGGCTAAAATAGCACAAAGGAACCGACTATGGCTGTAAGTAATCCGCACCCCGAATATCAAAAGTATTTGCCCGTCTGGGCGCGAACGCGAGACGCGGTTAAAGGTTCACGGGCGGTCAAAGAGAAAAAGCATCAATACTTACCAGTCCCTGACAACACATCGGGCGACGAAGCAAAGGGTACGGAGACAATCCGATACCGGCAATATATCAAGCGTGCCGTATATACGAACTTCACAGGCCGCACCAAGAACGCGCTAGTAGGCGCGGCTTTCCGCAAGCAACCCGACTTCGTACTGCCCGACCAGTTGGGCTACCTGTTGCAAGACGCTACGGGCGACGGCCTGTCATTGGTTCAGTTAGCCAAAGATGAATTGTCGAACCTGTTGGAGACGGGTCGCACGTCGTTCCTAGTGGACTACCCTGCGACGGATGAAAACCTAAGCGCCGAGCAAGTGGCTCGCATGAGTCTACAAGCAACCATCATCCCGTACACCGCCGAGCAGGTGGTTAACTGGCGTACCGATAACGTAAACGGTCGCCGCCTGTTGGTGTTGGTGGTGCTCGCCGAGAATTACAGCGTGCAGAAAGACGAGTTTGACCACACGGCTGACGTGCAGTACCGCGTGCTACGCTTGCGTGAGGACGGCTACACGACGCAGATTTACCGCGATGACGAACCCTACACCGAGGAGTCATACCCGACCAAAGCCGACGGCAGCCGTTGGGAAGAAATCCCGTTTCAGTTCGTTGGCGCAAAGAACAACGACAGCACGATTGACGAGGCGCCGTTAGCAGACATTGCCGACGTGAATATGGCGCACTACCGCAACAGCGCCGACTACGAGGAGTCCTGTTTCTTGGTGGGTCAGCCTAGCCTGTTCATTACGCACAGCCTGAGCGCGGAGCAATGGAAGCAATACAACCCGCAAGGCATCAAGCTAGGCTCGCGCTCTGGGCACGTTCTAGGCGACTCAGGTTCGGCTACGCTATTGCAAGCTAACCCCAACCAGTTGGTAATGGAGGCCATGCGAGCCAAAGAGGGCGCGATGGTTGCTATCGGTGCACGCATCATTACCGACCGCGCTGGCAACGAGACCGCCGAGGGTGCGCGTATTCGCTTTGCATCCGAGAATAGCGTGCTAGGTGACTTGGTAGACAACCTGTCCGAGGGCATAGAGATTTGCTTGCAATGGGTAGGCGAGTTCATGGGCTTGCCGCCAGAGGATATTGAGTTCCACATCAACACCGAGTTCTACGACAAGTCGGTTGACCCGCAGTTGATTATGTCTATGGTCACGCTGATGGACAGGGACATTATTGGCGAGAAGGACATTTTCGACCGCCTAAAGAGCGCCGGAGTTGTAGACCCTGAGCGCACCCTTGAAGATGTACGCGAAGAACGTGGAACCGCTAACCCGCTGATTTAATGTCAACCAACACGGCTTTAATCGACGCGGCAACGCGACACCAAGTATTTGTCCAGCTATACGCTGCGGGCAGAGAAAAAGAGGCTATCGAGGCCATCGACTCGCTGATTGAACAAGTAGCAAACCGCATATCCGGCGGCAACCTTACGGCCTTGTCTCGCGCTAGGCAACAAGAGTTGCTAATGGACTTGCGTCTACTTGCCGACCAGTTGAACGACGACCTAGCCGACAAGATAATCCAAGAGGCCATCGACTTTGCCGAGTACGAAGCCGAGTTCAGCAAACGGATGTTCGACAACACGATACGCACGACCACGGTGCTACCCGCGATGGCGCAACTAGAGGCTAGCGTATTCACGTCGATAATGAACCTAGCGCCTAGTCAGGGCTACACCATCCGCGATGCGCTAAAGACGTTTGGCAAGAAGAAGTCCGAGCAGATTGTGCAAACGATACGCGACGGGATAGCACTAGGTGATGCGAACGGCACGATACAAACGGCGGTAAAGAACCTTGCGCCTATACAGAAATCACAAGCGGCAACGATTGTCCGCACGGTAGCCAACCATGTATCGGTGCAAGCCCGCGACGTAGTGATGCGTGATAACAAAGACCTATTCACCGGCTACGAGTGGGTGTCTACGCTGGACGCACGCACCAGTTTGATTTGCATGAACCGTGACGGCCTCATCTACCCGTTCGCACCGGAAAGCCCGAAGCCTCCCGCGCACTTTGGTTGCCGTAGCACTATCGTGCCAATTGTTGACCCTAAAATCAGCCCTATCAGCGGATTAAAAGGTCAGCGACCATCAGTCGGCGCACAGGGCGCAAAGCAAGTCCCAGCGACCACGACATACGAGCAATGGCTAAAGAGGCAGCCAGCTAGTTTTCAGGACACAGTTTTAGGACCATCGCGGGGCAAGTTGTTCCGCAATGGTGATTTGAGCATTGGGCGGTTTGTTGATAGCCAAGGTAGAACCTTGACCCTTGACGAACTGCGCCGATTGGAACCGCAAGCATTTGATGACGCGGGCATTTAACGTGGCAGAGCCACAACATTTAAACCAGAGGTAAATAAATGGACTTCCTAAAAGACATTGAACTAGACGAAACGGTAAAGGCGCAAATTGCCGAGGCCGTAACCGCACACACGCAAGCGCAAATCGAGGCAAGCATCACCGGCTTGAAGTCGAAGAACGACGAACTGCTTGCTGAGAAAAAGCGGGTACAACGCGAGCGAGACGAGGCCGCCAACCTAGCTAAAGCCGAGGCCGAAGAAAAAGCCAAAGCAAGCAATGACTACAAACAGTTATTCGAGGCGCAAAAGAATGAGGCCGACCAGCTAAAGGCAAAGATGGAGGAGTTAAACACCAACATCAAGCGCGGGCAGATTAAAACGACTGCCGCCAAGATTGCCGCTGGCCTTACTAAAGACACAGCGCGGGCAAATTTGCTCGAGCAACAAATCAGCGCTCGGTTGACATTAACCGACGATGGTATTAAAGTTTTAGATGATAGCGGTCAATTAACAGTTTCCACTTTGGATGACTTGACTGCTACAATCAAAACTGCGTACCCGTTCCTAGTGGACGGGTCACAGGCAAACGGTAGCGGGGCTACACGGTCACAAGGCAGAGCCGATGGTGGTCGAAAACAAGTTAGTCGCTCAGACTTTGACGTTATGGCACAATCAGAACGCGCCAAATTCGTTAAAGATGGCGGTAAAGTAATTTCAGATTGACCATTTTCAAAGGAACTTCACAATGGCAAACGTATTAGACAACCTTGCAGCGGACATTTATAAAGCCGCTGACGTAGTAGGCCGCGAGTTAGTCGGCTTCATCCCATCAGCTACCATTAACGCCAACGGCTCCGAGCGTGCCGCTAAGGGTGACAATGTTCGTGCCTCATTCACACGCGCAGCTACCGCTGTAAACGTGGCTGAGTCAATGACCATCCCCGAAGGTACAGACCAGACGGTTGATAAC
>Ga0209194_1000441_pt1 | contig 33605 bp, 32 predicted proteins | sample COGITO_mtgs_1004_FD_184787 | JGI IMG/M metagenome (GOLD analysis project Ga0209194, IMG submission 184787) | Pelagic marine microbial communities from North Sea - COGITO_mtgs_100413 (SPAdes) (version 2) | ecosystem: Environmental > Aquatic > Marine > Epipelagic ...
GTAGGTCATGGTTTGGCCCTTACAGCTCCCAAACTCCTCTTGTACCGTCAGCAAATCAGCCAGAATCTGGCAGGGATGCTCTAAGTCTGTCAGGGCGTTGAGAACAGGAATGCTGCTGTGCTTGGCAAATTCTTCGACTTCTGACTGGTCGTAGGTGCGAATGGCGAGCACGTCTAGGTAGCGGTCAAGAACGCGAGCGGTGTCGGCGGTGGGTTCGCCTCGGCCAATTTGGGTCGAGTTGGCGTTGAGGTCGATGACCTGACCGCCTAGCTTGTACATAGCGGCGGTGAAGCTAACGCGGGTTCGAGTAGAGGCTTTTTTAAAGACGAGTCCTAAAATTTTGTGCGGACACTGGGGATTAATTTCGCCTGATTTTATTTTTGCGGCGGTTGTAATCAGGCGCATCATTTCGTCTGCGGTCAGATCCGCTAGGCTTAGAAGATTTCGTCCTTTGAGTGCTGCCATATTAGATTCCTGGGAAGAAGGGGCTTTGCAAACCGAAGATAAAACGCTATCAGAAGTTACCAGAATAGGGAATAGGCATCTTACGATGCGAAAAATGACGTTAGCATTTAATCGAAGTTGCATCGGCCCGTCTTACCCAATGGGCATTCACAATGGGCCTTTATTCACAGCTAATATTTCCGCGCCTGCTAGAGCTGTCAATGTCGTCTGAGTCGATGACAAATTACCGACAGCGGCTGCTAAACGAAGTGAGTGGGGACGTGCTGGAGATTGGGTTTGGCACGGGGTTAAATTTGCCGCATTATTCAGAAGCTGTGACTTCGCTAACGACGGTCGATCCAAATGAGGGGATGAGTGCGATCGCGCAAAAACGCATCGACGCCAGCCCCATTCCTATCAAAACTCGGGCCATCAGCGGCGAACAGCTCCCCATGCCAGAGGCCAGCTTCGACAATGTGGTTTGCACCTGGACACTGTGCAGCATCCCCAACGTAGAGCAGGCCCTACGAGAAGCCTACCGAGTGCTCAAGCCCGGTGGAAAATTCTTTTTTATCGAGCATGGACTCAGCAACGAAGGCAACATCGCCCGCCTACAAAACTGGGCTACCCCGGTTCAAAAAATCGTCGCGGACGGATGTCATTTAAACCGAAAGATCGATGCGCTAGTCAGTGAGGTTTTTGATCAGGTGGAGTCTGAGGAATTTTATGCAGACGACTTGCCTAAGCTGATGGGCTACTTTTACCGAGGAACTGCCACGAAGCAAAGTTGAGTAGAGTAACGGCCCTGCCACGTAGCCTGGCTCATATAAAAAGCCCCCCAGAAGAAATCATCTTCTAGAGGGCTTGTCTTAATCAGCTCAGGTGCATTAGCGCCCGAACTCAATAACTAAGAAGCTGCGGGCCTAAACGGCTGCGGCCTGCTTGATTCTTGCATCTAGTTCGCCAGCGGCGTACTTAGCGGCAAAGATGTCAACGTCAACCTGCTTGATCTTAGAAGCATTGCCAGCCGCGCCAAACTTCTCATAGCGATCGGTACACACCTGCTGCATGTACTTAATCGAAGGCTTGAGGAAGTGGCGAGGGTCAAAGTTCTTAGGATCGGCTTCAGCCGCTTCGCGAATAGCCGCTGTAATGGCCAAACGGTTATCGGTGTCGATGTTTACCTTGCGAACGCCGTTCTTGATGCCCTTTTGAATTTCTTCAACCGGTACGCCGTAAGTTTCAGGAATAGCACCGCCGTGAGCGTTGATGATCTCTAGCCACTTTTGAGGCACGGAAGAAGATCCGTGCATAACCAGGTGCGTATTCGGCAGACGCTTATGAATTTCTGCAATTCTATCGATTGCTAGAATTTCGCCCGTGGGCTTGCGAGTGAACTTGTACGCGCCGTGGCTAGTACCAATGGCAACCGCCAAGGCATCTACCTGAGTCGCCTCAACAAACTGAGCGGCTTCTTCAGGATCTGTCAGCAGCTGATCTTTATCTAGCTTGCCTTCAAAACCGTGGCCGTCTTCCGCTTCGCCTTGGCCTGTTTCAAGCGAACCCAAGCAGCCTAGCTCGCCTTCTACGCTAGCGCCAACGGCGTGAGCGACTTTAACGACTTCGCGAGTAACGTTAACGTTGTACTCGAAGCTCGCAGGTGTTTTGGCGTCTTCTTCGAGCGAACCGTCCATCATTACGCTGGTGAAGCCATTGCGAATTGCCGAGTAGCAAGTTGCAGGGCCGTTACCATGGTCCTGGTGCATCACGATGGGGATGTGAGGATAGGTTTCTACCGCTGCCATCACCAGGTGACGCAAGAATTTTTCGCCAGCGTATTGGCGAGCGCCGCGTGAGGCTTGCAAGATCACTGGGCTGTCTGTTTCATCAGCAGCCTGCATGATCGAGATAATCTGCTCCATGTTGTTTACGTTAAACGCAGGAATCCCGTAGCCTTCTTCAGCCGCGTGATCCAGCATCAGCCGCATTGGTACAAGCGCCATTCCATATCCTCCTAATTGTTTGTTGCCGGGTGGCTGAACCTGAGCTAACTATTAGCTAATTAGCGTAGGTTCTTATCTTTTAATAGTAGGTCAAAACACCAACCCACGACGATTTGTTTTAAAGTATGCGATCGCCCAGGTCGCTTTTCTACCAGGAAAAGAGTAGACTGATCCGCTTTGCAAAAGGCTTCGGGGTGAAGCGATCACAGTTTCACCTTTATTCCTTTTAGAAATTAAAAAGACCGCAAAAAACACCAGCTGCCATTAACCCCGCGGCAGTCGCTAATTGGCTGCCGAGGGGTTAAACAGGTAGGCGGGAAAAATGGGTCGCCTGGGATTCGAACCCAGGACCAGTCGGTTAAAAGCCGAATGCTCTACCACTGAGCTAGCGACCCGCTTATTTAGTCTCTAGACCGTTTTATACCGTTCTAGACCGTGGTGTTTAGACCATGTTCGTGCACTGGCGCTTTGGGTGCCCCGCACGGTTACTTAATTTAGCACATGGATTGAACGGTTTTGGCAGCAATATTTCTGACAGCGGAAAATAACGGTTGGAGCAGTGTGCCTAGCTTCTTTCTTGAGGCCAGATAATCGGCAATAAGTTGATTGTTGTTCAGCATTGAAGCAAAAACAGAAAGCAGGCGCAATATTCTCGAGCCTGCTTTCTAATGAGAATCTATAGCCGCAATCAGACTAGCCGCAATCAGGCTTTTCCGTTAGGACCTCTATTTGCTGCGCTGGCTGCTGCGCCGATTAAATTTCGCAGCTTTCAGCGCCGCCGCCGTTTACGCAGAAGGCAAACGCTAGAAAACGGCTTTCCTCTTGTGCCGCAGCCTCCGTAATGTTCTGTAGCTTGAAGAAGTTAGCGGCTGCTTTAGACTGCTGAGCCGGCGTTTTTTGTAAAAACCAGTCGCTGCTAGAAACTGTCTCAAACGAAATGTCCTGGTTCTGGGCCTTTTGCATGACTAACCAAGCAACCGTTTCCTGCTCAGCAGCCGGTAGATCTTCGTACCAAAGCTGGTAAATCTGCAAAACTTGGCCGGTTGAATCGTCTGCGCTAATGTCATCTTCGTCAACGTTCACCCCAAGCGTATTGCTCAAGCTGTTGACGGTGTACGCCGTGCCGTTAATGGTTCTATCGAGACGATTAACGTTGTAGTTCACCCGGTCAATGGTGTTAAGCAAATCGCCAAACCCAGCAGATGCAGGTACTTGCACTGCTGCTAGCAAGCAAGCCGCCGAGAGAGAGCCGGTTAAAATTCTGTTGATTTTCATACTGCAAAGAAGTGATTTGTACTGAAACGCTCAAAAGAGTTTTGAGCTGGCAAATGACGGTTATGTGTAGAGACACTACAGGCGTCCTTTAAGCGGATGCAAGGCAAACTGAGTAGAAAACAAACTCTTTATGTTATTGGCGGTATGCTTTGCAGAATTTGTAAGTAACGGCAGTATGAAGCTACAGAAAAATGCTGAACACTCGCTTGCACTTCATAAAGGTATCTGCAAAAGTTTTGTAGAGCTATCTCGATAAAAAGGACAAGACAAAATGGCACTGAGAATGTCTTCTAAGCTTTTGGGCTGTTTTGGGCTGAGTTGCTTTTTGGCGGTGGCTACGCCTGCTGAAGCGCAGTCGAATACCGTACATCAGCTAGGCGTATTGGGAGCTAGCGATACCCAGCTCAAAACAGGTAGCTACTTCGATAGCTACGAAATAGAAGGCAGTGAGGGGCAGCGCGTTTCCATTTCTTTGGACAGCTCGGACTTTGATACGTTCTTAGGATTGTTTGATAGCGACGGCAATTTGGTTGCTAGCAATAACGATGCGGCAGCAGACAACCCGAATTCGTACATTTCTACGACGCTCCCCCGCAACGATACCTACACCGTGGTAGCAACCTCAAATGCAGTGCAAGGCGGCGGCGATTATAGAATGGCACTTCGCAACTTTAGTCCGCCAAGACTGGCGAATACTGCCGCCAGTGGGGGTAGCTGGAATGGACTAGCGGCCCTACTTTCTATTCCAGGCGTTCAGGATATGGCAATCGAGGCCTTCAGCTCTATGTTTTCGTTTGGCGGCTCTTCTGCCTCTACGACATCTGGTTACGACCACTACTACAGCCAGCCGTCTACCACTTCACAACCCGCTTATGGGTCGTCTGTTCCGCCTATAGGTGGTAATGGTGGTCTATATGGCAACGGTCCTCAGCAAGGCACTAGTACTGTTCGATAACCTTGTTTAGCTTTGTCTAATCAGCTTTATCTAATCAGCTTTGTCTGATTTGCTTTGTCTGATTTGCTTTGTCTAACTTGCTTCTAAATACTGTCCGTCTATTAAAAAGGTGCCCTGGCTAAAGCGGATGCCCAGGTAGCCGCCGGGTTTACGGCTGAGAATGGTGCCTTCGTCGCCTAGCTGTACCAGGTCGGGTGGACGCAGCATAGGCATAGGGTCTGCGCTTTTTAGGAAGGGCGGTAGGCTAGCGATTTTTACGCGATCGCCCACCTTAAACCCATTTTCACTCTCATTCTCAGCCATAAAATCTAATCTGCTCACGCTTAGCGATTTCTAAATTATGGCACCTGCCAGATCCGCTCGTGATATTTCTCCGGCTGCGCATAGGGATCTGGCATTTCGGCATGGTCATGATCTCCGTGAGCGTGACCATGGCCATGACCGTGACCATGACCGTGGCCATGAGCTTGCGCTTGGTCTTCTGAGACTGCTGCAAGCCTGAACTTGCACATTTCGCAGTTCATTGCGACTTGGCCAAGCTGAGTTTCAATTTCGCGATCGCGCAGCACCTTAATAAGCTGCGGGTGCAATCCCATTTCTGGCAGCGTTATCACTTCGCTCGTCAGATTCGCAGCCTGCTGCTCATCGGCGATTCGCGCAATTTTTTCCATCAGTACGCCCGTGAACATAAAGTAGGGCAAAACGATAATGCGTTTGGGTTCGTACAGTCTGGCGCGGTCGAAGCCTTCTTCTAATCGCGGATGGGTGATGCCAATAAAGCAGGTTTCTACGGTGCGGTAGCCGCTGCCCTCCCACACCATGCGGGCCAGCTTCGATACATCGCCATTGGCATCCGGGTCGCTAGAGCCGCGCCCAACAAACAGCAGCACCGTATCTTTTCTAGCAATACCGTTGGGGTTGTGCTTTGGCTCATCAAGTAAGGCCAAGCGTTCCTTCCACAAATCGAGAATGCCGGGCGTAATACCGAAGTGACGGCCATAGTGAAAGGTGAGGCCGGGGTGGCGCACTTTGGCGCGGTCTAGCTCATTCGTAACATCGAATTTATTATGGCGAGCGGCGAACAGCAAAATAGGCAGCACGGTCAAATCGGTGTGGCCCTGGGCGACGCACTGGTCGATGCCGTCTTGAATGCTGGGTTCTGTTAGCTCTAAGAAGCAGGGAAGAACCGGACGAGAAGGGTCTAGCGCCTGGTAAATGCTGGCGAAGTCAATAAGCGTTTGGCGTCCTTGCGGGTTGCGCGTACCGTGACCAACCATTAGCAGCGGTCTTTTAAGAGGTAAAGGGGGGAGCTGAATAGACTGTTCTAGGACGGTATGTTCGGCTACAGCAGTGGCCACTGCCGATTGATCATGCTGATGAGGCGTGTAGACAAGCGTATCGGATGTTTGAATGAGAGTCATAGATTCGTTTTCCACCTGTGCGTGCGACGCGAACAGAGGAGATGAAAGGGTTTATAGAGCGAAAATAAAAGGTGTTCTGACTTTGACAGTTGCGGCACAGCGCCGGAGTTTCACCGGACTTTCCCTTTTGTTTAAGCGAACAGTACCCCTCGATCCTATCGGCTTCTTTTAAGAAGCGTCAGAGATTACAGGCGCTCTTAGGCATTCGTCTTATAACTTTATTTCCTACTCAGTTTTTATGGTTTCTCGAGAGCAGGTACGGCAGGCGTTTGATGAGACCGATACGCGGCTGAATTTTGCGGTTAATGGTGCGATCGCGCTTCTGATTCTTTCCTCAGCCGCCCTCTTCGCCATCCAAACCTACAAGCTACCCAGCACCGTTCACCTGATTCTAGGCATTGCCGATCAGGTCATTTTGACGCTGTTTACGCTGGAGTACCTGCTCAGACTATGGGCCGCAGAAAAACCACTGCGATTTGTGCTGAGTCCCTATGGTCTAATCGATTTGGTCGCGATTCTGCCGTTTCTACTAGGGTTCGTCGATGCCAGATTCCTGCGGTTAATCCGCTGGCTGCGAATTCTACGGCTCGCTCGCTTTTTTGAAAAAAAGACCTGGTTCAATCGCATCAGCGGCGCTGAAGGGCTAATCTTCGCCCGCATCCTATTCACGCTATTTTCCATCATCTTTATTTATGCAGGCGCAATCTATCAGGCCGAGCACAACGCCAACGGGGAAGACTTTGCCACTTTTCTAGACGCGGTTTATTTTGCCGTAGTTACCATGACGACCGTTGGCTATGGCGATATTACCCCCACCACAGAAGCCGGACGAGGACTCACGATTGCCATGATCTTGACGGGCATTGCGCTCATTCCTACGCAGGTCGGTAATCTGATCCAGCAGTTCACCAAAGTGCAAAACTCGGTGCGCGTAGCTTGCAAAGACTGCGGGCTGCTAGGGCATGAAGATGATGCGGAGTTTTGTCGGCGGTGTGGAGCGGAGCTACCCAGCATGGTTCAGCCCTCTGAACCATAAACTTACAGACAGCGTAGGCTTACAGCCCGCCCGTACGTCAACCTGTTCAAAGGCTTAGATTAACAATCTCCATATCGCCTGACTCTGAAGAATCGCATGCAGATTGGGGGAGATCGCTGCTATGTTCTTGCCTTCTTAGTAGCGGCTTGCAAAGCTTAACTGTCTGTAGATGCTAAAATCTTACAAATTTCTTACTTATCAGAGCGGAGGGTTTATATGGAAACCACTCGACTATCTAGCAAAGGTCAAATCATTATCCCTAAAGCTTTGCGAAATGCCCATAGATGGGAGGTGGGTCAAGAGTTCGTAGCCATTGATACGGGCGATGGTATTTTACTAAAACCAAAGAACCCGTTCCCCGAAACCAATCTAGAAGCAGTTGCAGGATGCTTAAGTTACCAGGGCAAGCCCAAAACCATCGCAGAAATGAACGCTGCTATTGAGCGAGGCTATCAGGAGCAAGGGAGATGATAGCGGTTGATACTAATGTCGTAGTGCGCTTGCTGACTAAAGACGACAACGCTCAGTATCTAAAAAGCCTGGCTGTATTTAGAGCGCCTTCTATTTTTATCAGCGATACCGTCATCATTGAAACCGAGTGGGTTCTACGATTTTCTTATGCGTTTCAGCCAGATGATGTCTGTCGGGCATTAACTCAGTTGCTTGGCCTGCCAAACTTACAGGTCACCAGCAGCAACCGGATAAATCAGGCATTGCAGTGGCACAAAAGTGGAATAGGTTTCGCAGATGCGCTTCACCTAGCGTCATGCCAGCAGTGTTCGATACTTTACACATTTGACAAAGAGTTCGTGCGTACAACTAAAAACCTTAGTTCCGTATCAGTTCAGGAACCATCGTAGGTTGGCTGTATCGACACAGGCTCCAACGAGCAATCTGCTCTGACCCCCTCAGTCTCCATTATATAAGTTACAATTGATTAAGCTTTCTTGCAGGGTCTTTAGATATTTTTCTCTGCGCGATCGCGTTCAATCCAAACTCAGCCCGCTTCATAGCGCTCACTGAAACCCTCGGTGAGCTTTAGCAGTTGGCATTATTTCCCGGCCACAGCCACCTTCGAGACACTCATGAGCCTTCCTATTCGCAACGTTGCTATCATCGCCCACGTAGACCACGGTAAGACCACATTAGTGGACGCCTTGCTAGAGCAATCTGGCATCTTCCGAGACAACGAGGCCGTCCCAACTTGTGTACTCGACTCCAACGATCTAGAGCGAGAGCGAGGCATCACGATTTTGTCTAAGAATACGGCGGTGTACTACAAAGACATCCTGATTAACATCGTAGACACGCCCGGACACGCAGACTTTGGCGGTGAAGTAGAGCGCGTGCTCGGCATGGTAGACGGCTGCTTGCTGATCGTAGATGCCAACGAAGGCCCCATGCCTCAGACTCGCTTCGTGCTGAAAAAAGCATTGGAAAAAGGCTTGCGCCCAATCGTCGTGGTCAACAAAATCGATCGTCCTCGGGCCGACCCCCACGTTGCGGTAGACAAGGTGCTCGACCTGTTTTTGGAGCTGGGCGCAGATGACGATCAGTGCGATTTTCCCTACCTCTTTGCCTCTGGCCTATCGGGCTTTGCAAAGAACAAAATGGAAGAAGAAAGTGACAACATGCAGCCGCTGTTTGAGGCCGTGCTGCACCACGTAGCGCCGCCCGTTGGCGACCCAAACAAGCCTTTGCAGCTACAGGTCACGACGCTCGACTATTCCGACTACTTGGGCCGCATCGTTATTGGTAAGGTGCACAACGGCACGATTCGTCAGGGCGAAATGACCGCGCTGGTAAAAGAAGACGGCAAGATCGTGAAGTCCAAAATCACCAAGCTGATGGGCTTCCAGGGGCTATCGCGCGTAGAGATTAAAGAAGCGACCGCTGGTAACCTAGTGGCCGTGGCTGGTTTTGCGGATGCGAACATTGGTGAAACCATTACCTGTGCAAATGATCCGCAGGCGCTGCCGCTGATTAAGGTAGACGAGCCTACGCTGCAGATGACCTTTGCGGTGAACGATTCACCGTTTGCCGGGCAAGAGGGTGATTTTGTGACCTCTCGTCAATTGCGCGATCGCCTATTCCGTGAGCTAGAAACCAACGTAGCTTTGCGCGTAGAACCGACCGACTCCCCCGACCGCTTTGCCGTCTCGGGACGAGGCGAACTTCACCTTGGCATTTTGATTGAAACGATGCGCCGCGAAGGCTATGAGTTTCAGGTGTCTCAGCCGCAGGTTATTTATCGCGAAGTGAACAGCAAGCCCTGCGAGCCGTTTGAGCAGCTGGTGCTAGACGTGCCCGAAGATGCCGTTGGCGGCTGTATGGAGCGCTTGGGTCAGCGTAAAGCCGAACTGCAAGACATGATGGTCGCAGGCGATGGCCGGGCTCAGCTTGAGTTTGTCGTGCCCGCTCGAGGTCTGATTGGCTTCCGGGGTGAGTTTGTGCGGGCCACTCGCGGTGCTGGCATTATGAACCACAGCTTTTTGGAGTACCGTCCGATGTCGGGCGAGATTGATACCCGTCGTAACGGCGTGTTGATCTCCTTTGAAGAAGGGGTGGCCACGTTCTATGCGCTAAAGAACGCTGAAGATCGCGGTACGTTCTTTATTGAGCCAGGTGCAAAGGTTTATAAAGGCATGGTTGTGGGTGAAAACAATCGCCCGCAAGACCTGGAGCTGAACATCTGTAAGGCTAAGCAGTTGACGAACCACCGTGCCGCTTCGGGCGATGAGCTAGTGCAATTGCAGTCTCCGATGGAAATGGGACTAGAGCGAGCGCTAGAGTACATTGGCCCAGATGAGATGGTTGAAGTAACGCCCGAGTCTATCCGTTTGCGCAAGGTAAACAAAAAGAAGCTGGCTAATCGATAGAATCAGGTCAATGTAATCAGGTCAATGTTAGGTTGAGCTGGATAATCAGTGAGTGAGAAGGGGCGATCGCGTTAATTTGCGATCGCCCTTTTGCTTTTTACTTCATGGGCTTTCAGGGCTGATTGGACTATGGATCTTTTTGAGCAGCGGCAGCAGCAGTTAATCGCTTCAGAAGCGCCGCTGGCCGCTCGAATGAGGCCGCGATCGCTCTTAGAATTCATTGGCCAGTCAGCCATTATTGGGCCAGGTCGATTGTTGCGCCGAGCCATTGAGGCCGACCAGCTATCGTCACTCATTTTTTATGGGCCACCAGGAACGGGGAAGACCACGCTAGCTAGAGTGATTGCGAATACGACTAGAGCGCAGTTTGTAGCGATCAATGCCGTGCTAGGCGGCGTGAAAGATATTCGTGAGGCGATCGCCCAGGCCCAAGCTCACCGGGGTCAGTACGGCCAGCGCACGATTCTATTTATCGATGAAGTGCACCGCTTCAACAAGTCTCAGCAAGACGCGCTGCTGCCTTCGGTAGAAAATGGCACGGTCATTCTCATTGGCGCAACGACTGAGAATCCCTTTTTTGAAGTGAACAAAGCGCTGGTCAGCCGATCGCGAATTTTTCAGCTAAAGCCGCTCGAAGCAGACGATCTAGACGCAATTTTGGATCAAACCCTAGGAGATAGTCAGCGGGGCTATGGCGATAAAACTATTGAGATTGACGTTGAGGCGCGATCGCACTTAATCAACGTCGCCAACGGAGACGCCCGCACGCTGCTCAACGCCTTCGAACTCGCCGTTGAAACCACGCCACCGAGTGCTAACGGGACAATTCACATCACGCTGCCGGTCGCCGAAGACTCTATTCAGCAGCGAGCCGTCTTATACGACAAAGAAGGCGATGCCCACTTCGACACCATCAGCGCCTTTATCAAAAGCGTTCGCGGCTCCGACCCAGACGCAGCGCTCTACTGGCTAGCGCGCATGGTGTATGCCGGAGAAGATCCGCGCTACATTTTCCGGCGGCTGGTGATTTTAGCCGGTGAAGACGTGGGCATGGCAGATCCGAATGCGATCGTCATCGTGACCGGCTGCGCAGCCGCATTCGATCGAGTAGGTATGCCAGAAGGGAGATACCCGTTGGCTCAGGCCACGCTGTATTTAGCAACTGCACCGAAGTCAAACAGTGCAATGGCCTTTTTCGATGCGCTAGCGACGGTTAAGGCAGAGCGAGAGGGCGAGGTGCCTAACGCCATGCGCGATGCCACCCGAGACAAAAAGGGCTTTGGGCATGGCGCAGATTATCTTTATCCTCACGCTTATCGAGACCACTGGGTAGCGCAGCAGTATTTGCCAGGTAGCCTGCAGGGGCAGGTGTTCTATCAGCCTTCGAATCAGGGCTACGAGGCGAGTATTCAAACCCAGGTAGCAAGGCGAAGAGAGGCGCAGCTAGCGGCTTTGGTGGCGCGGGGTTCAGCCGATGAGGCGTTGACCTTTGGCCCGGAGAATCCCCAGCAGGACAAGTGGCTAGAGCGGGCAACCGGAGCTTTAGGAGAGCAGTTGGGTAGCGTGCGCGATCGCCTTTTTCAAACCCTTAGCCCGCAGCGCCACCACGTTCTGCTAGATCTCAATGCCACAACGGGTTTGCTTACCTGGGAAGCCATTCGTCAGGTGCCTGAAGGCGGGGTGTATGCCTGTGCCCATCGCGATCAGGATTACGAAGCGCTGCTAGAGCAGTCGGCCATGCTAAGCGAACTGGCTCGACCTGTTGTTGTAAAAGTAAAAAACGCGAACTGGCCAGCAGCGCTTAAACCAGCTGACGGCTCGATTTTGTTTGATGGCGTGATCGGTCGAAATACGCTGATGAGATTAAAGAAGAAACTAGCGGCGATCAAGCGGCTTAAGCGGCTGCTAGCGCCAAAGGGCAAGATTGTTCTAGCTGAGTCAATTCCCTCCCGAGGGCAGCGGCTATCTCAGCTACTAGATCCGCAGCGAACGGATGTTAATCTGTTGCAGTTGCTTATCGAAGCAGAAGCGACAATATACAACAACCCGCAAGATCCTATGCTGAACTGGGATGTGGGAGATTTACAACAAGGCTTTGAGAGCGCAGGATTTGACTGCACGGCTGAGGTGATGAAGTTTGACAGTGAGATGATGATTACGCCTGTGCTATTGCAGCAATGGCTGGGGAAAGGGAGTAGGTACTGCGATCGCCTCACCCAGCAAGGATTAACGCCAGCCGACATAGACAATATTCGACGAGCCTTCAGCCAACAGCTCAGCCAGCAAAAAGTTGTTTGGACTCGCAGCATTGCCTTTATAGAAGCATGCTCACAGTCAAAATAGAACGGGAATCTAGAATGAGGCATACAGCTAGTATCTTTAATTTCAAAAAGGTACTAATTCTTTGATATGTCTGCACACAATGACATCTTTAAACATGGGGATCAGACGGTTTGTAAATGAAGTCTGAAGGAAAGCTGTAGATCCGCGCCTTTTGATTTTTCTTCTTATACATATATATATACGTGGAAGTAACCCCACCCGATTAAATGACTTGCTTAATCGCGGCCAGTTTTATCTTGTCCACGCGGAATTTTTAGTCCAAAATCACCTCTATCAAATTGCTTATGTCTGTATTAAAAGTTGGCATTAATGGATTCGGTCGGATTGGTCGCTTGGTGTTTAGAGCTGCCATTAACAACAGCAACATTCAGTTCGTTGGCATTAATGACCTTGTTCCCCCAGAAACCCTGGCCTACTTGCTCAAATACGACTCTACGCACGGTACGTTTGCAGGCGACGTAGAAACCCGCGATAACGGCATCGCTGTTAATGGCCATTTCATTCCCTGCACGTCTATTCGCAACCCAGAAGAACTACCCTGGGGCGAGCTAGGCGCAGATTACGTCATTGAATCGACGGGTCTATTTACGACGCACGATAAGGCCAAGGCTCACTTAGAAGCAGGTGCTAAGCGGGTCATTCTATCTGCGCCCACAAAGAGTCCTGAGTCTGTAAATACGTTCCTAGTGGGCGTGAACCATAAGACGTTCGATCCAGCGGGCGATCGCATTGTCTCTAACGCAAGCTGCACCACCAACTGCCTGGCTCCGGTTGCCAAAGTCATCAACGACAACTTTGGCCTGTCTGAAGGGCTGATGACCACCATTCATGCGACCACGGCTACCCAGTCCACCGTGGATAGTCCTTGTAAAGACTTTCGCAGCGGTAGAGGCGCAGGCCAGAACCTGATTCCGGCCTCTACGGGCGCAGCAAAGGCGGTGACGCTAGTGCTGCCAGAGCTTGAAGGTAAGCTCACCGGCATGGCAATGCGCGTACCTACGCCAAACGTCTCCATTGTAGATCTGACTTTTCGCACCGAGCAGGCAACTAGCTACGCAGAAATCTGCGAGAAAATGCGCGAAGCTTCTGAAACTTATCTACAGGGCGTATTGGGCTACACCGAAGCGCCGCTAGTCTCCTCAGACTTTGTGGGCGATCCTCGCTCTAGCATCTTCGATGCCACCGCTGGCATGGAGCTAAACGCCAACTTCTTCAAAATCTTGTCCTGGTATGACAACGAGTGGGGCTACTCCAACCGAGTCGTCGATTTGATGCTGTACATGGCACAGTCTGAAGGAATCTTAACCGGTGTTGCCACGCCTGAACTGGCAACGACTGCGGCTTAGCGTCACGGCCTCTACCTCAGACGCTAGATTAAGGCGCTAGATAAAAAGACGCGTTTGGTTTTTGCTTTAATGGCTTACGGCTACTCCCAACTTTAGGGATCAGCCGTAGGCTTTTTGTTTGATGACTTCGATTGCCGGTATAGAGATTACCGGTGCAGAGATTGCCGATATAGACCACATCGGCTTAGTCCTGCACGTACTCCGAACCATCAATTAACGCCATTTCAGCGCGAACAAACTCTCTGCCCAGATAGGCGGCATGATCTAAGTAGCTAATAGGACAAGGCGTTTCTGGGGTTTCAAAAATGGCAATGCAGAGTTCTTTGGCGGTGCGTCCGGTGAATATTCGATTCTCCTGTCGGACGTTTTTGCCCCGTACGGGAAGCGGCTTGCCTGTTTCTGGATCGCAGGCGAGTCCTTTTTCATTAATGGTATTGGTGAAGTGCTTGGCGCAGATTAGGTTTGCCTCTCGGTCGAGGTAAATTAAGAAATAGCCCTCTGGGTCGAGTTCGATGTAGCGCTTGGAGAGCTGGTTATCGAGGGCGGCGAGGCTCTGCTGGAGCGGCTGCGCGATCGCCTCTGCGTTTGCGTTAAAGGGAGTTGCGGTTGTCATAGCCTGATGTCGTACGCGCCAATTACCGATTAAGTTAGTAACTACTTATCCTATCGTGATATTCGCGCTCACTCCTTCACATTGCTTTGTACTCTTCAATCAACAGCGTCAATAGCAATCTGCTGTACAGACATTTGGGGCGAGAATGCATAGGCATCTGCTTTTTTGCCTGTAATGCCTGCCCAGTGCCTGTATAGGAAAGCGTCAGCCCATAATGCTCATCCAGGCAAAATCTCATCAATGTCGAACATAATCTCGAATACAAAGTCGAATACAAAACTGACTGTGCTGGTCGCCGCGTTTGCGAGCGCCGGACTCACCGCCTTACCCGCATTCTCTCAAACAACCAGCGTTGCTGCGCTTAAACCTGCTTCTACCGCTACGCTTTTACCTGCACCGCCGTTAGCGCCTACTGCTTCGCCACAGCTAGCGCAAGCCCCAAGCGCGGAGGCAGAAGCCAGAAAACTCATCGAAAAACTAGGCCCTTTACAATCCAATGGTGAAGTTTTCTACACGACGTTTGCGACTTCAGCAGTCGAAGGTTTTCAGTCTAAAATGGATCGTCCTCTGACTGATTCAGAGCGCGAGCAGCTCTACAGCTTTTGGTATCAAAAGGTTCAGGCGTCTCTATCTTCAGCAGAGTTGCAAGAGATGTTGGTGTCCGTCTACGTCCAAGAATTTACGCTAGAGGAGCTAGCAGCCATCAATCAGTTTTACGAAACCCCGGCCGGATTAAAGTGGCAAACCACGCTGCCCAGTTTGCAGCTAACCCTGGGGACTATGAGCAGCGAATATTTGCTAGCGCTTGCCGCTGATGACGCTTGGATCAACGGTACGCTAAACGATCTGATATCCGAGATTCCTTCTCTTGCTGATTCACAATAGCTGATTCACAATAGCAGGCAGTCGCTACTCGCTTTATGCATTGCTCTCTTCCAAAATTGGGACTTCTTGGGTTAGATCTTTAATCGGCAAATCGTTGTTGATTTCTTCGATCTGAAGCTGCTCGGCCTGGTTAATTCTGCCAATGTAGTTTCCTAAGATCTGACCTAGCTCCGGTGCGTAGAAGCGGTGCAGGCTATGGTTTGGCGTTGCCGGAAAGCCGCGTCTGCGCTTATGTCTGCCGCCTGCACCAGGGTCAAAGGTTTGAATGCCGTGGGCGATCGCCCATTCAATCGGTTCGTAATAGCAGGCGCTAAAGTGCAGGTTGTTGTATTCTTCAAACGACCCCCAGTAGCGACCGTAGAGGCGATCGCCCTTAGTCAAGCAAAATGACATACCAACGGGGTCTTCGCTTTCTTCGGTGTAGGCAGCAAAAATGACTACGCGGTCTTTCCAGGTGGGATAAAGCTGCGCGAAAAACTTACGGGTTAAATACTTGCTGCCCCACCAGCCAAACTTGTCGCAGGTGTCGCTATAGAAGTCGTACACCTTCAAACACATCTCAAGCGTCAGCGTCTCACCGGTATGCACCTTAAAATGAATGCCTGCTTTTTCTACCGACTTGCGCTCGCGCTTGATGTTGCGCCGCTGGTTAGCGTTGAACTGCGCCAGGTAATCGTCGAAGTTGTTAAAGTTTCGGTTTTTCCAAATATAGCTGTGATGCAGCCATTTATGGAATCCTAAATCTTCCATCCGCGATCGCCAATCTGGATCGACATACAAAAAATTGCAGCCCGAAATCTTATTCTTCAGGCAAAACTCATCAATCAGCTGTACCATCGCCTCTGTAAGCGCCGCCTCGTCCTCTTCCGGCGCAATCAAAAAGCGATAGCCTTCTGCGGGCGTAAAGGGCGACATCCCCAGCAGCTTGGGGTAATAGTCTACGCCCAGACGCTGAGCCAGCTCCGCCCACTGATGGTCGAACACAAACTCGCCGTAGCTATGTCCCTTTAAATACAGCGGTGCCGCCGCAACTAACTTGTCTTTGCCGCTATCGTCTTCACACCACAGCGTTAAGTGGTTCGGCAGCCAGCCCGTCTTTGCGCCCATACTGCCGGAGGTTTCCATATTATTTAGCCAGTCCCACTCTAGCCCTGGCGTGCCTAGCGGCTGGGCCATAGCATCCCACTGCTCAGAGGGAATTTTCGAGAGGCGATCAATCCAGCGGGCAGTGTATTGTTTGGAGGGGGTTGGCACAGGTGGTATGGCAGTAGGGGACTCCTCTCTAGAGTAGTAGAAGTTTTAAAAAGATGGGGGCGAATGCGGCTTGGATAAAGACTGTTTCCTTAAGTGCGAAGCAATGCTTCGTCTTTAGCCGTTTTCCGCTAACCGCTTCTTCTATAAGCGTTTTTTACCTACAATAAAATATCTCCTAAAATCTGAGCTTAACTATGTCGCAAACCAAACCTTCAATTCTTGTGACGGGTGGTGCTGGCTACATCGGGTCGCACACTGCCCTTATGCTAGAGAAAGCGGGCTATTAGGTGATTGTTCTAGACAATTTGGTATATGGGCATCAGCAGCTCATTGAGTCTGTTTTAAGTACTCAAGTAATTGTAGGAGATATCAGCGATCGCGCCCTTTTAGAAGACATTTTCCAGCGCTATTCTATCCAAGCAGTCGTGCATTTTGCCGCTTATGCCTACGTTGGCGAATCGGTCACCAATCCCGCTAAATACTACCAAAACAACGTAGTAGGCACCCTAACCTTGCTAGATGCCATGGTAAAAGCAGGTGTCTCTAACTTAGTCTTTTCATCCACCTGTGCGACCTACGGCGTGCCTCAGCATGTCCCGATTGCCGAAGATCACCCTCAAAACCCGATTAATCCCTACGGGGCGAGCAAGCTCATGGTCGAGCGGATTATCACCGACTATTCAGCCGCTTACGATTTAGACGCGGTTATTTTTCGATACTTCAACGCAGCAGGCGCACACCCCGAAGGCTGTTTGGGTGAAGACCACTCGCCGGAGACGCATTTAATTCCGCTGGTTTTGCAAACAGCGCTAGGAACCAGAGAGCGCATTTCCGTCTTTGGCACGGACTACGACACGCCTGACGGCACCTGCGTACGCGACTATATTCACGTTATGGACTTAGCTCAAGCTCACATTTTGGGCTTAGAACGTTTGCTAAATGGAGACGAAGGCGGCATCTACAATCTCAGCAACGGCAGCGGATTTTCAGTAAAGGAAGTGATTGATATTGCCTGTCAGGTGACTGGGCGCGAGATTCCGATGGCGGTATGCGATCGCCGAGCGGGCGATCCACCGGCGCTTGCGGGCTGTAGCCAAAAGGCCCGCAGTGTCTTGAACTGGCAGCCTCAATATCCTGACTTAGAGACAATCATTACCCATGCGTGGCAGTGGCACCAGCGCCGTCATGCCGTTGAGGATACACCTAAAGTAGCGGCTTCTGTCTAGAGACAGCTATTCCCGCTCTGCCCGCTCCCTCGCTCTGAACCGAGCACTACGAACACTTACCGAGATACTAAATAAGGCAAATCTATCCCCTAGGCCGAGAGGAGCTTAATTGTCGCCATTGCAGAATCTTGGCGAAAAAAGCTGCTAGCGATCGCGACTGATATAGGAGAGGTCACGCATACTCAGCCCGTCCAGAATCCATACGTGGCAGGAGACCCCGTAGAAGGCGACTTGTTTGTTGGTCGCGGCGAGGTAATAAAGCAGCTCGAAGAGCTTTGGCTCACCAACGGTCAACTTCAATCTGTTGCTCTTGATAGCCATCGTCGCATGGGCAAAACATCTATTCTCAAAAATCTGCCTAACTATTTAGGCAACAACATTCAAGTTGTTTTACCAAAGGCCGCTACTACTTCACCGGCGTATGGAACCAAGCAGAGCAAGACACCCCTCACCAGCAAGCCATCCTGAAAATTCTCGCCCAGCAAGCCGAAGGCTACTCAGTATCAGATATCCGCCGACAAAGCAGGCTCTCTGAGGCAGAAGTCATCGAAGCCCTCAAAACCTTACAGCGCCACGATGTCGTCTGTTCTACCGAAGGCAAATGGACGATCATTGTTCCTTTATTCCTTCAATGGGTTAGCCATCAGTAAGTTTGTTGGCTGTCCGGCAAATCTAGGCTCGAACGGCACTACAGGTTAATAGACAGCTGGGGTACTGAGTTAGTAAGCAATAAGCAGCCTCGGGTAGCCGCTCCGATCGATCGGTCGTGAGGACGTTTGCAAGCCGTTTTACCGCAGAGTTTCTAGCGGTTTTGTTCAGATTGGCTGTTCGCTGATGACTATGAAAAGCGGTATGGAAAGCACTGTGAAAAGTACTGTGCACAGGCGCTCTATTGAGCGTAGATGGAATCTCACGTTCTGCCTGAGCCATCGCAGGAATTTTCTTCAAGAAGCCGGACAATCTACCTAAGAAAGACTCGCTAAGCCGGGTAATTCGCCGCTTTGGCTGAGGCGTAAATTTAGCAATATGCACGAGTGGAGCTTCTTTAACCAAACCCACAAAAATTAAGCGAAACCCAGCTTTTTGAACGTCTAATTCAGGCAGTTTCAAAACATTTGAAATCTTAGACAAGGACAGGCCATCTTGTGCTAGACGAAGCACGTCTTTCTCTTGAGTTTGCAGCCGATAGGTAGAATGCTCTCTCCCCACTAGCTTCAACCCGGACGTTAGGCTAGGCAGCTTGGTTGCCAAAGCCCCCCAGTCTTTCAGTATGCGTAAACTCGGCAGGGTAACATCAGTAGCTTGAATGCTAATGCCCGTCATCTCTAAGCAAGGAACTGGATAAGAGGCGTGAAAAGTAAACTTTACATCTTTAGCTTTGAGCAGCGCACACATGTACCGCAGTATCTGAGCGGCAAAAAGCGAATTAAGCTGCTTACCCGTAAGCATCGCCCGGTCTTTAAGAAATTTCCCGAGTGCAACTTTAGGCGGACATTCCCGCAACAGTCGAGGTAGCGTTGCGCTCGAAATCAAAGATCGAGATTGCATAATTTGGAGCAAACCTAGCCCGTCTAATCGATTAGAAGCCGCCAGCAATTTCCCCTCTTTAAACCAGAAAAAATACGACTTGTTTTCTAGGGTCGAATCCCCTACAGGCTTCATAGCGAGCCGGCCTGTCTGTTGACTCTCTTGCAAAAACTTAAATAACTCAGGTAGCGAATACTCGGAAGTAAGACCTTGAAGATTCATATATTTGGAGACTAAACAATGACGTAAAAAGCATTAACGCACCAGGATGATTAGTCGAAACTTATTAGCTAAGTCATTAGCTAAGCCAGTAGATACGGTGATTATACTGAGCGAAAGAAGAACGGCATATCGTTTTCCCTATACTTTTGATAAGTGTGTTATCGCTCGCATAATAGATTGAAACAAATGTTAACCATAGACATTATGGCTATCATTTTTGTTGCAAAAGAACAGATGCTAGCCCTCCAAAAAATGCAACAAAAAAGGGACAAAGATCGCAAAATCTTGTCCCAAAAGCTAATTTCGATTGTGTTGTTGAAAGATGATCGCTACTGCTGATTGGCAAATTGTACATATTGATTGATCAGTGCTTCTAGCGATCGCGTCACCGAAGCAGGATCGAGCGCATTGACAGAGACAAAAGGCGGACGTTGACTAGGATTGGTAAATCCAGTTGCGATCGCCACATGCTCAAAGTCCCAAGCATTCTCTCGATCTGTATGAGTTACGCCTACAATCATCGGTAAGCTCACTCGATCTGCCATAAACTCGTAAATCAGCTGAGCTTTACGAAATTCCGCCGGTCTGTGAGCAGGCACCAACAAAATGTAAGCATGCGCATATGTAATGAGCTCCTCCCACATAAAGTCAAAGCGCTCTTGCCCAGGTGTGCCATACAGATGAATCACCATCTCAGGGTCAAACTGCAATCGGCCAAAATCAAAGCCAACCGTTGTAGTTTCCTTTAAGAGGCGAGTTTCATCGGTAGCCTTGCGGTCAGTATCGACCACATCGATCTCGCTCACAGCCCGGATAAACGTAGACTTACCCGCCCCGACAGGCCCTGTAATCACCAATCTCATAATTTCCATAGTTATCTATTTAGTTATCTATTTGAGCCTGCGGTTTTCCAGTTTGCCATCGTCGCGCCTATGTTACAGCAGCCGTTTTAGAGGCTGCCGTTTTAGAAAAGAAGCCAGAAGGCTATCCCTACATCACCTCTTGTAGCTTTGCCACAGTCTGTTTAATCGAAAGATTGATTAGACCCTGCTTCGCCGCAGCAGAGGCCAAAACCAACAGAACCGACTCCTGCCCGCAGTTAGTCAACATGCAGTAGCCTTGATCTCCATCTACAAACACCCGTCCGACGTTCCCCCTTTGCAACTCCCCCCCAATCCGTTCGCCAATAGAAAGCATCGCAGCAGCCATAGCTGAGACTTTTTCTTCATCCATATCGGGTGGCAGCGTGGAAACTAACGGTAGGCCATCTAGCGTGACTAAGGATGCGCCTTGAATATCTGGACCGCTGCCAACGAGTTCTTGTAAAGCGACTTGTATCTTTTGAACATTCATGAGCATAAGAAAACTGACTCCTAGATGTGAGATTAGATGTGAAATTACGAAGACTTTAAAATAAGGTTCGAAAATAAGGCTCGTGAGATTAACGCTGGTGAGATTAAACCAGTGGAGTCAGCTCTATCACGTCATGATCGCTACCTCGTAATACAGAAGCGACCTGCTTTCCTCGCAGTCGCTTTCCAGTAACTTCTTCGAGCACGCCTTGAATAGCGCCCATCGTATAGGACAAATTTCGATCAGATCCAGGTGCTTCACCCGAAGAACACACCGTCTCTCGACAATAAACGCGAATACGTCCCTCTTCAGCCGACTCAATCTTATCGATAATGCACAGTCTTGTTCCTTCAATGCCTAAGGCCGAATTCATCAGTTCTGAAATCTCGTTTAGGTTGCCAGCCGCGCCTGATAACCCCATTTCTTTCGCTAACTGTTTACCCCTGGCCCGGCCAGCCGCGACAAGAGCTATCATGGCGGCTCTAGCGCCCAGCGCATCTTCAATTCCTGTCACAACTGCTCGAAAGCAGACAATGCTATTAAAATCGCCCAGGTAAGAGCGCAAAGTATTTTGAGCTAACGTCGAGTCCATATTTTCTCCTGTAATAAATAGATTGCGAATCCAAGCAGTTAGGCGGCTCATGGTTTCTGTCTTAGTTAGTTGCCCTGATGACTGCCAAAGATCGTGATTTTGAAGCACTTTCTCTTAGCTTGTTCAAGCTGAAACATCGAACCAGACTGAGAGGGCAGCACCAGCCATCCTTTTCAGCAGATGTATCTAAAGCAACATATAGAGAAATTGATAGAGAGATTGATCTTGCATTTTTTTGAATGCATTTTTTTTGAATAGAACGCCCGCAGCTGCTCCGATGTATTTACACCCATAGCTTTAGATAGTTTGAAGGTATTTTTAATATTTATTTGATAAAGAAAGATTGATTAGTGATATAGACGGCGCTAAGAATTGGCATCCAACCACCGTCTGTTGAGGTCAAACGTAAAACAACTTATTTCTTGTCAATCGAGAGTCAGTATGCGGAGGAAGCACCCACGCGGTAGTGCAAAAACACTTCATCGCCTTTCACTTCAGCCGATTCTAGTTTTAGCTGCGGCGTTCTTGGCAGCGTAAAGCCCAATCCACCTACGGGCGTCGGTGCTGTCTTCCCACCAATCAGCAGCGGGCAAACCGTTAGATACAGCTCATCGACTAGCCCAACGGCTAGCAGCGAGGCCACCAGTTCGCCGCCGCCCATCACCAACAGCTGTTTAATTGGACGGCGGCTAGCGATCGCCGACAGCGCTGAGGTTCCTGCGTATAAATTCTGCATCACCTTGTGCCAGTCAAACGGGCGCTCGGTAATCAGCACATGCTCAAATAATTTTTGCTCAACCTCTTGAGACCTATCTTGTTGAGACCTATCTTGAGGTCTGTTCTGAAATGGCGCTGGCAGTGGGGCTAAATGATCCTTCCAGTACTGCAGCCCTTCGAGCGTGGTAATCAGTCGGCGCGGCACCGGCTGCTGAAAAAAGCGCCAGCGGTTGTCGAGGTTGCCAGAGGCGGAGCAAACGATTTGAACGGGCTGATCGGGTTTGTTTTGCGATCGCCGCTGCTCAATCAAATCTAAATCGCTCACATAGAGCGTCGTGTGGTATGCCCGTAATGTGCTTGCGCCAAACAGCGTTGCGTCGCTACTGGCTATCTGGCGCTCTAAATGTGACTTGTCGGCTGCGGAAGGAAATCTAGCTGCGCTTTGCTTGGCGTCTGTAATTTTGCCATCAGCGCTCATCGCTAGAATTGCGGTCACATAGGGCCGATTGATTCGATCGGCGGCTGTAGACGATTGGGGTGAAGCAGCAGAAACCATACAGGAGTTCTATCGTAAGTTCTATCTTCTAGGTTGAGCGCACTCAGAAGCCGTAAGTTCAGTTTAGAGAAAGGTTGGATCAAGGACCGGCTAGCCGACCCATCAAACTTGGTTGTAACCATACCTAATTCTTCATGTTTGTTAAAGCAAAGGCCAATTTTAAGTGGTTTTACGTGCCATTGCGAACTCGGCAGATAAACTGAGACAAGCGAATCGCGTAAAATTAATCAGGCTTCACGCTAGCGTATTCACTAGTAGAAACTGTTTTTAAAGCGCGATCGCCTATTAGCTCAGCTAGGCTTACTCGCTGGTTAATGCTCACTTTTCGATCTTCAAGCTCCTAATCTTGAAGTCTCCTAATTTTAAGATCTCCTAACTTTGGAAATCTTTCAAACTTCTAGGCTGAGGTCTCACTTGTTCATATTTCCTGCTGCTGGCCATTTGCATTGTTATGGCTAAACGTCCACGCTCTTTCAGGCACAACCTACTCTTCAGAATATTGGTCTTTAGCGTCCCAATGCTGCTATTGGGGCAGTATGTTGCGCTGCGCAAAGCCAGAACCAGTCTGCTGACAACGGCCCGGCAAAATCTAACGAGTAGCGCCATTCGCAAAGCAGAAGAGCTAGAAATAGGCATTCGATCGGTCGAGGTAGATTTAGACTTGCTAGGGCAAACAACCGCCTTTCGATCGGGCAATGCCGAAGCAATCAAAGCAACGCTCTCTCAGTTTGAAGAAGATACGCCTTACACCATTAAGTGCGTGGAATTGCTAGCCCCCAAGGCAAAAGCCGCCGCCGTTAATACCTGCGATCGCCGCTCGATTGTCCCTAGTGCAAAGCAAGTTCCCTGGCTGCAAAGCGGCAGCGTCGAAAAAGCCGACTTTTATGTGTTCTCGCCAGGAGCAAACCCGCCGTCTAATGAACCGCCCCTATCGGGTTCACCGCCCGAAGCGACTTCGCAGCGGCAGCGCGAGCTATCCAATTCGCCCGATAGCCGACCTATCAACAGCCCCGAGTCAGAGCGAGCCGTCATCAAGTTTGTCGTAGCCAGTCCGATTTACAGCCTAAAAGGCCAGCTTATCTACACCCTGGCGATGGAAGTGTGGCTATACCAGCTACAGGATACGGGCGCACAGTCTTTAGTCGGCGAAACGGTCGTTATTGATGCTAACAACATCGTTGTGACCCATCCCGATAAAACTCAGGTAGGCAAAGACATTAAAGACTTACCCGATGCCGAACAGCTCAGCAACGCAGTCGGGAGCGTCAAAGCAAACAGAGACGATTTTACGCATTTAGAGGGGTTTGTTCCAGGCGACAATAGCCAATGGCTAGCGGGCTATAGCGGCTTTGAGGTGCCTGCTAGCCCCAAACAGAACAGAGTCTGGACGGTGCTCGCCGTAACGCCAATCAACCAGGCGCTATACGGCCTCAACGACATTCGTCAGGTGCTGCTCGTGCTGACCATTGGGCTGTTAATGGCGAGTTCTCTAGTAGCCATATACGTAGCCAGGTCGCTCTCACTCCCCGTTGAACGGCTAATTCGCTACACCCAAGATGTTGACGACTTAACCCACGTTAGGCCCGCGCCTCATACCTCTCATATCTGGGAGCTAGACTACCTTGGCACCGTCATTGAGCGCATGTTAAAGCGGCTAGGAGAAAACGCCGCAGAGCTGCGCCAGGCTTGGCAAGATGCGCAAAGCGCTAATCAGCTCAAGAATGAATTTTTGGCAAACACCTCGCACGAATTAAGGACACCGCTTAACGGCATCATTGGCTCTATTCGAGTCATTCGCGACGGGCTGTGCGATAGCAAAGAAGAGGAAATCGACTTTTTGCAGCAGGCAGACAACGCGGCGCTGCATCTGCTCGCTGTCATTGAAGATATTTTGAACATTGCCAAAATTGAGGCCGGGACGCTCGATGTTGACATCAAGCCCGTAGATTTGCGTCATGTTCTGCAAGACGTGTTGAATATGCAGCAGCTTCCGTTTCAGCAAAAAGGAGTGCAGCTAGTCCGCCCAGAACTCGCAGCAGCGCCCCTAATGATCTCAGCCGATCATTCTCGTTTCAAGCAGGTGCTGATAAATGTCCTCTCGAATGCGATGAAGTTTACCGATCGCGGATCCGTTTCTGTGCGCGTCACCACGGACGAGAGCGATATGGCCATCCCGTTTGGAAATGTCTACAGCCCTACTGGCTATGGTTCTAAGAGCGCTAAAGACACCTCCACTCAGGCCACTGAGCTATTTATGCCGCCAAGTGCCTGGGTAAAAATTGTCGTTCAAGATACAGGGATTGGCATTGCGCCCGAGAATTTAAAAAAGCTCTTCAAGCCGTTTGTAATGATAGATGGTTCTCACACGCGCCCCTACGAAGGGACAGGGCTAGGGCTGGCTATCTCACAGAACTTTATGCGGCTGATGCAGGGCGATATTGCGATTTACAGCAAAGGTGAAGGAAAAGGCACAACGGTGACTGTCGTGGTTCCGCGTATTCCTAAGGTTTCGGCGGTTCTTGAAGGGCTAGAGCCTAGCTCAGTCAAGTCTTCTAAGGCGGTTCTCTCGGAAGATAGCTCGGCTAAGGTCCTTCATGAGGAGCGAGCAGATAGGGCGAATAGAAGCGCGATCGCCCACCAAAAAACATCGTCCTAATCTGAGCGATCGCACTCAGCTCAGCAAAGCTTCTATCTTGGCAACCTCGGCTTTGTATTCCATCTCTGCGATCGCCGGAAGCGCCCGTTCAATTACCAGTGCCTCATCCAAGTCCACCCAGGAGCGACAGCCCCTATAACTTTCCGTCCAAGGAATAATGACTGGCTCAGGCAACCGATACACTCTTAGCGCCATCACGTACAGGGGCTGCCGAGGTTTCCACTTCAGCCTTTCTTGCGCGAGCTGCGGCTGCCAAATATGAAAATCAGCCAGCGCCGAGACTTTATGCTCATCGGTGGTCAGAAAGATATGAGAGATTTCAGCCCAAGCTTTTAGTTCGATGGTGGGCGGATGCCAGCCAGCGCTAACCGGCGTAACTAAGCTTTGGTAGTGAGGCTTTAATAATTCTGGTTTTTGATGCTCAAAGGTAGGAAACAAGACGGCTCGCTCCGCTTGCGCGATAAATCGTCCCTGGTGCTCTTTAATACCGCCTTTTCTTAACAGCACAGCGGTTTCGCCTCTGCTGAGAGCATCTACCGCCACCGACCATTCTTTCAAAGCCGTTTGAAGGGTCGTTTGTTTTTCTACGCTCATGGCTGCATCCTCGGATTTTGGTGGCCCTTGCAGACTACAAAAGCTTCTCAAGAAATCCTAGCTTGTTTTTATAAGGGGGATAGCGCAAGGGCAGATCTAGCCAGTTAGACTTACCCATAACCGTTTTGTGATGAGAAAAGGCGTCGAATCCAGCTTTTCCATGAGCCTTGCCCATCCCACTTTGGCCCACGCCGCCAAAGGGCAGTCCAGAAATTGCATACTGAGTAATCGTTTCGTTAAAGCACAGTCCGCCCGATGAGGTTTGGGCCTGAACATCTGTTTGCTCGCTACGGTCGGTTGAAAATAAATAGATTGCGAGTGGTTTCGGACGCTGGTTGATAAAGGCGATCGCATCCGAAATTTCATCGAAGCTCACCACTGGCAAAATTGGCCCAAAAATCTCTTCCTGCATAACGGCAGCCGTCGCAGGCACGTCATCAATTATCGTCATTTCCATATATCGCGTTTTTGCGTCGCACCGACCGCCGATAACTTTTTGGCCGCTGCTCAAGGCTGCTTTCGTCAGAGCCTGTAGCCTTTGAAAATGGCGATCGCTCACGATCCTTCCATAGTCAGGACTTTTGGCCATATCATCCCCAAAAAAGTCTTGAATGGTCTGAGCGATCGCTGCCATTAAAGGAGCCTTTACGCTGCGATGCACCAGTAGATAATCCGGAGCGATGCAGGTCTGTCCGGCATTAAACGCCTTCCCCCAAACGATCCGCCGCGCGGCGACTTCGAGGTTTGCATGTGCAGATACCACACAAGGACTTTTTCCGCCTAGCTCCAGCGTCACGGGCGTTAAATGCTCGGCGGCAGCTCGCATTACCAGCTTGCCAACGGCTGGGCTTCCAGTAAAAAAGATATGGTCAAAAGGTTCAGCCAACAGCGCTTTAGCCGTTTCAGCATCGCCTTCTATCGCTGTAACGTAGTCATCATGAAAGGTCTGCTCAATCAGCTGACGCAGCAGCTTCGACGTATGAGACGAGATTTCAGAAGGTTTCACGATGGCACAGTTGCCAGCGGCGATCGCACTTACCAAAGGCCCTATCGCCAGGTGAAATGGATAGTTCCAGGGGCTGATAATCAGCACCACACCGAGTGGCTCTGGCACTAGCTTCCCCGCTGCTGGCTGAAAGGCAAGAGGGATGCCGATTCGCTGCGACCTGCTCCAGCTAGATAAGTGCTTTAGCGCGTTGTCAATATCACCGAGCGCTAGCGCTACTTCGCTTAGGTAGGCTTCGGTTTTACATTTACCGAGATCAGCCGCTAGCGCCGCATAGATATCTTTCGTCGCAGCTTTGATGTTCTCTTTTAGCTGCTGTAGCTGAACCCGGCGGAAGCTGAGCGATCGCGTCTCTCCGGTCGAAAAGAAGGCCCGCTGACAGCGCAAGCTCTCCTGAACCTGAGTCTGAAGCTGCGGATCGCAAACGTTAGAGGTAGCGCCACTTTCGCTAATCATGTTGCCTACTTTTTATCGGGCTGCTAGCTGATGTTAATGCCTTAAGCGGCCCAAGCGGCTATTGCCAGTGCCGATTGTTTACGCCTTTTCAAAGGCCCAACGACAGGCGCAAACAAAATCAATCTAAGATCAATGGTTTCAGACTATATGGTCTCGGACTATATGGTCTCGGACTAATGGTCTAAAACTAATGGTGGAACGGAATGGTCGTCAAGGGCGATAGCGATAGGGCGATCGCTCCCCACTGAGCGGCCAAAAACCAGCGAGGTATCTTCACCAAAGCAGGCGCTCCTGTTAGTAGAGCATCGACTCTTTGAGCCAGTCTGCTACGAGGAGCCGCACAGCTAAAGCTCGCGCAAATGGTTTCTGTATTTAGCAAAGGCGCGGTAATCACGCTCATCAAAGACTCCGCCAATACCAAACTATCTACCCGGCGAGCCGCCCATTCATCAGCACGCACTTCTCGTAGCAACAGCAGCTCTTGCCACAGCGTTTCACTTTGAGGCAGCCAGCAGGTCAGCCGCCTTAGTCCGCCCAGCCAGAAAAACCAAAAGGTATCGCGATAGTGCGCGTGGCCAGACTCGTGCGCCAGCACCGCCTCTAAATGCTCCGCGTCTAAATGCTCTAGCAGTCCTCGGCTCACCACCAGCTCAGAGGCCCATAGCCCGACCTGTGCGCTAAACACAGCGGAAGTTTCAACCACTCGCCCCTGAGTTCTACGTCCACGCCCTGCCGCTGAGCAGATAAGCCGCCGAGGATACTGTCTCATCCGTCGCTGCGTTTTAATCGCCAGCCAAATAATTTGCAGCCAAAGCGTCGCCGCTGCCGCTACAAACCCAGCCGCAATCGCAAAACTTACGCCGCCTTCCCAGCGCGGAATGCTGTTTGTGCCCATAGCGACAATGGCGATCGCGGTCGCCAGCAAAAATAGAGGAGGCACCACAAAAGCCGTTAGCGCCGACTGCCAGCGAATTTGCCAGCTAGCGTCAGCCGGTTTTATCTGAGCCAACAGCCGACTGCCGATCGCGATCGCGCAAGCTAGTCCAATCATCTGCAAATGCATCATGACAGTGCCCCTTTGATCTCCTCATCAGTAGCCGCTTTCGACTGCGCCTTGGCGATGTTCCTAGCTTCTCTAGCCGCCTGAATTTTTTGAGCGATCGCATCTATCTGCGCCAAACTGTCATCGTCTAGCGTATCGGCAAAGGCCGCGACAATATCTGGGCTACCCACGGCCAAAAAACGCTGTAGCTGCTCTTGGGCAGTCAAAATCTCTGCTTGGGCCTGAGAGAGCGTCGTTTTCCAAATCTGAATTTTTTGAGTGCGATCGCACAGCACCCAACCTTTTTTGATCAGCCGCTTCAGCACAGTAGACACCGAGGAATAAGTCAGCTCTCGGTCAATATCTTGCAGAATATGCTGGTGCACTGCCGTTGCGGAAGTTGGCCCTAGCAGCCACAGAATACTGATAATCTCAGTTTCTAATGGGCCTAGCGACAGGTTTTTAGGTCGATGAGGCGAAAAAGCATTCATGAAGGCGACTCTCTGCAATCGGACAAAGCCAACGCAATGGCATCTGCTTCCAAACTATCACCAAATCAAGCAGCGCAACTTGACGGGCCGTCGAGCAAGTCATTAGCGCGAAGAATGCCTTTAAACGGCACCCTTAAACAAAGAAGAGGCTTCTGAACCCTCAGTCCAAAAACCTCCTCTTGAAGCCAGCTACTTGAAGCCAGTTACTTGAAGCTAGCTAGTTATCTGCGCCTAAGCGACGGCTATGAGAGCGACTATAAGACAACTGTAGGACGACTATACGGTCGCCGCCAGCTTCTCAGTCGCGGCTTTAAGCGCGTCAGCTTTATCGGTCTTCTCCCAGGGCAAGTCCAGATCTTCCCGGCCAAAATGTCCGTAAGCTGCAACATCTTGATAAAAGCGTCCACCGCGCTCTTGAGGAAGCCCTCTAAGGTTGAACGTCTCGATAATGCCAGCAGGTCTTAGCTCAAAGTGCTCTGTCACCAAATCCAGCAGCTTGTCATCAGGAATATTGCCAGTGCCAAAAGTTTCCACAAAGATACTCACCGGGCGAGCTACGCCAATTGCATAGCTAAGCTGAACTTCGCATTTATCGGCAAGGCCGGCCGCAACAATATTCTTCGCGACATAGCGGCAGGCATAGGCCGCGCTACGATCTACTTTTGTGGGGTCTTTGCCAGAGAACGCACCACCGCCGTGACGAGAGTAGCCGCCATAAGTATCAACGATGATTTTGCGTCCGGTCAGGCCAGAGTCACCCTGAGGGCCACCAATGACAAACTTGCCGGTAGGGTTAACCAAAAAGCGGGTGCTGTCGCTAGGCTGAATTTCTAAGCCAGCAAAGGCAGGAAGCACTACGGCTTGCCATAGGTCTTTCTTGATTCGAGCCTGTACCTCTTCGTTGCTGCTAAGGCCGTCGATAGTTTCTGTATGCTGGGTCGAAACTAGCACCGTGTCGATACCGACTGGCTTGCCGTCTTCGTACTCAACGGTTACTTGCGTTTTGCCATCAGGGCCTAGGTAGTCCAACCGCCCAGATTTTCTCACGCGAGCTAGCTCCAAAGAAATTCGGTGAGCCAAGCTAATAGGCAAAGGCATTAGCTCAGGTGTTTCGTTGCAGGCAAAGCCAAACATCAAACCCTGGTCGCCAGCACCCACTTCATCCCAGCGTTCGTCGCTCGTTTTTTCACGAGTTTCTTGCGCCTGGTCTACGCCCTGGGCGATATCCGCAGACTGCTCGTCGATAGCAATGAGCACAGAGCAGCTATCGGCAGAAAACCCGTTGTTCTTAGGGTTGGTGTAGCCAATTTCAGCGATCTTTTTGCGAACAACTTCAACAAAGTTCACTTTTGCCTTCGAAGAAATTTCGCCAGTTACGAGTACTAGGCCCGTATTCACGACGACTTCAGCGGCCACCCGGCTGTCGGGATCTAGAGCCAGCATAGTATCTAGAATGGTGTCCGAGATCTGGTCGCAGATTTTATCGGGATGTCCCTCTGTGACTGATTCTGATGTAAATAGGTAACGACGCGACAATAGCCAATCCTCCTTCACTTTAAAAGTTTGCTAAGCGCAAGCGGTCTAACAACCGCTCTTGCTAGATTTCTAACGATGTCTATAAACCCTGCTGCTAGCGGCGGCAATGAGTCTTAAACGGTTATATCAAGCAATAAAAATATATTACCCAGCCAGTATTATTGCTCAGTCAAGGCCGTTCACCAATTCAAGAGGCTCATAGGCTTCTAATCGAAACATTCAACTTGAGAAAGTTGACTAAAGGTTATTTTAGCTCCCGGTATAGCCGGTGAGCTGCGCCAAGCGCCAACCATTGCTAAAAATCCTGCGGCTCCCTGGTTGGCTAAGGCTAAGTCAGCCGCCGAATCGCCAATCACTAGCGTTTGTTCTGGGCATGGCCCTAGAGCCGTACAAGCAGATGCTAAAAAGCCAGGTGTAGTTTTCGCAGGCGTTGTAGCTGAGGCCCCGCAGTACCAGTCTATAGAGTTGGCCAAGTCGTAGTGCGCGATGAACTCACCGACAGCAGCGTGGGTATCTGAGGAGACAATGCCAACTTTAACGCCCGTCGTCTGCATTTGCGTCATGAGCGATCGCCCACCGGCGACTAAAGATGTTTGCGACAGTTGAGAAGGCATTTGCACCTCTGCGCGATCAAAGGCGGCCCTTACTATCGCTAGCGACTCCATCCAACCCTTACCGGTTGCGGCAACATAGGCGGCGGCGGCTATCTCGTTTTCTTGGCGGCTTGCGATCGCCATCAAGCCTGTTGGGTCAATTGCTGTCTGAATAACCCCCATGGCAGAGGCTATTCCATTAGCAACGCCAGGCACGACAAGATCTATTTGGCGCGTTCTCTCCTGGCCTAACGCAATTAGATAGTCTTCTACGATGACCAACGTGCCGTCTTTATCGAACAGCACTGCCAATATATTTTGGAACACATGTCCGCAGCATTGAATAGTTGCCATCGATTACGGCTCTCTCTATAGAGAATAGATATAAAGAAAGGGGAAAGAGCAATTACCCTTTCCCCTTCTCTACGTTAGTTAAGCCAGCTTACTCAACTGTCCCTCAGCTAATTACTCAACAGAGACCAGCTCTTCTTCTTCAACATATTCACCATCATCTGATGGCGCTTCACCCGACTCGCCCATCGCCTTTTGTCGAAGCTGCTCGCGATAGCGTTCGGCCATCTCTTCCGCTTTCTCATAAACCAGGTCAGGGTTTTTCACCATATCACCAGGTTCTGGCTCTAGCTGCTTAGTCGAAAGTGAAATCCGACCGCGCTCAGCGTCTAGGTCGATAATCATCACCTTGATTTCGTCGTTCACATTTAGCACCGAGTTAGGCGTGTCGATGTGGTCGTGAGAAATTTCGGAGATGTGTAACAAACCGCTAACGCCGCCAATGTCGATAAACGCGCCGTATGGCTTCAGGCCGCGAACCGTTCCAATAACGACTTCGCTAACTTGCAGGCCGTTCATCTTCCGCTCAACTAGGGCGCGACGATGGCTCAGTACCAGGCGATTACGCTCTTCGTCTACTTCCAAAAACTTCAGAGGCAGCTCTTCGCCAACCAAATCTTCTTTGGGCTTACGAGTGCTGATGTGAGAACCCGGAATAAATCCGCGCAGCCCTTCAATGCGAACTAGCGCACCACCCCGGTTTGTAGCAAATACTAAAGAACGAACAGTGGCATCTTCCTGCTGAAGCTGACGCACCCGCTCCCAAGCTCGCATGTATTCAATTCTGCGAATCGAAAGCGTTAGCTGACCGTCTTCGTTGTCGTCGGTCAAGATGAAGAATTCGCGCGTCTCGTTAGACTGCAAAACTTCTTCAGCTCCTTCAACTCGGTTGATCGACATCTCCTGAATCGGGAGATATGCCGCAGTCTTCGCGCCAATATCGATAAGTGCACCCCGTGGCTCAATGCTAAACACGGTGCCAGGCACGATGTCGCCAGGGTTGAAATTGTAGTCGTATTGGTCTAAAAGTGCCGCAAAATCTTCTTGAGTAAAACCAATGTCAATCTTTTGAGTATCCGGGTTGGCCATGCTAGATGTTTCCTACAGTTATTCTCCGCGAACGAGTGAACACCTCGCGATCGCACAGTCGTTTGCTTTTTTAGCCCGCTATTAAAAGCCGGCAAACCCAAGCAAAACAGCGTACGCACCGCTTGTAAAACTTACTAATGTTAACTTACTAACGTTTTCTAAGTTGGGAAAGGCTTACTCAGCCTTCGAGGTTTCTGGTCACAAGGATATCAATCATAGATCAATTATGAGACAAACGTCACATGAATCTCGGCCAAGCTCCAGACTCTAGCCCAGTCAGCTAAAACTTTAGCTCAGCGACTCAACGGGCGTTTTCTCTGTAGCGGCTGCCGATAAGCCAGCTTGTCCTAACTGGTGATCCTTCATCTGGCTAAGCGTTTCTGTAAAGTCGCGAATGCCCTGAAACTGCCGGTATACGGAGGCAAATCGAACGTAGGCAACCTCATTGAGCTGTCGCAGTCGGGCCAGTACTTTCTCGCCGATGCCCTCGCTGGTAATTTCTCTAATCGCCTGCTGCTGAAGCTCTGCCTCAATTTCGTCTACTAGCATCTCCATTGCATGGGCGCTGACACCGGTTTTCTCACATGCAGTTACCACACCTCGCAAAAGCTTAGAGCGATCGAACGACTCGCGAGTGCCGTCTCGTTTGACCACCATAATAGGCACGTATTCGATGCGCTCGTAGGTGGTGAAGCGGCGGTCGCATTCCAAACATTCTCTACGACGACGAATGCTTCTGTCCGACTCCGCCGACCTAGATTCTAAAACGCGATTATTAGGATGTTGGCAAAATGGGCAGTGCATGAGCGCGAAACCTGTGTGGCAGTCGATGGATAGCTGCTCGGTTGATGACCGACGACTAGAGCAACGTTACGACAAAATCAGCCGACCTCAAACTATTGACGGCTATTAGCCAAGAATACTCTCGATTGCAGCTAGGTGAGTCAAAAAACTAAAAAACCGAGGCTCCCGTAAAGGAAACTTCGGCTTTTGTGATCAAGCGGAACGTTGGACGTTAACTGCTAGATAGTTGAGTATCAGACAGTTAATTGCCAGACAGTGAACCGCTAAATGGCTGGCCGCCCAATCACCTGATTAGTCTTTAGTAATTTTGGGAGGTTCGCGAAAGGCGATCGCAAAAAAC
>Ga0209194_1000442_pt1 | contig 33571 bp, 23 predicted proteins | sample COGITO_mtgs_1004_FD_184787 | JGI IMG/M metagenome (GOLD analysis project Ga0209194, IMG submission 184787) | Pelagic marine microbial communities from North Sea - COGITO_mtgs_100413 (SPAdes) (version 2) | ecosystem: Environmental > Aquatic > Marine > Epipelagic ...
GTTCCCATAGCGCGGGAGCCCCTAGACCGAGCATCCGTTTGCCTTGCTGGGGTCGATCCTCAAGTAGATGTAAAATTCGATTAAAGAGCTGCTTTTTCATCAGGTGTACTAGCGAGCATCATTACTTCTATTTTGCCATCTCTGCTTATTTTTGAAGAGGTCTACTGATCGACAGTGCTAGTCATTAGATCCATTGATGCCGTCGAAGAGGAGGAAGATGCCGCCGAGGAAGATGGCGATCGCAACTAATCCTAAAATCCAGTCGTAAGAGGCGGTGCTTTCCATATTGTTGGGGGTAAGGGTTCACGGATTATAAGGCTTTGCGGGCGGAGACGAATCTTTGAATGCCGGACAGGTCTTGGTGGGTCTGAATATTGGTATAGCTGTTTTGTTTTTTGAGTAAAGTTTTGACGGTTTGAGCTTGGCCAGACATAAGTTCTATTAGCCAAATGCCGTTGGGTTGTAAGTAGAATGCTCCTTGAGTGATGAGCTGTCGAATGCTGTTTAGTCCGTCTGTTCCACCATCTAAGGCTAGATGAGGTTCGTGCTTTTCGACTTCTGGCTGAAGGGTGAGGACTGTTTGGGTTGGGATGTAGGGTGGGTTCGAAATGATGGCGGAAAGTTGGCCCTTCAGATCGGACAGCGGATTGAGCCAGTGGCCTTGGTGAAATTGAATGCGGTTGGTGAGGTTGTTTTGCTGAGCGTTGAGTAGGGCGATCGCAATTGCTTTTTTACTAATATCAACTGCGTGGACGGTGGCTTGAGGAAATTGGTGGGCTAGGGCTAGGGCGATCGCACCACTACCTGTGCCTAAATCTACCCAATGTCCTTCTAGCAGATATTCTTTAATAGGACTCTGCTCGACTAACTCTTTTGCTATGTCGATGATGAGTTCCGTCTCGGGACGTGGAATAAGTACATCTGGGGTAACCGTGAGTAGAAAGTTACGCCAAGGCATCTCACCGGTGAGATATTGAACGGGAATGCGACTGTTTATTCTCTGCTGCCATTTCTCTTTAAGCGCTGAGATAGTAGCTTTAGAAGAAACGTTTTCTTGCTCTTTGTAGTCTTCTAGTCTTAGCGATAGGCTGCTAAGCGAGGTAAGCCCTTGAAGGAACCAGTCTATCTCAATGGTATCAACATCGTTCTCCTGAGCAAGCTGCGCTGCCCATTGTCTCCAACTGTAGAGATCTTTACCTGAAATAGAATGCTTCATCTACAGGACGTGGAGCAAACTTGGAACGTCTTGAACCTCGGAAAACTGCCGAATTTCGGTAAGGGCTTTTTGAAATGCACCTTCTGGAACTTCGTGGGTGACAACGACTAACTCGACCAAACCGTTTTGAATACCAATTTGGACAATAGATTCTAAGCTAACGTCGTGCTTGCCAAAGCAAGTACCTAGTTTTCCAATCACACCGGGGCTGTCTTTGACCAAGAGGCGAACGTAAAGGCGGGTGACGACTTCTTCGTTGGGGATAATGTCTAGTCTGTGGCTGTGAGAACAAGATAGTAAGGGATTTGGCGTTTGCCCAGTGGCGAGTGTTGCCGCGATACTGAGCAGATCTGAGACGACTGCGCTGGCGGTAGGGCCCTCTCCCGCGCCGGGGCCATAGAACATAACTTGGCCAACGGGGTCGCCTTCTACCAGGACGGCATTGTTAACACCGTTGACGCTGGCGAGGGGGTGATCGATAGGGACGAGAGTGGGATGAACTCGCGCTTGGATACTATTTGTGTTGTCTTCGTTCGGGAGTTTGGCGATCGCTAGTAATTTGATGACAAAGCCTAGATTTTCGGCGTAGGTAATGTCGGCAGCGCTAACGTTGCGAATGCCTTCGCAGTAAATTTTTTCGCGGTCGATGCGTCCGCCGAAAGCAAGGGCCGCAAGGATAGCAATTTTGTCGGCGGCGTCTAATCCATCTATGTCGGCGGTGGGGTCGGCTTCGGCGTAGCCTAGGGCTTGGGCATCTGTGAGGATAGGCTCGAAGTCGCCGCCTTCGGTTTGCATCCGGGTGAGGATATAGTTGGTGGTGCCGTTGATGATGCCCATGACGGCCTGTATGCGGTTGACACTAAGGGCCTGTTTGAGCGGAGTGATAATAGGGATGCCGCCGCCGACTGCGGCTTCGACCATGACATAGACGCCCCTGGCGTTAGCGGCTTCGTAAATTTCTTCGCCGTAGCGGGAGATGACGGCTTTGTTAGCGGTGATGACATGTTTGCCGCTGTCTATAGCCTGAAGGATGAGGGCGCGAGCGGGTTCTAATCCGCCAATCACCTCAATAATGATGTCGATGTCTGGGTTGGTGACGATACTCGGAAGGTCGGTAGTGTAGAGGCTATCGGGGAGGTCGATGCTGCGCTTTTTGAGCGATCGCACCCCGACCTGCACAATTTCAATATCTTTGAGCAGTGGATGACGTCCTTGTGTGTCCAGCAGGATTTTAGCAACGCCTGTGCCTACCGTGCCTAGGCCCAATATCCCTACTCTTAGCGTTACCGTTGAAGCCAATGTCCTGTGACCTGATGAAAATAACCTACCAATTGTAAAGGAGGGGCGCTCTAGTGAGTGCTCCTCCTTAAGGAATCATCAACTGTGGGTGATGATTATGAACCTATTAGATAGCAAAATCTAGTAAGTTTCTACATTCCAGCGATGTGCTTTTTTCAGCGTACGACGGTACTCATTCCAGTCGACACCCGCTTTAGCCGATTCAGCGGCCATCGCTTCATCAATTCCGTCTTCCATGCCCTTGAGGCCACAGATATAGACGTAAGTGTTGTCATTTTGAACCATTTCCCAAAGGCGCGCAGCATTTTCAGCAACGCGGTGCTGAATATACATGCGACCGCCTTCAGCGTTCTTTTGCTCGCGGCTGATGGCGTAGGTTAGCTCGAAGTTATCTGGGTACTTCGACTGCATTTCCTCTAGCTCTTCCCTGTAAAGGATGTTTTCAGTCTTTGGGATACCGAAGATGAGCCAGGCTTTACCGTTGAACTGGTAATCGGGGTTAGCTTCTTTCTCTTTATCTTTGAACATGCGCCAGAGGTAAGCTCGAAATGGCGCGATGCCAGTGCCGGTGCCCATCATGACGATGTTGGCATCGGGATCGTCAGAGAGCAGCATCTCTTTCCCGACAGGGCCAGTGATTTTTACTTTCTGGCCAACGTCTAGGTTGCACAAGAAAGTAGAGCAGACGCCTTTAACGGTTTCGCCGCTCTCTGGATCTTTGTACTCTAATTGGCGAACGCACAAGGAAACGGTTTTATCATCTACATCATCACCGTGCTGGGTGGAGGCGATGGAGTAAAGCCGAATTTTGTGGGGCTTACCCTTTTCATCTTCGCCATCAGGGATGATGCCGATACTTTGGCCTTCTAGGTAGTGCATGTCGCCTTCGGAAAGGTCAAACTTAAGGTGTTTAACCGAACCAATACCGTTTTCTGCAACGAGCTCGTCGTTAGAGACGCAGGCTCCTAGATAGGGCGTCTTGGGTCGATAGATGTTGACGGGGACTTTCTTTTTCTCTTTTGCTTTGGCCTGGGTCATAGACTTTTTCGTAGGTTGGTCGGAGGCTACCTGACTGCTGGCGGCATTGGCAACGCCTCCATTGGACTGATCTTTGGTTGCTGCCTCGTTAGCTGGACGAATGCTGACTATTTTGCCGCCTAACTTCAAAATCCGCTGGGACTCTTGATTCATGCGGGCATAGGGCACTGTGATCAAAACCGTACCACTGTGACGAACAGGCGCGCTGTTGCTAGCTTTACCATTTTGACCTAGCCCTTCAACTTCGTAAACGTAGAGTCTGCTGTTGGCGGTGCTGGTGCTGGAGTTGTACATCCTTAATAGGGCCTTGGGGTGGCTTTATGTTTCTCTATGAGCCTCTAGATTATCATCTGAAGCTATTGAATTTCATCCTGTTAGCGCGGATAGCGCTTGTTGCTATCGAAGATAGTGCCTGCGGCAAAAAACTTTGCTCTACCTCTGAGTCTCTATCTATTGGAGGGTCAGCTTGTTTGGGTGTCATAGTGTCTGATAATATTGGCTTACGTGATCAAAGGTTTCAAATCATAAAAAACATGGTTTGTGAGGGGTTCATTTTAGGAGGGTGCTTTAGCTGCCTCTGTGAGGAGCCTTTTCTTTTTGGCAGATGATGTCAGTAAATCTATTGGCGTGTCGGCGTTTGATTTGTCGGTTGGGTGAGTTGATACGGATGGCGGTGCTAGCCGATGGCAATTGCTATTGGGCCTTTGGCTGACGGTGCGGGTTAGGTGTTGTTGTGTAACAATTTTCTTTAGCTTTTACTAGAGAATATTGCTACCTCTGTACTTATCGTTGAACTCTTTAAAAATAATTTTGACTTTGTTGTAGAGGATCCTATGGCCAGTAATGAAAACCAGGTAGTTTTGATCGGTGTAGCTGGGGACTCAGGCTGTGGCAAGTCCACTTTCTTACGTCGCTTGAGTGACCTTTTTGGTGAGCAGTTTATGACAGTTATCTGTCTAGATGACTATCACAGTCTGGATCGCAAGCAGCGTAAAGAGCAAAAGGTGACAGCGCTAAATCCAAAGGCGAACAACTTTGATCTGATGTATGAGCAGATTAAGGCGCTGAAGGAAGGCAACGCGATTGATAAGCCTATCTATAACCACGAGACGGGTGAGCTAGATCCACCGGAGAAGGTGCAGCCGAACAAGATTGTTGTGATCGAAGGCTTGCATCCGCTGTATGACGAACGAGTGCGTGGTTTGCTCGACTTTAGCGTTTATCTAGATATTAGCGACGAAGTTAAGATTAACTGGAAGATTCAGCGAGATATGGCGGAGCGCGGCCATACGTATGACGACGTGCTGATGGCGATTAATGCGCGTAAGCCTGATTTTGAGGCTTATGTGGATGTGCAAAAGCAGTATGCCGATGTGGTCATCCAGATTTTGCCAACTGAGCTAATTCCTGATGATAAGGAAAACAAAATTCTACGCGTTCGATTGATTCAACGTGAGGATGTTGATGGCTTTGAACCGGTTTATTTGTTTGACCAGGGTTCGACGATTGACTGGACGCCTTGTGGCCGTAAGCTAACTTGCTCTTATCCCGGTTTGCGTATGCATTATGGGCCTGACAGCTACTTTGGGAATGAAGTGTCTGTATTGGAGCTAGACGGTGAGTTTGATCGCTTGGAAGAGGTGATTTACATTGAGAGCCATTTGAGTAATACCTCGACTAAGAACTATGGTGAAATGACTGAACTGTTGCTGAAGCACAGAGAGTATCCGGGTTCTAAGAACGGTAGCGGCCTGTTTCAGGTTTTAGTTGGTCTGAAGATGAGAGCGACCTACGAGTCTTTAACTTCTAAGGCTAAGGTGCCTGCGGGTTCTGCGGTGTAGGTTCGGCTAGGTGGTTTTGCTAGGCTGAACTGTCTATATAGACGAAAGAGAGGTTGTCCTTTGGGATGACCTCTTTTTGCTTAGGTGAGGGATAGTCGTCTAGTATGATTATGTTTGCCTGCTTTACTTGTTTATATGGCGCTAGATATGTCTTCGGATTCTAAGCTTACTAGTATCTTAATTGTGGAAGATAGCCAGGGACGCCGGGAGATTGCGCTCGACAGTTCGGTGTATTCGATTGGCCGAGATCCAAAGTGCGATATTCGACTAGCGTCGCAGTTTGTGTCGCGTCATCATGCGACTTTGGTGCAGTTGCCCAAGGATAATGAGACGGATTATTACCGAATTGTGGATGGTAATTTGAAGGGAAAGCCGAGTGCGAACGGCATGATGATTAATGGCCGAAAGGTGCAGGCACACGACTTAAGCAATGAGGATGAAATTGTGTTTGGGCCGCAGGCTCGCGCTATTTTTTATCAGCTAGCGCGGGACACCTTTACGGGCGCGGCTCCTGATGAGTTTGATATTACGCTGATTAGTCCGAATATGGTGGATGAGGACGAGCTTTAAGGGCTAGCTGCTTTGTAGAGCGAAGTTTAGTCATTAAGCAGGACGGATTGCAGATTCTGTATGGCTGTCGAAAAGATGGATCTTGCTTAGTGGGAAGCTGATTTGTAGGGTGCTACCAGGCTGTACGGATTGATCGGCAGAGATACGAATTTGCAAGGAATGAGTGCTACTTTCGGAGTCGCTGCTAGGTAACTGAGCGAGGACAAAAGTTTCGCTGCCAAGGGCCTCGATTTGGGTGATGGTGGCGGGAATGGAGCCAGGTTGCTGGCCGAGCTCAATGTGTTCTGGGCGAATGCCGAATGTAATGGGGTGACTTCTTTGAGGCGCGATCGCTTTTTCCCATTCTTTTGAAAGCGGCATTGTGAAAGCGGGATGAACGAGCTGTGCGCCTCTGGCGGTGACGGTGAGAAAGTTCATGGGCGGTGAACCAATGAACGCGGCTACGAAGCGGTTTGCGGGCTGCCGGTAGAGGTCTAGTGGGGCGGCAATTTGCTGAATTTTGCCCTGGTTCATCACGGCGATGCGATCGCCCATGGTCATGGCTTCGGTTTGATCGTGAGTAACGTAGAGCGTCGTGGTGGCGAGCTGCCGCTGGAGGCTGACAATTTGGGCGCGGGTTTCAGTGCGCAGTTTGGCATCGAGATTAGAAAGCGGTTCGTCCATGAGGAAGACTTGCGGACTGCGAGCCATGGCTCTACCGAGGGCAACCCGCTGCTTTTGGCCGCCGGAGAGCTGTTTGGGCAGGCGGGTGAGAAGATCTTCGATCTGTAGCATTTGGGCGATGTTTTGGATGCGCTTAGCGATCGCTTTTTCAGCCTTGGACTGATACCGAAGTGAGCCTAGTAGCGGACGGGTTAAACCCGAGAGGGTACTTTCAAAAGCATTAGCTACAAAGTTTTTCTGAGCGCTTTTGCGGTCGGGGGCGCGTCTTAACCCGAAGGCAAGATTGTCGTAGACGCTGAGGTGGGGGTAGAGGGCATAGCTCTGAAACACCATAGCAATGTCGCGCTGTTTGGGAGGAAGCGCGTTTACTTTGCGATCGCCGACCCAAACATTTCCGCCTGTAATTGTTTCTAGACCAGAAATGAGTCTGAGCAGCGTGCTTTTGCCGCAGCCAGAGGGGCCAACTAGCACCATGAACTCACCGTCTTCAACCGTGAGGTTAATGTTGCTAAGAATAGGACGATTGAGATTTGCGGGAGGTTTGGCTGAGCTTTCAGGTTTTGCTTTGGTGGCGCGATTTGAGGCTGGTGAATCAGGGCGAGTATCCTTTTGGGCGGAATCGCCTGAGAAGGTTTTGCAGATGTTTTCTAGGACAACTTTTGCCAAGGTGATGCTGGGGAAGGGACAAAGAGAGATTGGGTAGAAAACGGGTCTATAAATTTACTGGTGCTAAGCACAGCGTTTTATTCCTCGAGGGCATCTTCGGGTAGATCGGTGATGAGCGTTTCGGTGATAACTTCGCTGCGGGCAGTGGTGAATAGGCGATCGCAGGGCTGACTTCTGCCCTGTAACGGTACGTCGTCGATAGGTCGCCTAGCGATGCGATCTTGATCGGTGATGACGTTGAAGCTCACTTCGGGAACTGCCAATATCATCGAGGTTAGTGAGTCGTTTTTCAAGCTGAACTTAAAGGATTGAGATCCGATGCCGCCGCGATTGGAAGCGCGGAAGTTGCTGGCTAGGATGCGTTTTGCGTAGCCTTTGGTAGATACAAGCAGCAGTGAATCTTTAGAGCGCACGGCGACGCAGCCGACTAGCGTTTCGCTTTTGGGTAGGCGAATGGCCTGAGATCCTTGGGCGGCGCGGCTCATCTCTGGAAGCTGTTCATCGTTAACCTGGAAGCGTAGGAGGCGACCGCCCGAAGAGGCGAGCACCAGGTCGCTGCCAATTTCAGCGGGAAGTGCGTATTGCAAAGTATCCCCGCTTTTGAGCTTGAGCGCAGTAAGGCCACGCCCCGAGATGTTAGTAAGTTCTTCGGCGGGGAGTCGCTTGATTTTGCCTTTGCCAGAGATCACGATGAGCTGTCCGGCTAGACGTTCTGGGCTCATGACGATGTGAGTGACAACGCTATCTGGTTCGCTAGCTACAGCAGGCGGGAGCAAGCTGATGAGCGGAATGCCTTTGTTTTGCCTTTGGTCTGCTGGAATGTCGTTGACGTTGAAGGTGTAAGCTTTGCCATCGCGGGTGAGGACGAGAATTTCCTGAGTGGGATTGGTGACGTCGGTTTGAATGACAACATCGTCAAGTTCTTCGAACTGCTTGTCGGGCTGGCTTTCTTTACTGAGTCGACGCAGGTAGACTTTGGGCGAAGATCGGCGGACGTAGCCTTTGCGGGTGAACTCGACGACGAACTGCGTTTCGCTTTCTTCGGCTACGATCTCTTCGAGAATCTGCTGTTCTTTGTGGCGCTCGGCGGAGGTTTGAATGCGGGTGCGGCGAGGGTCGTTGAATTTCTTTTTGAGGGCGCGCAGCTCTTTCTTGAGCGACTTCATGAGGACGGAGCGGTCTTCGACTAGGGTTTGAAGTTCGTTGATGCGCTGAGTGAGTTCTGCGGCTTCGTCTCGCAGTTTTTGCTGTTCTAAGCCTGTGAGTCGGCGCAGAGGCATGGCAAGGATGCTGTCGGACTGGCGTTCGGAAAGGCTGAAGCGCTCTTGCAGGCTGATTTTGGCGGTGGTGCCATCGGGGGCGCTGCGAATGATTTTGATGACGGGATCTAGATTATTGAGGGCGATGGTGAGTCCGTCTACGATGTGGGCGCGATCGCGTTTTTTCTCTAGCTCGTGGCTGTACTGGCGAACGAGGGTTTCTTCTCGGAAGTTGAGGAAGGCTTCTAGAATTTCGCGTAGCGAGAACTGCCGGGGCTGACCGTCTTCAATGGCGAGCATGAGCGCGCCGAAGTTGGTTTGCAGGGGTGTCATCCGGTAGAGGTCGTTAAGGATGAGGTGGGGCTGGGCTTCGCGCTTGAGTTCGATGACGACGCGCATGCCATCGCGATCGCTTTCGTCGCGGATGTCTGAAATATTTTCGATGCGGCCCTGGTTGACGAGACTGGCGATTTTGGTGATCCAGCTCGCTTTGTTGACCTGGTAGGGAAGCTCGGTGACGATGATTGCCTGGCGCGATCGCTTGCCTTTACCGGGCTGAATGTCTTCAAAGCTGGCTACGCCGCGAATAGGAATACTGCCACGCCCGGTGCGATAGGCATCGTGGATGCCCTTTGTACCGGTAATTTCAGCGCCAGTTGGAAAGTCGGGGCCAGGAATGAGATCGAACAGCTTATCGTTGGAGAGGTTGGGCCGGTCGATGAGGGCGATGAGGCCGTCTACGACTTCGCCAAGGTTGTGAGGTGGAATATTAGTGGCCATGCCTACGGCAATGCCAGAACTGCCGTTGAGCAAAATGTTGGGAAGCTGAGCAGGCAGGACGATGGGCTCTTGCTGCGAGCTGTCGAAGTTGTCGGCAAAGTCTACGGTGGCTTCGCCGACTTCGCCTAAGAGGGCGCTGTAGCCAATTTCTGCGAGGCGCGTTTCGGTGTAGCGCATAGCCGCTGGCGGGTCGTTGTCTACGGAGCCGAAGTTACCGTGACCGGCAAGCAGTGGGTAGCGGCTGGAAAAGTCTTGCACCATGCGCACAAGCGCGTCGTATACGGCCTGATCGCCGTGGGGATGGTATTTGCCTAAGACATCGCCAACCACGCGAGCGCATTTACGAAAGGGGCGATCTGGAACAAGACCTAGCTCGTGCATAGCATACATGATGCGCCGGTGAACGGGTTTGAGTCCGTCGCGGATGTCGGGGAGCGCACGCCCGACGATGACACTCATGGCGTATTCCAAGTAGGATCGCTGCACCTCGGTGTGGAGTGCGGTGGTAACGATCTGTTCTTTAGAAGATTTTAGCGATCTGGCCATGAATGAAACCTGAATTTAGCGGGTGGGGTTAGGGGGTGGGACGGCTTTGGTCAGACTCTTTGTAAAAATTGACTGAGGCCGAAGTTTGAAGCGGGAAATTTAGGGGGTTTGCGAGCGGACTGGACTAAATTTTGAGTTGCCGTTTCGAATTGCTGGGTTGGATGTTCGCAAAGCCCCAACAATCGTGTACGTTACACGGAAGCGTCGAAAAACTGCAATACTCTAGGATGTAGTTCTTGCTTATGTTGCTGAGTATTTGTCTGTTGGAGATGGTGCATTTCTGGCTTTGAGCGCGGGCTAGCTGGCTAATTTGGTCTAGTTTTTCGCAGCCCGTATTTCTTTTTGCAGCCTTATTTTTGCTGAGGAAGATGCCTTTAGGAATATACCGCTATCAAGGTAAATTCCCTGCTTTTAGAGGGCTTGAGTAAGATTTCTATGGCTGCGTTTCTACCTTAGCAATTGCGGTAGGTTGCGCGATCGCTAATTCTATTTTTGTTTTTTAGTCTCCCTGGTTTCAGGCTATCCACTCAAAGTTAAGAAAAATTATGAGCACCGTTTTAATTGTTGAAGACGATATGGTAAACGCCCGCGTCTTCTCGAAGATTTTGACAAAGCGCGGCGGTTTAGCGGTGAAGCATACAGAAAATGTTGAAGAGGTTCTTAGCATTGCGCAGCGGAAGGAAGCTGACGTTATTTTGATGGACGTTTCGCTGTCGCACAGCGTATATCAGGGGAAACCGGTAGATGGCATTGAGATTACACAAATTTTAAAGTCGGATCCGAAGACATCTGAAATTCCAGTAATTTTGGTGACCGCACATGCGATGGATGGCGATCGTGAGGCGTTTTTGACTCAGAGTGGGGCCGATGGCTATATCTCTAAGCCCGTGGTAGATCACCAGAAGTTTGTAGATGATATCGTGGCGCAGATTCAGCTAGAGTGATGCTTTGCTGCTTTAATATAGTTTATTTGTACTACGAATAGGTTCGACGTATTAGAACAGCCGGGTTTTACCGCAGGATTTATGCAGAAGGCGGCAATCTCTAGAAATTTAGAGGTTGTCGCCTTTTTAGGATTTTATAGTGAGCGGCTTTGTCACGCTATAGCGGCTGTACTTCTCTAGGCGTTAGCTGGACGAGCAGCTCCTGTAATGCTGGGGTATTAAAGAACTGCTCTGTGGCCGTGATGAGCTTTTCGCCCCAGAGGTTGTCTTTGAGAAAGTCGATGTTGGCGTAGTTGGGATCTCGCTCTAGGGCAACGATGGCTGCGTCGCTGCTAGAGGCGGCTTGGCCCTGGCTGAACTGGGCAACTGCGATCGCAAGCTGGGGTTCGGTCTGTTCTTCACCGGCGATGTCTAAAGCCCTTTGCCATTCGGCGATCGCGCCAGCGGTGTCACCCGATTCGTATTTGACTAGGCCAATGTTGTTGACAGCGGGCCAGAAGCTGGATTCTTTTGCAACCGCTTTTTCGTATTGCGCGATCGCCTGGTCAAACTGTCTTAGCTTGTAGTAAGCGTTGCCCAAATCAAACAGTGCATTTGGATTTTCTGGCTCTATTTTTAAGCCAGATTCTATGGAGTTGACCGCTTGGTCGTAGTCCTGCTGGCTGAAGTAGGCATTGCCTAACGCGAACATGACTAGTGCGTTATCTGGCTGTAGCGCTTTAGCTTGCTCTAGCGTCGTAATGGCCTGCTCGGGCTGTGGCTCTGAGGACTGTAAGTAAAGGCTGCCGAGGAGTGCAAGTATATCGGCGTTGCCGGGTAGTAGCTGAGCGGCGAGCTGGGCGCGAGCTAGGGCTTCGTCGTATTGCTGAAACTGGGCGAGCTGAACGGCATCTTTAGCTAAACTCTCACCGTCTGCCTGTAAGCGTGCGCGATCTATCGGCAGCGTGTAGGGTAATAACGCTTGGGCAGCGGCAGGCTTGGCCTGACTCCATGCGCCTATAAGTAGCAGCAGCGAAACAGTGATTCGTTTGAGCACGGGTTAGTTCGGGTTTTATAAACGTCTTTTGGCTTGTCTTTAAGTAAGCTCTCTTATAGCTTTGGCTCTTCTAGCTTTAGATGGGCTTTAGATGGGCTTTGGAAGGCTTTTCGGGTGAATTGTGATAGAAGAAGTGCATACTATGCTTCTTTCAACGAGTTCTATTCTATTTCGGGTTATTTTTGCAACAAACCCCCCACGATTCTAGCCGATGAGGGTAAGCCCGTGGGCGCGATCGCTAAAAGCGTAGCTCGTATTCTAGAAGTACCTGATTGACATCTTCGAAGTTAGTGGTGCCTCTGACGTTGAGTTCATCGGTGAGTCGGTAGTTAACGCCAAACTCGGGATTGGTTCTATCTGTCAGTACTTTGAGAACAGAGAGCGTTGTGGACTCGGTAACGTCGAAGCCAACTTCCGCGCCAAAGTCGATGCCGTTGTCGTCGTTGGTTTTGGCGTCGAAGCGGCTAGCTGCAGTTACCGGAAAAAGGCGTAGTTCGCTGACGCTAAGCGCCCTGCCGATGACATCTTGCACATTATTGAGCAATGCACCGCCTACTAGGTTGATGAGTCCTTGGAAGCCATCTCCACCGTTGCCACCAGAGAGGCTACCAACCGTGGATTCTAGCGCATTGATAAAGCCACCACCAATGAGGGCGACTAGCTCGTCTTCTGAACGGCCTGGAGAGCTGGAGAGTTCTAAATTTTCGAAGATAGCGTTGGCTGGTCCGACAACATCTGCTCGAACGCGGATGGTGCGCAGGGAACCCGTGGTTTCGAAGCCCGCGCCGGAGGTGTCGGCGACTTCTCCATTGTCGAAGAAGGTAGCGGTGGCGACCGGGCCTGTGGTGTTGACTTCGGGGACGGAAGCTCTGAGTGAAACGTCTAGGAAGGGGTTTGCGATGCCGGTTTCTGGGGTGAAGATGGCGGTGTTGTTGCGTCCGCGCAGACGGAAGACGGTGGTGTAGAGGTTGACGCGGCCTGAGCGCAGATTGATGGTGCCTTCGGGTTCGAGGTCTTGAGGAGATCCGTTGAGTGCTAGGGTGCCGTCGGCTACAAAGTTAAGCAGGTTGCCCTGGGTGATTTGGATGGAGTCGCCTAGCGTGAGCCGGAGGTTGCGGAAGGTGGGGACGATGCCGCTCGGATTGCCGATGCTAGCAGGAATGACGTTGCCTATCGGGGTACCATCTGCCGCAGCGATGACCTCTGCGTCGTTAGCGCCGCTGCCGTCTGGGAGCAGAATCTGGCCGTTTGATAGGATGACTTCGCCACCGATTTGGGGGCCTCTGAGTAAGGCGCTGCCACCAATCACGATTTGACCATAAACGCCTCCTGCGTAGAGTTCTGCGAGGTTGAGGTCAATATCTTCGAAGTTGAAAGTGAGGGGACGCTCGGGGGAAAGGGGTTGAGAGAAGAGCGGATTGAAGTCTTCGGGTTGCTCTACTTCGGGTTGCTCTACTTCTGGTTGCTCTACTTCGGTGCTTTCAGTTTCGAGGGTGTCGGGGGTGTTGGGATTATTTCCGGAGAAGGAGAGCGCGCTGATTTGAGCGCCGGTGGCGATGGGGGTAAGCAGGGGAAAGGTGCCTGCGGCAGTGAGCTGGCCTTCGCTGAAGCTGCCCTGAAGGTTTTCGACAATGATGCGATCGCCCACAAATGTAGCGTTTGCGTTTACGTTGGTCAGCAGATCGGGCAGTATTTGCGCGCTAAGGACGGCGTTTTCTAGCTTGGCAAAGCCCTGAATCTCCGGGCTAGAAAGGGTGCCGCCTACGTTGAGGCTAACCTGGCCCTGGCCTGACTCCCAAGCTACCTGATCGTTGAAGATATTTAGCAGCGCTAGTCCTTCATTTTCTACGTCGATATTGACGTTGATGTCGTTGGTCTGCGGTTTGACGTCCATGAAGTTGAACGCGTAGGGGATTTGGGCGGAGAGGGTGAGCGGATTGTCGGGGGCGGTGGCAATTAGCTGGCTTTGAAGATTTAGCCGAGCGTTTTGGTAGAGGAATTGGGCGATCGCTGATTCGATGGGCGTGTCGTTAATGGTGGCTGTCTCGAGTGCTGCATTCCCCCGTAGCTGTGGGTTGGCGAGCGTACCGCCGAGCGTGGCCGTGGCATTGGCAAAGCCTTCAATGTCAACTGGGATTTGGAAGATGTCGCGGAGAAGTCCGACTTCTAGATTTTGGGCGTTGGCCTGAAGGTTTGAGGTTAGCTCTGTATTGCGCCCGAAGACGAGCTGTCCGGCTAGCGTAACGGCTGCGACTTCGGGTTCGACGACTGTTTCTGGTTCGACAACTGTCTCTGCAGCGATTGGGTCAGCAGCTCTTTCGACGACTTCACCTTCGAGATTGCCAGCGGTATCGACAGACTCAGAGTTGGTCGGCGGATTTGACGCGGAACTTTCTGTTTTGCTAATGAGCGAGGCTAGCCGAACCGGTTCTAGCGTCAGCACGTTGGGCGTAAGGCTGCCTTTGGCGACTACGTCTTGGGCACTGTAGTCGTTGCCCCACTGCCAGTTTTGACCCGCAATATCAAAGTCAACTTTGAAATCGCTGCCGGTGCCGTTGAGCTGGATGTTGCCTGCAAAAGGGCCGTCTAGTTCTTGTAAGGGAGGGAGCGGATCGTTCTCAGCTTCGAGCGCTCTTTTGGCTTCGAGAGCCTGAATTTCGGACAGGCGACGCAGCTGATTTAGGACGGAGGCTTCGGTTCTCCCAGTTGGGCTAGTGGCGAGTACGGTGTCTAGGATTGACTGGGAAAGGGGGGCATTGGCCCAGTCGGGCGAGGTAAGTCCTCGGCGAAAGTCTTCTAATTGGTAGATGGAGAGGGCGCTGAGGATGTTTTGGACATTGCCGCTGGCGGTCGCGGCATTGACGGTGTAGGTTGGCTCGGGGCCTGCTAGAGAGATTTTGCCGCTGATATCGTAGAAGTTTTCGTTGAGGCGCAGCTGCCCGCTGGTGAGGGTGGCCAGACTGTCGGCATAGCGCACCTGTCCGGCTACGCGGCCGATGCCAATGTAGCCGAGGCCCAGCTGGTCTATCGCGAAGTTGCCTGCGACGGTTTGGCTGTTGAGGTTGATAGCTACGTCGGTGGTAAGCGCGCCTCTAACCTGGCCAATGGTGTTGGTAACGCTGTCGGGCGGGAAATTGAGGGCGGCGAGTGGGAAGTTGCTAGCTTGAACGTTGAGCACCTCGCCTTGGGTGCTACCCGTTGCGAAGGCGTTGCGCCAGTTGACGTCGAAGTCGATGGGGGGGATAGCGTTGGTATCGTTAAAAGGCCCTAAATTGAGGGCGATTTTGTCGCCGCTGCCGGAGACGTTTAGGCCCAGACCGCTGTTGGCGGTGTAGTCGAGGGTACCTGCAAGATAGGGTGCGAAGGGGAGCAGGTTGACAACGAGGTTGGCTAGCTGGATATTGCCGCTGACGTTGGGGGCGCTGGGGCTACCGGTGACTCTGCCGTTGAAGTCGCCTCTGCCAGAAAGGGCAATGAGCTCAGGAATCTCGAAGGGTAGCTCTGAGAGGGCGTAGTTTTGAGCGTTGAGGGCTAGATTGAATTGTTCGAGGCTGAAGCCGTTTTCGAAGCTGGGGGTGAGGGTGCCTTTGGCGGTAAGGCGATCGCTTTTTGCATCAATGACGTTGATGGTTTGACCATTCCAGGCGACCTGAGCGCTTAGGGGGTCGGTGAAGTCTGCGAAGAAGGTGTTGCTGGGCGAGCTGAAGGAGGCAAGGCCGTTGGCGAAGGTGATGTTGCCTTGGGCTGCGATCGCTGCCAAGCTGTTGTTTTGAGTACTGCCACTGAGATTGAACTGACCGTTGATGTCGCCGTTGACGGCGTCGGAAAAGCTGCCTAAATTGACGCTGGCAATATTAACGTTTGCGTTCCACTGATCTTTGACGAGCGTGCCCGTTCCACGAACGAGGCCACCGCCAACGGCAACGAGCGTATCGCGAAAGGTAAGCGTGCGACCGTTGATGTCGATGATGCCGGAGGCTGGGTATTGAGCTGCGGGTGCGTTCCATCGGACGTTGGTATTGACGTCGCCATTGTTGCCGACAACGGCAACATCAGCGGAGACCAAGCCGATTTGAAAGTTGGGATTGGCGCCGTAGAGCTGAGCAATTTCACGGGCGGGGAGACTGCGACCTGTGAGGTTGAAGTTGAAAGGTGAGCCTTGAGCGAGTCGAACTTGACCTGAGCCTTTGAGAGAGCCGCCGGTGCTGGGCGTCGCGGCGATATCGTCTAGGTAGAGCACCTGATTTTTGTAGAGGACTTCGGTGGTGGCGGTGGTGAAGGTGACTTTATCTACGGTGAGGGGATCGGTGGCAAAGACGCTGCCGGTGACGAGGGGGCTATTCAGCGGGCCTCTGACTTGGGCAGTTGCATCAAAATTACCGACAACCGGGACGGGCAGCTCCAGTCCGGTCGTGGCGACAAAATTATCGACGGAGACATCTTTTGTGGCGACATCTAGCGCGTAGCCGCTATCAAAATCGACGAGCCCTTTGGCCGCAGCGTCAATTTCTCCGTAGGTCGCGTTGAGTCGATCGACGGTCCATTTGTTGTCTTGAAACTGCGTTTCGCCTGCAATATTTTCTACCGGCAGCGGAATGGCCTCGGTGACTAAGCTGGTTTTGTCTACGCTTAGCGAGCCGGAATAGTCTACGGGTTCGTTGGGTCTAAATTGAAGATCGACTGAGCCGCTGACGATGCCGGATGTAATGTCAACTGTGTCGGTTGGGATGCTAATGCTGGCTAGGGTGAATCGGAGAATATCGGCGACGGGAGCATCTTTTGCCTGGATGAGTAGGTTAGTGGCGATCGCATTTTGAGGTTCGTCGCTGGTGTTGTCTAGGTTATCGGACGAGCCATTCGCCGCATTGTCTAAGTCTTTTACCCCGTCGTTTGCGTCGGCAGCGGTTACTTCGTCTTGGGGTAGGGGCTGTACTTCTCCCTTAAGAGATAGGTCGCCGCCGCCAGTAGGATTACCTGATAACTCAAACCTGGTGCGCTGGGCTTCTTCACCATCCACCGTAATGGGATCGACGTTGACTTGGCCGTTGAGGTTTTCGACTGGAATGGGTTCTAGCAGAGCGCCTGCTTTTGAGACCGGCACCAGCGTTAGAAACGAGTCGCGAACGCGGAGTTTTTCTAGCCGTATTTTGAACTTATTGTCTTTGTTGTCGTCTTCTTGTTCTGGGATGTCGACGTTGAGCCAGCCTTTTTCAGGGTCTTGCTGTAGGTAACCGTTGGCTTCATCAACTGTGATGTTTAGCCCTAGTTTTGCAGTGAAGAGGGCTTCTAGTGGATTGACGTTGACGGTAACGGTTTCGGCGGTAAGCCGCGTGGGATCGGTGTCTGAAGCGCCTATTTTTGAAGGGCCTACTTGAATACTGTTGAGCGTAACGTTCTCGACATCGCCTAACTCTACGGAGCGCTCTAGCTCTTCGCTAAGGGTTTTGGAGAGAACCGGCGAGAGATCTTCGTTGATGAATATCCAGGCCCAGGCAGCTAAGCCTAGTCCAGCGGCGCTGAGGAGGGTGCCGATAAAAGTGCCAAACCAGAACCAAGGAAAAGGTCTTGGTCGACCGGTGGCCGGATGGGGCGTTGAATTGGGGCTGTCAGGATCGGGGGTGGGCGGCACTGGATATCTGTTGCCTATTACCCAGCCACTGTAGCAACTTTGGCTGCCTATTTTCGCAGGGTGTGGCAGTTTTAGGGGCGGACGGCTGGTTTCTTGCTTTTCTAAAACGTTTTTTATTGCATCGTTTCCTAAATCGTTTAATTACCGGCGATATCTTAATTTTTGAAACAGGTGTCCGGCTTTCTATAATGGATGCTTACGCAATGAATGACTGCTAGGCGAAGCCGCGTTTTTTCGGACGGTTAGTTGAATGGCTAGGGGGCGATCCCTGGTTTGAGATTATAAACTTTGAGACTGATAGGAGCTTTGTAAACGTTTGCCTGAGCGCTCGCCTGATTGTCTGCCGGTAACAGTAAATGTTGCTAAAAATCCGTTTTTGCGGTTGGAAAGTCGCTATGTGGTGTTTGCGACCTTTCTGGTTGTGAACCTGCTTATTTTGCTGCCGTTTTGGACAATTGAGCAGGCTGGGCTGCTACCTGATGTGGTCGATCCGATTGTGGTGACAATTTTGGATATTTTCTCTCGTGGGGCGATCGCAACTGTTGTTTTATGGGTGATTCGCAGCGAAGGGATAAAGCTGAAGCCGCTATTTGGACGGGGACTGCTGAGGTCTAAGCTGCCTCGTTTCTCGACGGCTTATGGACTCTTTTTGGTACTCAGCCTGCTAGTTTTCTCGCTGGGTAGTGGCTCTATTTTTCTCTATCTGGTGTCTTTGGCATTTCCTGGTTACGCTGGGCTGATTTTAGAGAACGCCTCGGTGTTAGAAGATACAGAGAGCCAGTTTCCAGCGCTATACGACGGTCTAGTAGGGGTGCTGGTAATAGGCGTTGCGCCTGCTGTCGAAGAGCTGATTTTTCGAGGGGTGTTACTTCAGCGGTGGGCTACGAAGTGGGGCATGCGCCCGGCATTGGTGGCTTCTTCGGTGCTGTTTGGGCTATTGCATACCAACAATCCGGCGGGGCTGATGCTCTTTGGATTGGTGATGGGGCTCCTGTATGTGCGTACGCGCAGCCTGTGGGTGCCGATTGTTTGTCATGGGCTGAATAACCTAGCGGCGGCGGGGGTTGTGGCGTTGAATAAGGCGGCGGCTAGTGACCAGATGGCCGTGACGGTGGCAGATATAGAGGCGAGTTGGCAAATTGGCTTACTGCTGGTTCTGGTGTCTGTGCCTTTTCTGTGGCGGTTTGTGCAGCGAAGCTGGCCAAGGGCAGAGACGGCTATTCCCTATATGATTAACGTTGGTGAGGATTGACTTTTTCTAGGGCTTTACGGCTAAGACTTTACGGCTAAGACTTTACGGCTAAGACATTATGGCTAAGATTCGTCGGGTGCGGCAGCATGTTAATCCGCTGAGCAGCAAGTATGCTGAACCGGCGATCGCCCCTGAGTGGAGCGAGGTGTTTGCGGACTTGCTGCGGCCTTTGCATTTGGATATTGGCTGCGCGAAGGGTGATTTTGTGCGGGAGATGGCAGGGCTGGTGCCGGACTGGAATTTTTTGGGCATAGAAATTCGTGAGCCTTTGGTAGAGCGGGCTTTGATGAAGCGCGATCGCGATGGCCAGCGTAACTTGCACTTTGTTTTTTGCAACGCTAATAATTCTCTGGAGACGCTGCTGGCTAGCTGGCCGGGGGGCTGTCCGCTGCAGCGGGTAAGCATTCAGTTTCCTGATCCCTGGTTTAAGAAGCGGCATCAGAAGCGGCGCGTGGTACAGCCGGAACTGGTGGATCAGCTCGTTCGGCTGATGCCGGTGGGCGCTTGGGTTTGGTTGCAGTCGGATATTGAGGAGGTTTGCTTGGAGATGTGCGATCGCTTTGATGAAAACTCGGCGTTTATGAGAGAAGGGGATGGCTGGCTAGCGCAGAGTCCTTTCCCGGCACTGACGGATCGCGAGCGAGTAACAGCGGTGGAGAAAGGGCTGCCGGTCTATCGGGCGAAGTATATTCGGCAGTGATTTACTCGTAAGCGAGCTGGCTTTAGCGGTGATTATTTCCCGCAGGTCTTAAAAAGCTGTAAACTTTTATTAACGACTTCCCAGGGCTAACTTTCGAGTAGGTGGCCTTTGAGGGATTGATTTTCGCTAATTAGTTTTGAGTAACCAGGTGAGCAAGGATTATGGCCGACAGCGACTTTAAAGGATTTGGCGATCAGCCAGTAGAAAAGAAGGCGTCGAAGCGGACGAAGCAACGGGATAAGGCTTCTAAGCAGTACGACAAAATGAAGACGGATGGCGTGCCTGAGTACGAGGTATATACGCGGGCCGTTGGAGCGAAGCAGTGGTTCCCGGTGGGGGCGATCGCGGTTAAGCGGTCTAATCAGATTAGCCGGGCAATTTATCACAGTGAGGCAGACTTGCTTCAAGGTGCGCTTCGCGCTTTTCCGGTGCTGAAAAAGAGCCAGGGAAATTTGGAGTATGGCTACCGCCTGAAAGAGTTTAAAGATGATGATATTCAGACTGCGGTGAAGCCTCGACCTCGAAACGAGCGCGGTCTGCAAGGATTGTTTAATAACATAAAGGGGCTGTTTGGCGCTAAGTCAGACTAGCTGTCAATTCGGAGGAATATGAGCGATAAACCAACGCTGAGCTATTGGCACGTGTGGACGGATGACGATGGCGTGAGTCATCAGACGCAGTGTGAGCTAACGGATTATAAGCAAGAAAGCATGGGCGGGGACGCTGACCCGCAGTGGAATAATCGTTTGATGAGCGGCGATGCGGAGATATTATTTGCAACGCTGCCAGTAGGTTGGGTTGGCGAATGGCACGAGAATCCGAGGCCGCAGTGGATTGTGCCGCTGTCGGGCGTTTGGTATGTGGAAACGATGGACGGCACGAGGGTGGAAATGGGGCCAGGTGAGCTGTCTTTTGGGGGCGATCAGAACACTCGGCCCGATAAAAATGGCAATCAGGGCCATACGTCTGGCTGCGTAGGCAACGAACCTGCGAAACTGATGGTGATCCAACTAAAGGGGGATGAGTATTTGGCGGCTCGTCCGGGAGACTTGTCTTAGATAGTTTTTTAAGTAGTTTTTTTAAGTAGTTACAGAGTAAGGCTGCGATCGCGTATGAATCTGGATGAGTTAGATGCTGCAACGGTTGATCGCGTGATTCAGATGGCGTGGGAAGATAGAACAACTTTTGAGGTGATTGAGCAGCAGTTTGGGCTAAAAGAGAAGGATGTGATCGCGCTCATGCGAAAGCAAATGAAGCGCTCTAGCTTTGAGATGTGGCGCAAGCGCGTGACTGCTCGAAAGACGAAGCACGCTAAGAAAAGAGGATTTGAGGTCGGGCGGTTTAGATCTAGTAATCAAAAGAACTATTAGGTCTGATTATTTAGGTCTGATTACTAGGCTTGATTACTAGGTTTGACTACTAGGCTTGATTATTTCAGAGCTGGCAGTATGGCATCTATGTATTGCCTAAACTGCCAGGGGGCGTTGGTATCTTGTAGGCCGACGATGACAAGATTTTTGGCGGGCAAGATGATGAGATTTTTGCCTTTGTAGCCGCTAGCTGCGATCGCAGGCCCTTCTGTCGTTGGAACTATCCACCAGCCATAAGAGTAGTTGCCAGCTAGCTGGGTGGTGAGATTGCGCTGATTGACTTTGCTGTTTCTTTCTTTATCGAAGTTAGCAGGGCCGGATACCTGTGGTTGATAAAGGCGTTCTATAAAGTCGGTAGAGATAATTTGCTTGCCGCCATATGCGCCGTTGCTCAGCAATAGCTGGCCTACTTTCCCATAGTCGCGAGCGCTCATAGAAAATCCCTTGCCCCAGCCGCTCCAACTGCCTTCGTACGTAATTGGATCTTGCGCGCCGATAACGTTCATAAACGATTCTTTTAGCGTGTCTACTTCGGAGAGATCTGAGAAAAAAGATTCCTGCATCTGTTCGCTGTAATAGCCAACGGCCGCGTTGTTGTATGCATGAGACTCTCCGGGTGCGCCTTTTATCTTGTAGTTGCTAGACATACTCAAGAACTGAGCGTAAGTTGCTTCGTTTGAGTTAGGAACAACTGTTTGGTAATCGACTTTGTTTAACTGTCTTAGATGGCCAAAGATTAAAGCAGAAAGAGATTGACTAATGGAATAGCCTGGTACGGGTTTGCTGATGTCGCCCTTCTGGTATATCAGCTGACCATCTAGCCAAACGGCGGCTGTTTCAACTGGTCGCAAGTTGTTGTCTATTAAGTTTACGTTTGCTTTTTCAGATATAGATTGATTGGGTACAGGTTTTGTTTGCGTTGTGGGAGATGGATTCGAGACTGATTTTGTTTCGGGGAGAAGTGGCGCCGCTTGACTAGTAAAAAAGTTGTTTAAGATAGCGGGCGTGGCGTTTTCGTTGCCAGTGATGAGATAGAAGAGCATACCGGCATCAGAGGGGTTGGGCTTTTTGTCAAAGACCAACTTCATGCGGTCGTAAATCCATTTCAGGTTGGCATCGCTGCTATTTTTAAGCCAGTCGTATTCGCTAAAGCTAGAAGCACCTAGTCCTTTGCCTTGATCTTCTATCTGATCGAACCAGACGCCTGTTTGTCGAATGTCGCGGCTGGAGTTTCTAATTCTATAGGTGGGCGTTGCAATTTCGTCTTGCTCTTCTGAGGCAATGCAGTCGCTCGCTGTGTAGCGATGTTTGTTATTCCACTGCGAGTGAGAGATAACAACAACGTACTTTCGCTTTTCTTTTTCTGACTTTAGAATGCCTTTGCAGGCTACGTCCATTGGCCCAGCTACGACTAAAAAAAGTGGATCTTCGTCTGTGGAGATATTGATAGCGTTAGCAAGACTGTTGTACGCTCGCTCTGGGTCGTCAAACGCGTCGATGAAGACATTTGGGTCAAAACCAAATCGGGTGGCGCTTTCTACAGCGCTTTTGGTCATCTGTGCCATTTCTGGACGGCTAGCCCATACGTGGGAGTTATAGTCGTAATGAACGACTTTGTTTTGCAGGCCAGCTTCGCTCAAAATAGCTAAGCCTAGCGGCGTTGAGCCAATGTCGTCGAGGTTGGGGCCGTTGCCGTCTGCGCTGTAGGCGATGCGACCTGCCCGCTCTGTGTAGAAGATAGGTCTACGATTTTCTGCATCTTTGGCGGGACTGGTGGGGGCTATTGAGAGGGCTGATAATATAATTAACCCGATAACTGTTCCTCGTCCTGACCAAACCATGGGCTTTTTGGGTGCTTTGCTATCTATTTGCTATCTATCTTACAGACACACCTGAGCTAAAACTCATGCGATATCTTGCTTGCCTAGAGTACCAAGTGGAGATTCTTACTTTTGCCTACTAATTATTGCGTTCAGCTTATTGCGTTCAGCGCGTTAGCCAAACGTTTAGCCAGATTAGTTTAGACGAGTTTTGCATTCTTCGCTTGCAGTCTACGCAACCTGATTGAGGTTTAGTATCAACAGTTACAGGTAGATTATTAGCTTTTTCTACAGTTTGACGTGGGTATAAATTTATTGTTGTGCTCCCGGCGCTAACTAATGGCTTAGGCTTTTTCGCCATCTAAGCTGGCTGGCACTAACGGCTCGTCTATGGTCATTGCCATCCATGTTTCCTGCTGTGGCTTGTCGATGAGCTTCTTTTTAAATCGAATACTGGTGATCTGGCTCTCAGTATTCGAGAGGCGAGGTGCTGATAATGCAAAGAGAGCAGGAGCACTCTCTGCCTGGTAGATTCTTGCAGATAGCAGATTTTATACAGATCTGCCTAGTAGAAATTACTGAGCAGCACTTACTGGCCTCATGAGTTGAAGGACGGGCACGGTAGGGGTTTTCCATTTTGTTCCGCCAACTCCGGAAAAAGACCGGAGAGAGTGGCTTTTGCTTCTTAGTAGATACTCTGAGGTATTTGGCTGAATAAGTGACGAAAACAGTTATAGGGGATGAGTTTTATTACTGACTCCTTAGCTGTTATTACTCCGAATCGATACATCATGATTAGTCAGCACCGCGTAATCAAGAGCCGTTTTACCCTGCTAAAACTTGCATTAGGTTTAACCATTACTTGCGGACTTTCTTCTTTTATACCAGCGCTGGCGGCAGGTTTACAGAGCGTAGATAGCTCGCCTTCGACCCTGTATGCTAGCCGTAAGACTGCTGTTGCCACGCCAGAAGAAATTGTGGCAGAGCTGAACCGAGTGCGTGAGTCTCCTGCAGAATATGCTGCTTGGCTAGAGACTTTACGTCCCTATTACGATGGCCAGGCTTTTCGGTTTCCAGGTGAGTCGGCGGTGCGGACAACAGAAGGCGTTGGCGCGCTCGATGCGGCTATTCGTTTGCTGTCTGAAAAGTCGCCGATGCCTTTGCTTGCTCTAGAGTCTGGACTGGTTTCGTCTACTCGAGGCCATCTGGCAGAGCTACTTGCCCATGACAGATTTACGCTATCTGGACTGGACGGCAGTACGCCCGTAGAACGCGCTGAGCATCATGGTGCTGTGGATGGTCAATTGATTGGGCTGTTGCGCGAGCGGTACAGCAGCGCAGCGGCGATTGTGGCCGCGCTGGTGATTGATGATGGAAATCGCGGCCGCTCTACTCAGGCGATGTTGCTAGATTCTGATGTGACTAGTGTAGGGGCGGTATGCGGCGTTGGTGCGGGCGTACCGCTGTGCGTATTTGCTTATGCAGATGGCTATGTCAGTTCGGGTGAAGCGCTAGTCGCTGCAAACTCAGGCAATGAGAGAACGGCTAGTCGCCCTGTTCGGGCGGGTTCGATGAACGATCCAGCTTGGTTCGGCGATTTGTCTGAGTCTGAGCTGGTGGGGCTGTCTGAGGAGCTGGTTGCGGAAACGAATAAGATGCGGGCAAATCCGGCGGCCTATGCACGGAGGCTGGAGGCAATTCGCGATTATTACGAAGGAAATTTGGTTAAGGTGCCGGGGCGTCCGGCGGTGAAAGTCGTGGAAGGGGTGAGCGCTTTGGATGAGGCGATCGCAGTTTTAAGAGGATCCCAACCGTTGGGTGCTTTGGCTTTTTCGCCAGGTATGAGCTTTGGCGCAAGCGACCATGCAGATGATTTGGGGAGTAAGGGTATTACGGGTCATTATGGTTCGGATGGGAGCGATCCGTTTGCGCGAATTAGTCGCTATGGGGAATGGCGCAATGGTGCAAGCGAGAACATTAGCTACGGGCAGGCGACCATTGCTGAATGGCATTTGATTAATCTACTGGTGGATGATAACGTGCCTAGCCGGGGCCACCGTCAGGCTTTGCTAGAGCCTACCTACAGCGCTATGGGTGCGGCCTGTCAGGAGCACCCTGGTTTTCGAATTGTTTGCGTGATGAACTACGCTAGCGAGTATCAGGAGAAGGCTCAATACGAGAATAATTAGTGGGTGATTGATAATTTTTTGATGGGCGAAAAAATGTCATTGGTAGATTTTGTCTGCCGATGGCATTTGTTTTATTTGTCTGCTGATAGATCTGTGACCGGTTCAATCTGATTAAAGATTCGTTGGGTCACAGCTAGCAGTGGCGATATTGTTTTGTGCAGGGTGAGTGGGTTGATGAGCGATCGCGCTCGTAAGACCGATTGGGTGTTTTGGCTAGGGGACGGAACCGGGTAGTGGCTTAAATAAGAAAAAGGGGTTTAGATTGTCGCAATCAACAACAAAAAGGTATCGGAAGAGCTGACTGTAGACAGATGAAAAGTGCCGTAGGCAGGCTGTAGATTACCTATGCTGGAATCGGGTTTGGCCTCAAACTCACGGAATTATGTCTTCTACTTTCGATGTTGATGCTGCCTTTATGAGACTGCGAGAGGTGATGCAGGGTTACCCGCGTGCGGCAATGTTCCAACTGGCGGAAGAAGGCTATCGATCTCCTTTTGAACAGCTAATTTCTTGTATGCTCTCGATTCGAACTTACGATGAGGTAAGCCTGCCAGTTTCTAAAAAGCTGTTTGATCGAGCGAATACGCCACAGGCGATGAGCGAGCTTTCTGTGGCCGAAATTGAAGGGTTGATTAAGCGGAGTACGTTTGCTGAGCGGAAGGCGGAACAGATTTTGGCGATCGCGCAGGAAATAGTTGAAAAGCACGATGGCGATTTGCCTTGCGATGTTGACACTATTTTGGCCTTTAAGGGCGTGGGGCCAAAGTGCGCTCATTTGACGCTGGGGATCGCTTGCAATCAGCCTTACATTAGCGTGGATGTTCATGTGCATCGGGTGATGAACCGGTGGGGCTACGTGGAGACGAAAACGCCAGAGAAAACAACGAAGGTGCTGGAGGAGAAATTACCTAGCGACTATTGGGTGGAGGCGAATAAATTGCTAATGCCGTTTGGTAAGCAAATTTGTCAGGCTAGGCCGAAGTGCGATCGCTGCCCAATAGCCGAGATGTGCCCCAAAGTGGGCGTATCGTGAGCGGCTATCTCGCGGGTAGCGCTGGGGATTATAGACCTGTGGCTGAAGTCTATTCTTTTACCATAGAATTAGGATCTGTATTGCTAGCTGAGGCTATAGATGCATTGAAAGCTGCATAGACACAGCGCTGTTGATTCTATCTCTGCATTTTTCTCTGCTTTTTTTGACTTTAGGCGTAACGCCGAGGAAAGGTTTTTATGATTGTTGTAGCTCAGGCTCGTCCGAGTGAACGCGCGGAATTTATTAAGAAGACCTATCTGCATTTGGTAGGGGCGGTGGCTGCTTTTATCGCTGTAGAGTTCATTCTTTTTGCTTTGGGTATTGCTGAACTGCTGGGCAACTTTGTTGCGAGCAGTCAGTTTGGATGGATAGCTATGCTGGGCGGCTTTATGCTTCTGGGCTATTTGTCTAGCAGCTTTGCTTCCAAGGCAGGCGATATAAATGCTCAGTACACCGGCTTGGGCATTTATGTTCTGGGCGAGGCGGTGATGTTTGCTCCAATTTTGTGGATTGCAGACACCTATTATGCAGATGGCGTAATTAGCTCTGCGGCAGTGGTGACGCTGTTTTTATTCGCTGGGTTAACGGCAGTGGTCTTTACGACCGGGCAGGATTTTTCCTTCCTAGGCGGGGCGCTGAAAATCTTTGGCATGATTGCGCTGGGCCTGATTGTCTGTAGCTTTTTGTTTAAGGGGCTGACGCTGGGAATCTGGTTCTCGTTTGCGATGGTGGCTTTTGCGGGTGCGGCGATTTTGTACCAAACTTCGCAGGTGATGAAGCGCTATCCAACTGATTACTATGTGGCTGCTTCGCTAGCGCTGTTTTCTTCGGTGATGCTGTTGTTCTGGTATGTGTTGCGCATCTTTATGTCGCGCCGGTAGAGATGACTGACTAGTTGAATAGTGAAAAGGCCCTGGTGAGTTGGTTCTCGCTAGGGCCTTTTTTATGTGCAACCGTTAGTTTTCGGAGGTGGCAACTGCTTTTTTCTTTTTAGCGGGTTTTTCCTCTGCTGTGCCTTTCTCTTTGGCGCTATCTGGTGCTGTCGTTTTTGAGGCGCTCGCTTCTAAGTCGGCTTCTGTCTCTACGATCTCTGGCTCCGTGATTTCTGGCTCCGTGATTTCTGGCTTTGAAGCCTCTGCTTTTGTTGGTTCTGGTTCTGTCGCTTCTGGTTCTGGGTCTTCTACGTCAAAGGTGAGTGCGCCTGCTTTACTAACGCCAACGGTGACGGTGCTGCCTTCACTAAAGGTGTTTTCTAGAATCAGTGTGGCAATGGGATTTTCTAGCTCGCGTTGGATGGCTCGCTTGAGTGGGCGCGCTCCGTAGGAGGGATCGTAGCCTGCGTCGGCAACGTGATCTATGGCCGATTCGGACATTTCTAGGGTGATCTTTTGGTCGGCGAGCAGGCGGTAGATGCGTTTGAGCTGGATAGTGACGATGTTGCGCAGCTCCTTCTTGCTAAGCGCGTGGAAGAGAATGAGATCGTCGATGCGGTTGAGAAATTCTGGTCGGAAGTGCGATCGCAGCGCGCCCAATACCAAGGTCTGCATCTCCTCAAACTTGGAGTCGTCTCCTGAGACATCTAAAATGTATTCGCTGCCGATGTTGCTCGTCATGACGATGACGGTGTTGCGAAAGTCTACCGTGCGCCCTTGAGAGTCGGTGATGCGGCCATCGTCTAGCACCTGTAAGAGAATGTTGAACACATCTGCATGGGCTTTTTCAACTTCGTCGAGTAAAACAACAGAATAAGGCCGACGACGTACGGCTTCGGAGAGCTGTCCGCCTTCTTCGTAGCCAACGTATCCAGGCGGGGCACCCACTAGCCGAGAGACTGAATTTTTCTCCATATACTCAGACATATCTAGGCGGATTAGCGCTTCTTCTGTGTCGAACAAGAAGGCGGCTAAGGCTCTAGCCAGCTCGGTTTTACCGACGCCAGTTGGACCCATAAACAGGAAGGAGCCGATAGGACGGCCAGGATCTTTCATCCCCGCACGGGCGCGGCGGATGGCGGCTGAAACGGCTTCTACAGCTTCGGACTGGCCGATTACGCGCTCGTGTAGATGGCTTTCTAGCTGTAGGAGCTTTTGGCGTTCGGATTCCATTAGCCGGTTGACGGGGATACCGGTCCAGCGGGCGACGATTTCGGCGATGTCGGCTTCGGTGACCTGCTCTTGAAGCATGGTTTCGCCTTCTGTCTGCATGTCTTGCAGCTTTGTCTCAAGTTCTTCAAGTTCTGTTTGAATGGCTTCTAGCCGGCCATATTTTAGCTGGGCGGCTCGCTCTAGGTCGTTGGCTCTTTCGGCCTGGTTCATCCGCAGGCGCGTTCTCTCTTCTTCTTCTTTTAGTTCGCTGATAGAGCTGAGGGTTTCTTTTTCGGTGTGCCACTGCTCGTCTAGGCCTTTTTGTTCTTTTGAGAGCGTCGTAATCTCTTCTTTAATGCCTTTTAGTCGCTGTTTGGCGGTGCGGCTAAATGAACCGGCGGCTTTCTCGCTTTCTAGAGAGAGCTTTTCCATTTCTAGCTGCATTAGCCGCCGGTCGATGATCTCTAGCTCTTCGGGCTTAGAGTCAATTTCCATTTTGAGCTTGGCAGCGGCTTCGTCGATTAGATCAATGGCTTTGTCGGGGAGAAAGCGATCGCTGATATACCGATCGGACAGCGTAGCCGCCGCGACTAAGGCTGAATCTAGAATTGAAACGCCGTGGTGCACTTCGTAGCGTTCTTTAAGTCCGCGCAAAATTGAAACGGCGTCTTCTACGCTGGGCTGACCGACGTATACCTGCTGGAATCTTCTTTCTAATGCGGTGTCTTTCTCAATGTGCTTGCGGTATTCATCGATGGTGCTAGCGCCAATGCAGCGCAGTCCACCTCTTGCCAGTACAGGCTTGAGCAGATTGCCCGCGTCTACGTTGTTTTGGCCCGCGCCTGCACCGACTACCGTATGTAATTCGTCGATGAACAGGACTACTTGACCGTTCGACTCGGTGACTTCTTTGAGTACCGATCTGAGGCGGTCTTCGAATTCGCCGCGATATTTAGCTCCGGCAATGAGACTGCCGACATCTAGAGAAATAAGGGTACGGTTTTTGAGTGATTCAGGAACATCGCCGTTGATGATGCGCTGGGCTAGGGCTTCGGCGATCGCCGTTTTACCTACACCGGGTTCACCAATTAGCACCGGATTGTTCTTTGTGCGCCGCGACAGGACGTGGATGACCCGGCGAATCTCTTCGTCTCGCCCGATGACGGGATCAAGCTTGCCGCCGCGAGCTTCTTCAGTGAGATCGCGTCCGTACTGATTTAGCGCTGGGTAGTCTTCCTCTCCACTGCCTAGACTGCCCGCAAGCTGACTGGCCGGAGACTCTTCTTCGCCTTTGCGCAATGAATTAACAGCAGCTAGCATCCGCGACGCGTCTACGTCAAAGCCGCGCAGCAATCGCCGACCAATTCGCTCATCTTCGACGAATCCGATCAGTAGATGTTCGACCGAAATTAAGTCGTCTTGCAAATTAACCCGAGACGCCTCGGCAGCGTCTAGCATTCTATCTAGGCTTTGGCCTAAGTAAAGATTGCTATCGACAGCGACGCGGACTCTGGCCTGACGTTTGGCAAAGGTTTCTAGCTCTTGTAAGACCTGTTCTGGGGCTAGTCCAGCTTCGGTCAAGATGGTATCTGCTAACCCTGCTTGCTCTAGCATCGCTAAGGTGACGTGCTCTACCTCCAGATACTGCTGCCGGAAGCGTCGGGCTACGTCTTGGGCCTCGACGATGGCATCCCAGGCTTTGGCGGTAAACTTGTCGGGGTCTGTAGGCTGCATAGAGAGCGGTGGTTTGGAGGCGGTGGTGGGCAGTAATTGCGGGGCATGGGTGCAAATACGCTCAGTATTCGAGTATAGCAATCGAACGGTCGATGCATTTTACGGTATTCCAAGCCGGTTATCAGGAGGTTAGCGGCCTTCGATTAATTCAATTTTGTAGCCGTCTGGATCTTCGACGAAGGCGATGACCGTGGTGCTGTGCTTCATGGGGCCAGGCTCGCGAGAAATTTTGCCGCCTTGCTGTTTGATGGCTTCGCAGGTGCTGTATATGTCATCGACTCCTAACGCAATGTGACCGTAGCCGCTGCCCAGGTCGTAGCTGTCGGTTTCCCAGTTGTGCGTCAGCTCTAGCACGGCGTGGTCAGCCTCATCGCCATAGCCGACAAAGGCATTGGTGAACTTGCCGCCAGGATAATCTTTTTGGCGCAGCAGCTTCATGCCCAGTATTTCGCAGTAAAAAGCTTTGGATTTTTCTAGATCGCCGACTCGGAGCATGGTGTGTAATAAGCGCATTATGTTGATCCTCTCGTTGTGCCGTATCATTTTGGACGAAAGCAGCGATCGCTTCTGAAGTATTTTGAGAAAAAGCTTCGGAGCGAACGGCTGTGAATACTCTTAAGGATAATAGGCGCAGAGCATGATTGATTCCCTCGATACGGCTATTGAAGATATTCAGGCAAGAGAGATTCTTGATTCTAGAGGACGGCCCACGATTGAGGCTGAGGTATATTTGACGGGCGGTGCGGCTGGGATTGCTCAGGTGCCTAGCGGTGCTTCTACAGGCAGCTTTGAGGCGCACGAGCTGCGCGATGGAGAGGCTGAGCGGTATAGCGGTAAGGGCGTGATGAAGGCCGTTGAGAATGTCAATGAAACCATTGCTCGCGAGCTGATTGGGACTGATGCGTTTAGCCAGATGGAAGTCGATCAGATGATGATTGATCTAGACGGCACGCCCAATAAGAGCAACATGGGTGCGAACGCGATTTTGGCGGTTTCTCTAGCGACAGCTAAGGCGGCGGCGCAGGCTTCGGATATGCCGCTGTATCGCTATTTGGGCGGGCCGCTGGCAAACATTTTGCCGGTGCCGATGATGAACGTCATCAACGGTGGCGAACACGCTAGCAATAACGTTGATATTCAAGAGTTTATGATTATGCCGGTGGGCGCGAGCACTTTTCGCGAGGCGCTGCGCTGGGGAGCAGAGATTTTTGCTCAGCTTAGCAAGGTTTTAGATGCGAAGGGCTTGTTGACTGGTGTCGGTGATGAGGGCGGCTTTGCGCCTAACTTAGGGTCTAACCAGGAAGCGCTCGATTTGTTGATGTCTGCGATTACTGAAGCGGGCTATAAGCCGGGCGAACAGGTGGCTTTGGCTTTGGACGTAGCAGCGAGTGAGTTCTATAAAGATGGTCAATATGTCTACGACGGCTCGGCGCATTCTCCGGCGGAGATGATCGACTACCTGGAGAGTTTGGCTAGCAATTATCCCATTGTCTCGATTGAAGATGGGCTACATGAGGATGATTGGGAGAGCTGGAAGACGCTGACTCAGCGCATTGGTAGCAAAGTGCAGCTTGTGGGCGATGACCTGTTTGTAACTAATCCGACTCGTTTGCAAAAGGGCATTGAGCTGGGTGCGGCTAATTCTCTTTTGGTAAAGCTAAATCAGATTGGTACGCTCACCGAAACTTTGCAGGCGATTGATTTGGCTAAGCGCAATCAGTATAGCTGCGTAATTAGCCACCGTTCTGGCGAGACGGAAGACACGACGATTGCCGACTTATCTGTGGCAACTCGAGCCGGTCAGATTAAGACGGGTTCACTTTGTCGCAGTGAGCGGGTAGCTAAATACAATCAGCTTTTGCGAATTGAAGATGAGTTGGGCAATCAGGCGGTGTACGCAGGCACGGTTGGAATGGGGCCTGGTAGTAAATAGCCTGTAGTAGATAACCTGTAGCAGATAGCCTGTAGTAGACAGTCTGTAATAGATAGCAGCTTAGAGCTTATGGCCTGATAAATATGAAGAGCACTCTAAGGCTAGCCTTGGGGTGCTTTTTGCGGTCTTGGCTTGCTGGCGGTACGCGGTAGATCGACTTTGAGAGGAGGGGCGATCGCCATAGCAATGTTAGCGGCGCGTGGTTGATTCTTCTTTGATGTCTTCAATCTAAAAAGCGCCCTTGCTAGATTACAGCTAAGGCGCTTTTTACTGAAAGCATTCATTTATTAACTAAAGCACTCTCAGATAGAGTCGTCTAGTCGATTGCGTCTTTGACGCCATCTTTGACATCCTCTCCTGCCTTTCTAGCAGAAGCTTCTGCTTGCTTGGCTTTACCTTTGGCTTGGGCTTCCTTATTATCGGTCGCTTTACCAGCGGCTTCTTGAGCTTTGCCTTCTATGTCTTTAGCAGCGTTCTTAATTTTATCGTCAAGACCCATGGTGAGTATTCTCCATTCTTTTATTATGGTGTAACTTTCCTAAGGTAAATAAATCTCTCTTTAATCGACTCTATCCAAGGATAACTTTCTTCAAATCTAAAGATAGATCTACGCATCCTCGCTGTCTGACTTTTCGGGCTTGAGCAGAGGAAATGCGATCGCATCTCTTATGCTTGCCGCATCTGTTAGCACCATGACCAGCCGATCGATGCCAATGCCTAGTCCTACGGTTGGGGGCATCCCGTATTCCAGCGCGGTGATGAAGTCTTCGTCTACGCTGTGTGCTTCTAAGTCGCCCGCTTCTTTTTTGGCGGCCTGATGTTCTAGGCGATCGCGCTGATCAACTGGATCGGTCAGCTCCGAGAAGCCGTTTGCCGTTTCTCTACCAACGATAAACAGCTCAAAGCGCTCGACTAATCCGGGCTTACTGCGGTGCGGTTTGGCTAAAGGTGAAATTTCTATAGGGTAGTCGATGACAAAAGTAGGCTGGATTAGCGTCTCTTCTACTTTTTGTTCAAAAGCTTCGTTTAGTATGTGGCCAATGCTTTGGCAGCCGTCTATATCCCCAATGCCAGCGCCTTTTGCCGCTTCTTTTGCCGCTTCAACATCTGTAAACTGGCTAAAGTCGATGCCTGTTTTTTCTTCTACGGCTTCGTGCATAGTGACCCTTTTCCAAGGCGTTGAAAAGTCAATTTCCTCTCCTTGGTAAGTGACCGTTTTAGGGTCAGTTTTGTGGTTAGAAACTTCTGTCGTAATCTGTTCTATCATGCTCTCAGTGAGGGCCATCATGTCCTGATAGTCTCCGTAAGCTTGATACATTTCGATGGTGGTAAATTCGGGGTTGTGCCGGGTGGAGATGCCTTCGTTGCGAAATACTCTGCCAAGTTCGAAAACTTTTTCAAAGCCGCCGACAACCATCCGTTTGAGGTGTAGCTCGGTGGCGATTCTCAGATACAGCTCCATGTCGAGCGTGTTGTGATAGGTGACGAAAGGGCGAGCTTCTGCGCCGCCAGGTTCTGATTGTAGAACAGGCGTTTCGACTTCTAAATAGCCGAGTTCGTCTAGGTAGCGACGGATGCCAGCGGTGATGCGCGCCCTTTTGCGGAAGGTTTCGCGGACTTCTGGATTTACGATTAGGTCTACGTAGCGCTGGCGGTAGCGCTTGGCCACGTCGGTAAGGCCGTGAAACTTATCGGGCAGTGGTAAAAGGGATTTAGTGAGCATGGCGTAGTGCTTCACTTTTACGGATAGCTCGCCTTTGTCGGTGCGTTTGATGGTGCCGCTCGCGCCGATGATGTCGCCTACGTCTGTAAGCTGCTTGAGGTGGTTGAATGCCTGCTCGTCGGCTGCTCCCATTTCGGCTTGAATAGTCTTCTTTTCTAGGTAGAGCTGTATGGTGCCGGTTTCATCTTGCAGCGTAAAGAAGGCTAGCTTGCCAAAGACTCGACGCGCCATAATGCGTCCGGCAAC
>Ga0209194_1000445_pt1 | contig 33326 bp, 25 predicted proteins | sample COGITO_mtgs_1004_FD_184787 | JGI IMG/M metagenome (GOLD analysis project Ga0209194, IMG submission 184787) | Pelagic marine microbial communities from North Sea - COGITO_mtgs_100413 (SPAdes) (version 2) | ecosystem: Environmental > Aquatic > Marine > Epipelagic ...
GATGAGTCGCGACATATCAATGGCGCTGCGATCTGTTTGGACAACACGGCGACCATTCATCCGCCCTATTTATAGAGATTATTATGAAACGATTTGAAGGACGCTGCGCCATTGTCACTGGTGGCGCCGGCAATATAGGCCAGGCGATTACCCGCTATCTGTTGAACGAAGGTGCAAATGTGGTTATCTGTGGTCGTCGTGAACCCAGCGAAGCAGTGGTTGCCGATGGTAGGCAGGCGCTGTTTGTGCAGGCGGATATTCGTCGGGCAGAGCAGTCACAGCGAGTTATTGATGCTGCTCTAGCCGCCTTTGGGCGTCTCGATATACTGGTCAATAATGCCGGCGGCAGTCCACCGGTCGAGTCGGCCACGGCGTCGCCGAGCCTCACCGAAAAACTGGTGCAGCTCAACTTAATCGCTCCGCTGGTCATGTCGCAGCAGGCCTATGCTGCTCTCAGTGCTGGTGATCTGCCGGGCAGTATTATCAATATCTCCAGTGTCAGTGCAGTGCGCTCTTCCCCGGGTACGGCTGCCTATGGGGCTGCCAAGGCTGGACTATTAAACGCCACTCAGTCTCTGGCCATGGAGTGGGGGCCAAAGATTCGGGTTAATGGTCTGGTGGTCGGGTTGGTGTATCACCCTGCAGGAGAAGCCCACTACGGTGGCGCTGAGGGGTTTAAACGGGTCGCGGATATGCTGCCCATGGGGCGCATGGCCGAGCCTGAGGATATTGCCAAGGCGGTGGTCTATCTGTGCTCGGACGATGCATTTTATGTCTCAGGTGCCAGCCTCGAAGTTCATGGTGGCGGTGAAGTGCCGGTATTTTTGCACCTTGCCAAAGAAGCCGGAGAGTAAAGGCTGGCGCTGTTGCTCAGGCCTAGGATAAAAAAATCTTAGGACTGAGGCTGTAATAGCGCACTCACCGCAGTACGAGCATCGCCAATGGCGCCATCGAGATAGCCAATTGAGCGGCAGTCACCGATGGTTGTCACCCCATAACCCGCTTTACTGATCAGCTCGCTGACTCGCGTGTCCGCATCAGCCCCCAGTGCAATAATGATCTGGTCAGCCTTGATACAGTGCCACTGTTCTTTGTGTTCATAGTGCACCCCAGCTTGATCAATATGGCTAACACTGGCCTTGGTTAGCATATTGCAGCCGTGCTCGCGCAACAGGTGAATCACCCTTGCGCGACGCACAATACTCAACTCGGGGGAGAGGGTAGAGCTGGGTTCTAAGACTGTGACACGACGGCGTCGCTCGACTAAAAACTCGGCAATTTCAATGCCTACCAAACCGCCACCGACAATCACTATGTCTTTTTGCAGTGGCATCCACAGATGGCTGAGCACTCGCACCCAGTTAATATTGTTAGTCAGGCCTAGGGCTTGGGACGTCGCCACCAGTGCGCGCTTAATTGGGTTGAGTTTTTTCAGACCACGGTCATCACCGCCGAGTAACAGGCCGCGCATCTCTTCGCCGTCGAAAACATGCTTGAGATTTTTTCCGGGAATCTCCGGTGCTTCGCGTTTGGCCCCCGTGGCAACAATCACGTGATCTGGGTTGAGCGCTGCTAGCGCGGCTATATCGACTGGGCTATTGAGTTGCACATCGACTTTTAGTCGCTGCAGTTCGCCGGATAAATAGTCGATTAAACCCCCATTTGGTTCATAGGCGAGGGCGGCAATGCGTGCGGTGCCACCTAATTGCGGCTCTTTTTCAAACAGCGTTACCCGGTGTCCGGCAGTGGCTAGCAGTCGCGCCGCTTCCATGCCTCCGGGGCCACCGCCGACCACAGCGAAGTGTCGGCCTCTGTCAGTGCTGCTGGCAATCAGGTCGCCTTGGTACTCGCGGCCGACATCAGTATTAACTGCGCAGAGCATCGGTTTGTTGATGAAAATTTGGCTGACGCAGATATAACAGTAGATACAGGGTCGAATGCTCTGTGCCATACCGGCAGCGCTTTTGTTGGGCAACTCGGGATCGGCAATCAGTTTGCGGCCGAGACCGAGAAAGTCATATTTATTATTGGCTATATCCTTGGCGGCGCTGTCCAGTTCAATCCGACCAACGGCGATCACCGGGATATCCAATTCACGCTTAACCCGTTCACTGAAGGGTACATAGGCTGAGGGTTGATGAACCAGGGGTGCTTCGGTAAAGGCGATCCCCTTTTGCGTGTCGCTATAGGCGCTGACATCTATAGCGTCGACACCGGCCTCTTGGGCGAGCCTGGCGACGGCAATAAAATCATCTGGCGTAATGCCGTTTTCGACGCGATATTCCTTGGCGTCGAGGCGAATAATAATTGGCAAGTCTGGGCCCACTGCAGCGCGGATAGCGCGCACAATTTCCACCATTAAGCGTGCGCGGTTTTCCACCGTGCCGCCGTAATTGTCGTCGCGATGGTTGGTTGCCGGTGACAGAAAGCTCGAGATCACGTAGCCATGACCACCGTGTATTTCAATGCCGTCAAAGCCCGCAACAATCGCGCGTTGTGCCGCGCTGACAAAATCATTCACCAGGTTGTCAATATCGCTTTGGTCCATCAGGTGATAGCGTGGCCCCTTGCCGTCTGGCCCGCCCATTTTAATAAAGTTACCGAGTTCCTCGCGGGTGAGCAATGGCATCATGTCATTGCGACTTTTCCCCGGTATGGTGGGGACCAATATAGGTCGCCCAGCAATGGTGTCCTCCTGGGATACCTTGCCACTGTGGTTGAGCTGAGCGGCAATTTTGCAGTCGTACTGATGGACCCTAGAGGTGAGTTCTCTCAGGCCAGGCAGAAAGCAGTCATCTGAAAATCCCACCATATTGGGCATAGAGCAGCCTGCCGGCCAGCTCACCGAGGTGGTTTCTAAAATCAACAGTCCAGTACCGCCCTTGGCGCGTGCTTCGTAATAGGCGATTAGCTGTTCACTGCAGTGGCCGTCAGTAGTCGCATAATTTGAGCCCATAGCGGCCAAAACAAAGCGGTTTTTTAACTGCATGGTGCCAATGCTTGCAGGGCTGTTTAAAATTCCATGGTTCATGCTTGACTCTCTTGTGTCGGCGCAAGCTCAGCGCGCAAACCGACAAATAGCATAGGCAATACAGTGATTGCGGCCAAGCAGCCGGCCCAGAGACCTTTAAAAATAGCGTACTCCATAGGTGTAAATAGGCTGGCTCCGGCAATCCATAGCAGCAGCAGGGTTAGAGGGGCAACAACCAACATGCCGAGCAAGCCAAAATAAATTCCATTTAGCCACAGCGACTGAGGAAAACGGTTGAGTAATTGCAGTGCGGTTGAAGAGCTGCTATCGCAGTGCCAGGGCTGAATTTTGCCTTTGCGCACTTTACGGCGCTGCAGGGGAATCACAATCATCGCTACGATCCAGGGCAAGATAAGCGCCGTGGCCAGTATGTCGCCGGCAAAGCTGTGATCGCCCCACCAGGTTAGGTCGGCCTTGGCTTTAATCAGATACCAGCAGATTACGCCATTGAAAAAGGCGTTTGTTAATCCATTTGTAGTAATTTCACGTCGCAAATAGGGTTGGTAGCTGGGTTCGATCATGGCACTATTAGCTCTTCAAAAAAAGTTAATATACCGAACTCTGTGGCTTTAGCTAGAGCACAAAAATTCGATTTTATTGACAAATTCTCTCGACATAAAAATAACAAGAGAGGTGAGTCATGGTTGATATTAATGTTGCTGCGAGCACGTTTCGTCGGCTCATCGACTATATAGAAAATATTGGGTTAGATGTTGATGCTATTGCAGATGCGGCAGCTGTTGATGTCGCTCGTCTGGCGTTGCTTGACGATGATACTCCCCTCTCGAGCATTAAATATTCTGCCCTTTATCGCGAGCTGGTAAAGGCAATGCAGAAAGCTAACCCCCATGTTCCCTGGGCTGGAGGGTTGGGCACAGAGTCGTTTGAGATGATGTGTTATGCACTTATGGGTTGCACCACATTGGGTGAAGCTCTGGGTCGCGCGCAACGCTTTGAAGAAATGATGCGTCCTCTGACCGGACGGCAGTTACGTCTTGAAGTTGGCACCGATCAGGCCAGCTTGCACTACAGTTTCGATACTCAAAACGTCTCCGCTCTGTTTGTTCCCCCTTCGTGGAAATTAGCCGGTACTTTCGACACGGTAACCATGGCTTCTGGCCTATTAGTTTGGCATGCATTTTGTGGCTGGTTGACCGGTCATTCGATCCAGGCTACCCGGGTAGAGGTTGCGCGCCCCAGTATAGGTTCATCCTATGCCTGCAATATGGAAGAAATGCTTGGCTGCCCAATAACCTTCTCCGCCGCGGCCAATCGTATTGTTTTTCCCCGCGATACGCTTGAACTTCGAGTCGTGCAAAATACGGCCTCGCTGCAGCCATTTCTCGACACCACCGTTTTCCAGCTAAGCATGATCGAGCGTCAGCCGAGCTCAGCGGCAGAGGCGATTAAACAGCTTATTGGCTACGATTTTAAAACTGGCGTGCCGTCTTTTTCTGAAATTGCTCACCGACTACATATGTCGGAGTCGAGTCTGCGCCGACGTCTGCTGAAGGAAAAAATTTCGTACCAGCTGATCAAAGATGAGGTGCGCTGCAAATTGGCGATTGATTGTTTGGGCGATACCAGTCGCAAAATAAATGATATCGCTGACGAGCTGGGCTTTACCGAACCGAGCTCATTTGTACGCTCTTTTCGGCACTGGACTGGGCATACTCCGAAAGCCTATAGGCAAAATATTTTAAAACTTAAGACCATTGATGCGGCATAGATTGGCTGCGCCTATTTTCATAGGGTGACGCGTTTGGTCTATTAAATTGACAGATTTTGTACTGTCGAATCTGCCATTAGCTCGGTAACTTGGGTGGAATAATAATTAAAAAATAAAAGTTAGAGCGTTGCAGTGAGTGATTATCAAGTAATTCAACAATTGGTTTACGGCTATGCAGAGCGAATTGATGCGGGTGACTTTGAATCCGCAGCAGCGTTGATGAGCAAGGCAAAAATAGTATTTCTGCCTTCAGCTGAAGTACTTGAGGGTAGCCATCAGGTGCTTGCTGCAAACCGGTTGAGAGTGAAAATTTATCCGCACACTGGAACGCCATGCACCACGCACTATGTGAACAATTTAGTGATTGGGTTGGGTGACGACGAGGCATCAGCTCAGTCTCTTTTTACGGTAACCCAGGCGTTAGAGAATTTTCCCTTACAAACCATTATGTCGGGACGTTATTACGATAGGTTTGTTAAGGAAAGAGAAGTGTGGCGCTTTAGCGAACGCACTATTGCTCCAGACTACTTTGGAGATTTATCGTTTCATTTAAATGATTTTGAAAAAATACAAAATAACAATAACTACACAAGTTCAACCGTGAACAAATGATGTCAATTAGACAGTCCATGAAAACCTAGGGGGTAATTATGAAAAAAGGTATGCAAACCGCGATCTATAGAACGGCTATTGCGTTAGCCATAGTGGCGGCAAATTCAACTCTTGCAGCTGGCATGCTCGAAGAGATTGTTGTAACCGCAGAAAAGCGCGAGCAAAATCTTCAGGACACACCGATTGCAATCGAAGCACTCACCGAAGCTGCTATCGAAAATCAAGGCATTATCGATATTAAAAGCCTGTTTGATGCCATTCCTGGCGTCCAGGGTTACGAGGCACCTTCATCGCGAGGCAACGTCAGTTTCTCTCTGCGTGGCGTTGGTGCGGGCAACCCCAACAGTGTCTCCTCTGACCCGGCTAACGCTATCTATATAGACGGAGTCTATCTGGGTAAAGCAACTGGCAATGGCGTTGACGCCATGGACCTAGAGCGCATTGAGGTGTTGAAAGGCCCCCAGGGTACTCTCTACGGGCGCAACTCTATTGGTGGTGCGATTAACTTTATCACTAAGAAACCTGGCGAAGAATTGGGCGCTAAAGTGAAGCTGTCTGCCGGTGATTACGGCTATGAAGCTGCTAATATGCGTTTCGATGTGCCCCTCACCGATAACCTTGGAATGGCTGTTTCCGGTTACACACGCAAGCGTGATGATCTCTATGACAACAGCAACACAGACTTCGATGGTTTTGAAAATCTCGACCGCTCAGGTCACCGTCTGTCATTGCGTTTCACGCCTTCTGAGAACCTCAGCGTAGATTACAGCTACTCTCATGACGAACTCGATGAACACTCGCAGATGATGGATGTGGTGGGTTTCAATCCCCGTGCTCCCGGTGTTTCTGGCGCAGCTGGTTTTCCATCGGCAGTAGCCGTGGACAGTGCTGAGCGCGCACAAACCGTGGCAGGCTTGTCCGGTGCTGTGGCCCAGTATGTAGGCCTTGGCTATGTGCCCGATTTACCCCAGGTGCAAACCTTTTTAGGCTGGGCTGATGACTTTATTGCCTGGACAGATAACGAACTGGCTTCGGTTAACTCAAAGCCAGGTATGGGCTCTTCTGATATGAGCTCACGCTCGACCAACGACGTTGACTCCCATGGATTAACGATCTCGTACAGCGTTGACGATATGGGTGCCTTTGGTGATGTCGAATTCAAATCTATCACTGGAACACGCAAAGCGAACAATATGAATAGTGCGGATTTGGATGGTATCAACAATGCCAATATAGTTACCGACCTGCCACTCTTGACCATTGGTGGTCTGCTGTTTAACCAAGTTGTGCCAGATGATATTGGTATCTACAGCATGGACGCCGCCACCGAGTTCGGTCTCGCCTTGAGATTGATTGATGGAATTGAGGAGCGCGGTTCAGCTCCAGTGTTCAATAACTACTCTGTAACTAATCACAAACAGTTCTCTCAAGAACTGCAAATGGTAGGTAGCACTGATACTTTGGACTATGCGGTTGGCCTCTATTACTACGATGATGAATCATCATTCCGCAATCACCGGATTGCTTCGTTCCCATTGGCTACCTCAGATACCTCGTCTCACGATGTAGCTTCTGAGGCGACATCGGTCTACGGTCAGTTTACTTACCGTGCCAGTGAAGATAGCAAAGTGGCTATCACTGCCGGCTTGCGTTATACCGAAGAAACCAAAGATATCAATTACCTGTGGCGCGGATATAACTCCAATTTTATCAACCAGTTTTATGCAGTACTGTTAAATCCGACCGTTGATAATTCAAGTTACAATCCGAATAACAACTACGTAACCAACGAAGAAGCTGGATCTTTACCTGAGCGTGCGGGTATTTATGGCCGCACGTTCTCACAAGATTTCGATAATCTGTCGGGCCGTTTAACCGTGCAATACGACCTCTCTGATGATGCCAATGTCTACGCAACCTACTCTACAGGTTACCGCAGTGGTGGTTTCAACGGCGACTACTATGACGCCGTCAATGACACAGCCGATGCGTTCAACGAAGAAAAAATCAAGAATATGGAGTTAGGCTACAAGTCGACTTTGTGGGATGGTCGAGCACAGTTAAACGCCGCGATCTATTCCTATGATTACACTGACTTGCAAGTGTCAACGGTACTCACTGAAGGTTCTAAAGTAACCAGTGCTATCGCTAACGCTGGCTCTGCTTCACGGGATGGTGTTGAAATGTCACTGCGCGTAGCAGCGACGGATAATCTGCTACTGTCTATGGCTTGGACTCACATCAATGGTGATTTCGACGAATTCCCATCGGTCTACGGTTCGCCAAATGATGGTGCAGCTGTTCTGGACATGAACGATATTGCTAAACGCGCTATGGTCCCGGACGATTCGTTTAATCTGGGTTTGGATTGGAATATTATGCAGAGCGGTTCAAGTGAACTGGCCCTGACTGTCACTGCAGCCTATCAAGGTAAGACAGTGCCGATTCCTGCCTCAACGGCGGTTTATGATATTGACTCAAATCAGTTACCGGATACCCCAGTGGCTTACGATCAGGTGCAAAATGACGAAAGAACCATTGTTAATGCGCGCCTAAGCTGGACTAAGGCACTCAAGGATAGCAATGTGGTTGTCGCACTTTGGGGTAAAAATCTGCTTGACGAAGATTATCGCAATTTTGGCTTTAACTACGGCGACGCACTAGGTCTTAACCTTCACCAGTATGGCGAACCAGCTACTTTCGGTCTCGACTTTACCTGGGAAATGTAATAGCTAGGGTAACGTTGGTTACCTTATTGCAAGACAAAAAAAACCGGCTCTCTGAGCCGGTTTTTTTTGCTTTAAAATTAAATACTCTTGGGTCTAAACATGGCGTCGTGGCCGCCATCGATATAGAGCATCGACCCGGCGACAAAGCTCGCTTTATCACTGAGTAAAAACTCTGCGGCATCCGCCATATCTTCTGGGGATCCGGCGCGCTGCATAGGAATCGATGCGACAAACTGTCGAATTGCTTCACCGTACTGAGGATCATCGGCAACCGCTTTGGTCATCGCGGTTTCAGTGTAGCCCGGGGCAATCGCATTGAGGCGAATTCCCTGACCGGCAAATTCCGGCGCATGTTTGCGCATCCACTTGGCCACTGCCTGCTTGCTACCGCTGTAACAGTCATGCCCGCTAACCTCTGGCAGCATAGCGTCGATGTTCTGCCACTGGTCTTCGAGTAACAGCTCAACCAGCTCAGGCTTTTGGCACAGCGGCGCTGAATTAGACGACACCATCACCACACTGCTGCCCGGAGCCAGACGCTGGCGCAGGCCATTAATAATCTCAATGCTGCCGGTATAGTTAATGCTGAGGATCTTTTTCAAATCGGGAAAATGCGAAGCGACGCCGGCGCAGGTAATAATGCCCTCAATGCTTTCTGGAAGTATCTCAAGCAGGGCCGTAATCGCCGCTTGACGCTGGCTCGCTTCAGACAGATCGACCTCAATATCCGCATCGCGTAAATCCAGTACCACTACTCGATGGCCGGCCGCTTTTAGGCGCGCTTTGATGGCCGCGCCAATACCGGTGGCGCCTCCGGTCAATACATAAGTCGCCATAATATCTATTCCTCTCCGCTGTCGATTACAGTCTGTATAGCGCTGCCCGGAAGGGCCTGCATACCGCCGTCAATTTCAAGAATTTTACCGCTGACAAAACTACTGGCCGAGGAGGCGAGATATAGCGCACCAAGGGCAATATCCTCTGGTTGGCCGAGTCGCTTCAGGGGAATCCAGCGGGTAGTGTTTTTCAGTCTGGTTGCATCTTGCGTAATAAAGGCGGTGCTGGGTGTTTCTATGGCGCCGGGTGACACGGCATTGACACGAATATGCGGTGACAGCTCATAGGACATGACCTTGGTCATCTGATTCATACCAGCCTTAGCTGCCGCATAGGCGGAGAAATTTTTATCCACCATCCAGCTGAGTGCCGAGGATACATTGACAATGGTTGGGCTGTCGGCGGCGCGCAACAGACCGAGACAGAGGTGGGTGAGGGTATAGGCCGAAGTGAGATTGATTCGCACTGTGTGTTCAAAGCGACCCATGTCGACTTTCTCTATACTGCCCCAGCCCTTGCCTGGCGCACCGGCGTTATTGACCAGAATGTCGAGGCTATCGCTGTGCTCTGTAACTTTGGCGACCAGGGCTTTAAGTTGGTCTTCCTTGGTTACGTCGCAGACTATAGCTTCGGCCTTGACGCCAAACCCGCGGCAGGCTTCTGCAACCTGCTCAATATCGTCTATGCTGCGCGCCACGCAAAATACATTGGCGCCCATCTCGGCAAAACTTTTTGCGATGCTGGCGCCAATACCTTTGCCAGCTCCGGTGACGATCGCGGTTTTTCCATCCAGTCTAAATGCATCGAGTAACATTTTTTTCTCCTCCAGTGGCGCTATTTTTTGTCTTGAAAATAACTGACACCACCGATAATGGTCTCAATAATTTTAATATCTTTGAGTTTTCCTGGGTGCAGCAGGGGGTTGTCTTCTAACAGGGTGAAGTCGGCGTACTTACCGACACTGATAGAGCCGATCTCATGGTCTAGATGGACTTGCCAGGCAGCGTCAATGGTAATGGCTTTGAGTGCGCTGGCGACGCCAACACGCTCATCCTCACCCAGTGTGGCGCCGCTGGCGGTCTGACGATTAACACTGGACCATGCCGACAGTAGAGGTTGCATAGGGACAATAGGGGTATCCAGATGAGTACTGAAGCGCAGGCCTATTTTTTCGGCACTGCGCAGTGGGCTGATATGACTCGCTCGCTCTGAGCCAATTAGCACATCGCGGTGCTGGTCACCCCAATAGTAGGTGTGGGCGACAAAAAAACTTGGGGTAACATCCAGCTGCTGCATCCGTTGTAGCTGATCTGGGCGAGCCATTTGCGCATGGATTAAAATTGTTCGCTCCACTGGCTGGCCCAGAGTAGTTTGCACATAGTCGATGGCGTCGAGAATGTCGTCAATCGAGGCATCGCCATTACCGTGTATAACCGCCTGAAAACCGGCTTGCGCAATATTGAAGACTTTGCTTTTGAGTTCATCTAGGGGAATGCGTGGATAGCCTCGGTAGAGGTCATCGCCCTTATGAGGGCTGTGATAGGGATGGGTTAAATAACCGGTAAAGCCCTGAATGGAACCGTCGGCAATCAACTTTATGGCGCCAATATGGCGCTGGTTAGTGGCCAGGTCTGCGGCCTTGACCTTGCCCTCAATAAGCTCGAGGCCAAGGCTGTCGTAGTCGGGAAAAATAACCAAACGCTGGGGAATTTTGTTGAGCCCCATAGCGAGCGTTAATCCCTGAACATATTGCCCAGAGGCATTGCTCGCCTGGGCGGTAGTAACCCCGTTGCTGAGGTACTCCTCGCGGGCAAAGTCGACCATGGCGATAAACTGCATCAGGCTCAGGTCGAGGGCCGACTTTTGAAAGGCCAGTGCGGCGTTTTCTTCCACCAGACCGTTGGCTGTGCCGTCGCTGTTGCGATGAATATGGCCGCCGGCAGGGTCTTCCTGCAGCTGATCAAAACCGACCAATTTAAACGCCGTACTATTAGCCACGCCCATGTGGCCAGAGACATGCATCAAAAATACCGGGTGATCGGGTGCAATGGCATCTAACTCCTGCATGTTGGGGTGTCGCTTTTCATTGAGCATCAGCTGGTCGTAGCCATAGCCGCCGACCCACTCTCCCTTTGGTGTGTTCTGTACCTGGCTGGCGACCCGCTCAAGTAGTTGCGGTATGGTCTGTACTAAACCCACCGGCGGGCTGCGCAGATCAGCTAAAAACAATGCCATGCCTGAGGCGGGGAAATGGCTGTGCGCATCTACTAGCCCCGGCAACATAGCGGCTCCGGCGAGATCGTGAATCACTGTTTGCTCATCAATCAAGGCTTCGATATCGGCGCGACTGCCCAGGGCAACTATGCGGTCATGGCGAACAAATACCGCCTCGGCGGTGGGTTGACTGTCGTCCATGGTCAAAATAGTGCCATTAAACCAAGCTTGGCTGGCGGCAGGTTTCTCGGGCTGCACCGCCCAATAGAATACTGCAGCTACAGTGACAATCAGCACCAGTAAAGCGTTGAAAAACAGTTTCATCGTGAACCCCTCGTCTGCAGCATGATGGCGACCTGACGGACCATTTTTATCAGTTGGCTGCCTAGGTCCTTGGGGGAGTGGGTGAGTGCATTCATCAGCGAATAAAGGTAACTGCCGACAACAATTTGCACCTGCAGGTCAATATCCACCTCGGTGTCTACATCACCCTGTTCTCGACCTTTGGTCAACAACTCAGCCATGGCATTGTTCAATTTACTCAGACGATTTGATGCCTCATCGGGTTTTGCTAGACCACCTAGGCCTTCGACAATAATCACCCGCATTAGCGGGATATGGGACTCCATATAGTCTGCAGTATTGGTCATCAAATTACACAGTCGCTGCTCGGTGCTTTTGGGCTCTTTTAGCTCCTCAGCAATGGAGGCAATAAATTCATTGTCCATGCGCTCGACCATGCTTTGCAGCACTGCATGTTTGGTTGAGAAGTAATTGAAGAATGTCGGTTTAGATATCTCTGCCCCTTCAGCGATGGCGTCGACCGTTGTTGTCTGATAGCCATGAGCGATAAATAGCTCGCCCGCACAATCGACAATCCGCGAGTGTGTCATGCGCTTTTTGCGTTCGCGCAGGGGCAGATTTTTCAGGGATTTAGTAGACAACATGGTTTCACCTCGAGAAATTTACTGGCGAAAGTATATACCATGGTTAAAAAATAAAGTAGAGTAAGATTTTTAAGGAAGAGGAATTTGACAATGCTGTTAAGTGATAAAGTTGGCCTAGTTACCGGTGGTGGTATGGGTATTGGCAGGGCCATTTGCCTGGCCTTTGCTAGAGAGGGGGCCAAGGTTGTGGTGGCGGATTTCAATCCTGAAAGTGGCGCTGAAACGGTTCAGTTAATCCGTGACAGTGGCGGCGAAGGCCTATTTGTACAGGCGGATGTCACTGATGAAGCCCAGGTCAAGGCTATGGTTGCCACCGCAGTTGATCACTATGGTCGGCTGGATATTGCCTGTAACAGCGCTGCGGTGAGCCGCGGCTCTGGACCCATTCATCTATTTGAAAAAACCGTTTTCGATGACACGCTGAATATGTGCTTAAGCAATACCTGGCTGTGCCAAAAGTATGAGCTGAGTGCCATGCTCGAGCAGGGGGCGGGCAGTATTGTCAATATATCGTCAAATGCCTCGCTGCGTGGTCAGGTCTATAACACCGCCTATGCCGCGGCTAAAGCGGGGGTCAATATATTGACTCAGAGCTCAGCTGCCGAGTATGGCAGCAAAGGTATTCGAATTAATGCTGTGTCCCCCGGTGTGGTGCGTACGCCCGGTGTGGAAAAATATTTTGCCGAACAGCCGAAAATTGCCGAGGGCTTAAAGCGCGCCGCGGTGATGAACCGTCTAGGCGAGCCAGAGGAAATTGCTGAAGCAGTGGTGTTTTTATCTTCAGACCGCGCGTCATTTATTACTGGCCAAATTTTATCTGTTGATGGCGGTGCTGCCGTCCGCTAATTGCTGTTGAAGAGAGATATCCTATGATTATTGCAACTGATAGAAAGTCACATGCTGTAAACCTGCCTATACCAACCGGCTGGTTTCAGGTGCTGTACTCCCATGAACTGGCGGTCGGCCAGGCTAAACCCCTGGAGTATTTTGACCAAGAGATGGTCGCCTTTCGCACCGAGTCTGGTCAGGCAAAGGTGGTTGATGCTTATTGCCCCCATATGGGCGCCCATCTTGGTTATGGCATTCGCGATCAAGCGGGCCATGGCTCGGCAGTGGTGGGCGAGAGTATCGTTTGCCCATTTCACGGTTGGGCCTACGATGGCGATGGCAAATGTACTTCTATCCCCTACGCCAAAAACATGCCGCCAAAAGTCGCCCGCGGTGAACAGGTATTAGGTACCTGGCATGTGCGTGAGATCAACCAATGTATTTTGGTCTGGTACCATCCCCACGGCGAAGCACCCACCTATGAGCCTCTAGAAGTGGTCGAAGCCAATAGCAATAACTCGGGCTGGGCTGAGCTTGATTCCTATAGCTGGGAGATAAACACCCATATGCAAGAAGTGGGTGAAAATGCAGTGGACTCGGTACATTTTCTCTATGTGCACGGCACTAAAGACATACCGGATGCGGAAGTGATGGAGTTTGAGGGCCACACCAGACGCGGATTGTTGCGCACCCGTAATCCAACTCCCAAAGGGGTGATCGAAGGGACCATAGAGAACCAAAATATTGGTCCCGGGCTGGCAATAGTACGTTTCTCCGGTATCGTTGACACGGTTCTACTGGCGCACTTAACGCCGGTCAGCGCCAATCACACTCGGGCCTTTTACTCTTTTATCCAAAAAAAATCTGACGCTGAATCAGGTAAGTCGCGCATTGCCGAAGCGATTGTGCGTAATATCTGTCAGCAGATGGAAGAAGATCGGGTTATCTGGGATCGCAAGAAATACTATGAAAAGCCAATGTTGTGCGATGGCGACGGGCCTTTTGCAAAATTCAGGAAATGGTATAAACAGTTTTTGATTGAGTAATTGCTTAGCCGGTAGGGTGCTGTTGGGCCCAAAATAATCACATGACTAATAAATGAGCCTATTACGTAGGTACTTTATATGCAGGGTTTTAAGTTACATATAAAAAACCCGTGGCCCAGGCCGCGGGTTTTTTGGTTTAACTACTAATATTTCCCTTAGAAGTGTATAAGAGCTGTGATTTCAACAGTCCGTTGTGGGTCAATCAGCTTGAAATATGGAGTCATTGCATTCCTGTATGGCGATTTCTAATACATGATGTTTTACATTATAGTTACAAAGTTTGTAAGCTAAGAAGAGATAACATACTGATAAATAGGGAAAAAATTGATTGATAAAGTGGGTGTCCTGAGAAACCTGATTTACAAACCTACTAATAGTGCTTGTAACCCATTGTTTTTATTGAGCTAAATATAGCCCAACTATTGAGTGGGAATAGGTTGGATACTCGTGGTGCCTCTTATAGCCCCATCATTTTGTCGGCTGATACACCTGGCGTGAATCAAAAAATTGCAAAGCTTGAAAACCTCATCCCGCAGGCAATGCAATCTTAAATTTTGAAATTTGTTTGTTAAAAACAGCCACGCCTTCGTCGGGCAGCCTGCAGCGTAATGTGACTCCAATGTCCCACGTACTTCGCCGCACTCTTCCCAAGGGCGGGTGCTCGTATAGGCCTGTAAATCGGTAAACACTTTAGCGATAGTGCGAAAGCGCCCGCTGCCTGTTGCTTGCCGAAGCCCATTTAGGTAGCTCTCCCGATGCACCGTCGGAACGATGATTTTATGCTGCTCTGCAGATACCAGTTCGGCGTTCATCATGATTCGGGCCAGACGGCCGTTGCCATCATCAAACCGGTGGCACTCCGCGACCATAAACTGCATAAAAACAGCTCTGCCAATGCCGGGAGGCGGTTGCTGATACAGCGGGAAAGTCTGGATCAAAGTTCCCTCCACGTATTTAGGCAGTAAAAGTTTCCTAGGCTGACAGCTCAAGGTAATCGGACAATTCAAATTTCATCTTGTGGCTGGGGTAATCATTAAGTGGTCGATAAATTACCACCAATATCTAGAATATAACTTCCCTTGACCCTTGCCATACAAACCAAAGATAGGAAATGCCGGCTGCGGTTATAAAGTTGGCCTAAATGAATTTCAACAAAATTGGCAGCGCCCATTTCAAGACGCTTTTTCCGGCAAGGTCTGTATCGACGAAGCAAGGGTCACCGAGGGTGAGTGGTGCTCAGCATTTGGTCGCCAGGAGGCGGTGCATTCCGGCGACTTTATGGGCATTCCAGCAACCCATAAAAAAATTGAAATTCGCTATATGGATTTCTGGAAAGTAGTTGACGGAAAAATTGTTGATAACTGGGTTATGGTTGATTTTCCATCGATATTACAGCAGCTTGGCGTTGACCCATTTAGTGGCCATGGCTGGGAAAAGATGGACTCGCAAACAGCCCCTATTCAAAATGGCGAAGAGTCCTAATTCGCCACCGCTAAATAGTAATAGCTTGATTGCCTAGGCGACTTGTAAAACCGCCGCTTGTCGAACTTTCTTGCGCTGAATATAGGCAAATACTGAGGGCACCATTGAAAGAGCTATAACAGCGGAGCCGATGACTCCGCCAGCGATGGCCGTAGCTAGCGGTGGCCAGAATTCGCCACCGTTAACGATCAGGGGTACAAAGCCGCCAATGGTGGTTAGAGTGGTCGAAATAATATGCCTAGTGGAATCCACTACAACATTGGCTATGCCTTCGCTGTCGCCCGATTGACTGCGGGGGTCCGCCTTTAGCGCGGACAAAACAATAATCGCGCCATTAATCGCTAGGCCCATCATGCCCAGAGAGCCGATGAGCGCCATATAACCAAATGGGTAGCCAAATAGTCGCACGCCCAACAAGGCTAGGCCGAAACTTAAAAAGGCGACAATGCCGATGAGTCCCGCATAGCGGAAAGAATTTAGCGACAGAATAATGACGCCGGCCATGGCTAAGAGAAAGAAGACAAATACCTGAATAATGCCACCAATAGATTCAGAGCTGCTTTCCGCTTCGCCACCCAGTTGCAATCTATAGCCCGGTGGTGGCTTATAGTTTTGTTCTTCGAGTTTTTCTGTGAAGTCTGCTAACACACCGCCCGCTAATGTGAATGGGATTAGGTAGCCGCGCACGGCGCTGACGCGTTCACCTTGGCGTCGGGTGATCGACGAGGAGGTAGGAACCAATTGCCAATCCCCAAGTTCGCTAAGGGGTATGCCGTCTCGCCCGTTGGCCAAGATAGGCAGTGAGTTGAGATCTGACATTTGGTTTCGAGAATCTGTTTGAAATTTAACTCTGACGTCTATTTCCGTATTGCCTTCTAAAACGGTACCTGCACTGTCGCCCATTAACGCGGAGTTGATTCTCTGTGCCAGGCCGCCGGTGCTCAACCCGGTGGCCGCTACTGCGTTTTCTCTTGGGATGAATGTGAGTTTGGGCTCTGCCGTAGACAATGATGCCCGGGCGTAGGTGACGTTGGGCACACTGGCTAATATGGCTCTAAGTTTCAGTGCTTCTTGGCGCAGTACTTCTAAGTCTTGACCAATGATGCGGATTTCAATGGGCGAGTCTGTGGGTGGTCCTTGCTCAAAGGGAAGTGCCAATACTTCTGCGTTGGGGAAAGCGACAGATAGCTCGCTTTGGATTGCGCCGAGTATTTCTCCTGTAGCTTCTGCTGATGTTGTATTGACCCAGGCGGCCGCAAAGCTAGGTATGCGCTCGTTGAGAGAGGTTACGTTGTAGTAGACCCGTGGCGCGCCTTTGCCGATGGTCCAAAAGGTATCAGTGACGTCAGAATTGCTGCGCAAAATTTCATCGGCTTTGACAATAGCTTGCTGTGTTTCCCCTATGGACGTTTGTGCGGGCAGGGATAGCTGTACTTGAAATTGATTGCGGTCTACCGCAGGGAAAAATTGTTGGTTTAGGGTGGGCGCCAGCGCGAAGCCGATAATCGGCATAATGCAGGCGATAGTGACGCCGATGATTGGGCGCTTAAGCACAGTGACCAGTGCTGCGTGATACTTTTTTGTCAACGCGGGGCTGGAAAAGCCGATCTGCCACCAGCGATTGCCCGCTTTTACCGGCCAACGATTTTCTAAGTAGCCGGCGATGGCGGGTACTACGGTCATGGCCAAAATAAACGAGCTAGCAACGGATAAGGCCACAGTCACGCCGAGTGTGCCGGTGAAATCGCCAACGCCGCCTGGCGCCAGCGCAATGGGCATAAAGGCAAATATTGTGGTGGCGGTGGAGGCGCCTAGGGGCACCAATAAATGTTTGATGGCACGGCTAATAGCCTCGTCAATTTGCGCGCCTCGACTGCGCCTTAGCTTGTAGTCTTCTACCACCACAATGGCATTATCGATGAGCAGACCTAAGGAAATAATCAAGCCGGTGACCGACATTTGATGTAACGGAATATCTAATACCTGCATACCCACCAGCACCATACTGGCGGAAAGGGGTAGGGCGATACCCACGGTTAGCGCAGAGCGAATGCCCATCAGCCAAATTAGCACCAGCAGTACAATGATCAATGCGAAGATCAGGTTGTTGGCTAGAGAGTTCATGCGTTGGTCGGTATAGATATTCTGCGAATAGACCGTTTCTAAGCCAATTGAATGGGGTAAGTTAGCTTGGAATTTTTCGACAAGGGCATTGGCGTTGCGGGTCCAATTCTCAATTTGTAAACCGCCCTGCATTTTTGCGTTGACAAAAATCACCTGCTCGGTGCCATGAAAAGCCAATGAACGAGGCGGGTCTAATTGCGTTTTACGCACAGTGGCTAGATCTGAAACTCGCAGGGTGCTGCCGTTTTGACCCATCACTAAGGGTATGCTGGCTATGCGCTCAACGGAATCCAGCTCAGCCTCTACGCCTACCAGAATATCATTGCCACCCGCGCGTAGTCTGCCGGAGGCAATTTTGGTATCTGCCGCGCCGATGCGCTGGGCAATAAAGGCGGCAGATACGCCACTGGCCACCATGCGATTGGGGTCGAGGGAAACGACAATCTCTTCTTCAGCTTCGCCCCAAGACTCGGCTTTTTCGGTGCCGGACATATTGGCTAGCTGTAATCTTAAGGATTCTGCCAATCTCGAGAGGATGCTCATTTCAATGTCTGAGCTATGTCGCCAACTCAGGGCAATAATGATTGTCGAGGCAACCGGCTGTACAATTCTCAGGTCAGGCGCCACAGTGCCTCTGGGCAATGTGGCTTGCATTGCGCCCAATTGGTCACGTACCTCAGACCAAACATTTTGTGTATCTTCTGGGCTGACCCGCTCGAGGAGTTCAATGGAGATGACCGATATACCCGACTTGGAGGTAGACTCGATTTCTTTGATTTCTGGGATTTCTCTCAGGCTTGTCTCTAGGGGTTCGCTAACCAACGACTCCATTCTGGCAGCAGATGCTCCGGGCAAAAAAGTGTTCACCTGAGCATAGCGCTCGGCCATGGTGGGGTCTTCTTGGCGCGCTAGACCTAGGAAAGAAACGCCGCCCAAAACAATAATAAACAGCATAAACAATGCTGTTAAACGTGGATTGGAATAAAAGCTATCTGCCTGCATTTGCTTGCTCGTTTGCGCTCTCGGTTACGGGGTGGTTGAGGCTCTTCTTTACGGGATGGTTGAGACTCTTCTTTACGGGATGGTTGAGACTCTTCTTTACGGGATGGTTGAGACTCTCGGTTACGGGGTGGTTGAGGCTCTCTGTTACAGGATCGTTGAGACCCTTCTTTACGCGCTCGTTGAGACTCTTGTTCGTTCTTTCGGCGATGTTCTCTTCGGCTCTCAGAGGTAACACAGCTTGTCCCGGCACTATGCGTTGCACTCCGCTGTTAACCACGCGGTCCCTGTCTGAGAGCAGGCCGCGGACATAGGCTCTTGAGGCTTCGTTATGAATCACCTCGACCAATCGACGTTCGATTATGTTTTCGGCATTGACCAGATACACCGCCCACAAACCGCGGTCGCTGGCAGTGAGTGCACTAATCGGCAGCCAGAAGCCGGGTGCCTGTACCCGTTGTTCTAGTAATAATTCAACCACTGCGCCAATAGGAATAATGCCATCGCTTATTTTGAACACTGCATTAAGGGTCCGGGTACTTGGGTCTACTTCTGGAGAAATAGCCACTAGACGAGCGGGCTGTACTTTGCCATCCCAGCTGAGGTTGTACATGTCACCAATGGTTAGGCTGGCTAGACTCCTGCTAGGCACGCCAATATGGGCTTTGATGGGCCCCAGTTCGATCAGTTTAAGTGCTGGTGTGCCACCGAGTATTTGCGTGCCTTCATCCATATAACGTGACTGTATTATGCCGTCGAAGGGTGCCTTTATGGCCGCTTCAGCCAGTGCGATTTTGTCCGCGCTGGTCGCCGCTAACGCGCGCTTTACATTGGCTTGAGCAACCTGCTCTTGTGCTTGCTTGGTTTGGACACTGAGCTGTGCTTCGTCATAAATTTGCTTGGAAATATTGCCCTGTTCAAGCAGGGTGCGAAAACGTTGTTCAGTCTTTGCAGCCAACTGAGCTTCGGCTTTGGCAGCGCTGAGGTTGGCTTGGGCAAGGGCTGTGTTGGCTTCGGCTTGATTAAGGTTAGACGCCAGTGTGCGACTGTCTAGGCGCGCTAGTACCTGGTCTTTTTGTACTACATCTCCGATGTCCACCAGTACTTGAGCAATTTCCCCACCGCGTTTAAAACCCAGTTCAGAACTGCGTGAGGCTAAGGTTTTGCCAGCATAGAGACGCTCGCTGGCAAAGCTCGCTTGGCGCTCGACGTTGATATAGGAAACGGTTAAATCGGCAGTGGCGTTTGCTGATGTAAACAATAGCCACGCACAGAGCGTGGCCGCTAATGCGCGGGGTGTGCTTCCTATGGACAGGCGGTTATGGCTCATGTGGTTGTCGAGTCCTTTACTGATTGGCTTTAAAGATAACTGAATGCACTTTAAGTACATGTAATCACTGCTTACATGTACAATAGTGCCAAATTACATATTGCGAAGCAATGAAAAAATTGGTCATTGTTTTAAATTTGGTAGATGATTCACTGATCTAATGCTGGCAAACGAAATTGACAAAACCATGACTTCATCCATTTCTGCTGATAAGGCAAGTGAACCTAGCAAGGGCACCTACCATCATGGCGAGCTACGCGAACTCTTGATGGGCTTGGCCTTAGCGCGCATAGCCATTGATGGGACTGAAAAATTCAGTCTGCGCGCACTTGCCCGTGAGGCGAATGTTTCTCCCACTGCACCGTTTCGCCATTTCATCAATAAGCATGCGTTGTTTGCCGCCTTAGCGACCGAAGGATTTGAGCAGTTAGGCGAGAGGGTAACTGCGGTTGCTCAGTCCTCAGAGTCTGTGGACCAGCGGTTGTTGGCCGCTGCCATGACCTATATAGAATTCGCCCAGAATAACCCCGTTGCCTACCAGTTAATGTTTGGCGCAATTTTGGGTGATTTCTCCGAATTTGAGGGGTTGGGTGCTGCAGCATCCGGCGCCTATGAAGTCTTAGATAAACTGCTGGTTGAGGTGGTGGAGGCAAAGCAATTGCATTTTGATGAGCTGGTGTTGGGCGGTTTAATTTGGTCCGCCATTCACGGCATTGCCTCTCTTAGACTTAACTTCGCCCAACAAGATACATCGAAAAAAAAACCGCTAGAACTGAGGCCGAGCCAAGCAATTTTTGCCATGACTGAGGACCTGGAGGCTAATTTGAAAATAATGATTGATGGGCTGCTGAGCCAGTCGTCTTAAAGCGCTAACCAATAAACAGCCTGACCCAGGCAGTATTTAAAAAATCATTGTCATAGATTTATAAACTTAGGATATAGATCCTTAGATTAACCAAAGAGGTTGAAAAGAGACGGAAGATCTTTTACTTTAAAGTAAAAAATAAGAGCAGGTTACGCAATGTCCTCTTCAATACCCTCTTCAATACCCTCGTCCAAGCGCTCTAATGACCGCATCTCAAGTACCTCACTATTAAACGACCAACAGGCCATTGAGCGAATTTTCACCCATATAGATAATGGCACAACTGATCTTGGCGATACGCTGTGGCGGGAACCTGTAGAACACTATCATTGCCAAGAACGATTTGATGCTGAGATGGTAATGCTGCGCAGTCGGCCAGTACCTTTCTGCCCCTCGGCAGCAATACCGGATAAAGGCAGTTATATCGCCCGCCAATCCGCTGGTACTCCTCTGGTAGTGGTTCGCGGCAAAGATGGCCAGGTGCGCGCCTTTATCAATGCCTGTCGTCATCGCGGTATGCAGGTAGCCAGCGGCAGCGGTTGTTCCCGTGCCTTTGTCTGCCCCTACCATGCATGGATTTATAACCTTGATGGCAAGCTTAAAGCTATTCCAGGTCAGGAGGGGTTTCCCGACCTAGATCCTGAAGAGCATGGTTTGGTGGAGGTCAGTGCCTGTGAAAAAGGCGGCATGGTCTATGTAATGCAGGAGGGGACCATCAGTCCGGAGATGCTCGAAAACGCGCTCGATTATTTCACTCCGGAGCAGGAGCTATTTCAGCAGTCCGAACTGACCGACCAGATGAATTGGAAGTTGATAACCGAAACCCTGTTAGAGGGTTACCATATTAAGTCGCTGCATCGAAAAACCTTTTACCCCTATGGTTTAGATAATGTCAATTTAGTCGAGACGTACGGTGCCAATGCCCGGGTGACCTTTCCTTTTCGGCGCATCGAAAAGCTCAGAGATGTTGCACCAGCAGAGCGTAAAGCCGAAGGTATGCTCACCTCGGTCTATCATGTTTTCCCCAATGCCAGTGTCTCGGTACTGTCCAAGCACTCGAATCTGACAATTATGGAACCGCTTAGCCCCAATAGCACCCAGATGGTGACCTACCTAATGACCAGCAGGCTGGCTGAGGAAAACTCTATCTCCCTTGAAGAGGCCGAAAGAGACGCTCTGTTTGTCAATGAATCTGGCCAGGATGAAGATCGAGAGGCTGCCTGTTTAATTCAGCAGACAGTAACCACTAAAGCTAATACCCACTTAACCTTTGGCTATTTTGAAAAGGCGATTGTTAATTTTCATCAGCATTTGACGAAGAGTCTGGATTAAGAGTCTGGATTAAGAGCCTTGGTGAAATGGTAGGGCCTAATAAAACAGTCCTATAGCAGTGTAATTACTATGCTGGCGCAAACTAAAATAACAATAAAATAAAAGGTACAGAGCATGAAGTTAGCATTAACACATACGGGTCGTTGCTTACTGGCATTCTATTTTCTGTTGCCGGGCGTGATGAAGTTTGTCCAATGGGACATGCATGTGGCGCTTATGGAAACCCATGGCATGATCATGGTGCCGGTATTACTGGCTATTGCCGGCGTCGCTCAAGTTGGGGCGAGCATTTGTCTTTTCTTGAATAAACAGGTTGTGGTCTGCGCCCTGGGTTTGGCTGTGATGGTGTTACTGATCAACCTCAATCTACATGACTTTTGGAATGCGTATGAGGGTGTTGATGCTAAACATGAAACTCAGAATTTCTTCAAAAATATGGGTATATTCGCAGGCCTATTGCTCTTAGCCGCGATCAATATGGACCAGTCTAGTAGTGCACAGGAAGACAAATAAACTCTAGCGAGTTTTACATAAGGGTGCGGCCGAGGGGGGTGGCCGAGAGGAATCATAGGGTAGCTTTAAGCCTTACCATTCGGCAATAGAGCCATCCCCATGGCGCCACAGCGGGTTCTTCCAGTCGCAGGCAATTTTCGACGCTGCGATAACCACTTGCTCATCTACCTCAACACCCAGTCCGGGTTTGGGCAGCGGCTTAATATGCCCATCGGTGATAGCAAAATCATCTTTGTTCACCACATAGTCCAGTAACTCTGTCCCCTGATTGTAATGAATACCCATAGACTGCTCTTGCAGCACCGCATTGTGGGAGACAAAATCCACCGCCAAACAGGCGGCCAATGCAATGGGTCCTAGAGGGCAGTGAGGCGCTAATGCCACATCATAGGCTTCTGCCATGGAGGCAATTTTAAGGCACTCGGTAATGCCGCCGGCATGGGAAACATCCGGCTGAACTATGCCCAGACCACCCGCCTCAAATACAGATTTAAAATCAAAACGGCTATACATGCGCTCACCGGCTGCCAGCACTATGCTGGTTTGTCGGGAGAGGATTGCGTACTGCTCAGACTGTTCTGCCAATACCGGCTCTTCAACAAACAGCGGATGATAGGGTTCCAGTTCCTTTAATAAAATCTTGGCCATGGGCACAGATACTCTGCCGTGAAAGTCCAAACCAAAATCGATACTGCTGCCAAAGTTTTCTCTAATAGTGGCGACTCGGGCTATAACCTGTTCTACAGCTCTATAGCTATCAATCATCTTAAGTTTGCCACAGCCATTCAGTTTAAAGGTGTCCCAGCCCTGAGCCTGCAGCTCTTTCATCTGACGGCTTTCGTCCTGAGGGTCATCGCCACCCACCCAAGAGTAAGTCTTCATGCTGTCGCGAACTGTGCCACCCAGTAAGTCATATACAGGTACACCGAGATCTTTGCCTTTGATATCCCAGAGTGCCTGGTCAATACCGGCAATAGCTGACATCAAGATTGGCCCGCCACGATAAAAACCGCCTCGATAGAGTGTCTGCCAGAGATCGTTGATTTGTCGCGGGTCTTTGCCGATTAGGTAGGGGGCTAATTCATTCACTGCTGCGGCGACGGTTTGCGCACGACCTTCAATAACGGGCTCTCCCCAACCCACTATGCCTGCGTCAGTGTCTATGGCCAGAAACAGCCAGCGTGGAGCAACGGGATAGAGGCGCAGATTGGTGATTTTCATGGGGCTTTAGATCTCTGGTATCGCACAGAGGCTGTGCTGTTATTTTTATTATGAGAGCAATTCTAGAGTAGATTCTAAACTAAATGACTGCTTAAAAGCGGTTTGCCTCGCAAAATAGAATTCGCTGGCCGTGGCTAGGGTATTTCGGCATTATTGGTTTTCAGTTAGCCGCCAAAATAATAAGAAGATTTGCCATGTCCGAGCAGATACAGTCATTTTATACAGTCCATAGTCTTCACTGCAGTCTGGTATTAGATTGCCGCGGTACAGGCGAGGGTATTAAACATGGCCCAGCCATTCTCTACTGGGGCGCTCGCCTAGGGCCTGAGACTACCCCAGAAATGCTCGCACTGCTGGGCACTCGCCAAGAGGCTCAGGCCTGTATGCCAGAAGAATCCCCTATTGCTCTATCCCCCGAATTGGGTGCGGGGTTTCAGGGCAATGCGGGTATTCAGGTGCATCGCGATGGTGGGCAGTGGGCAAGTTATAGCCAAATTGAATCCGTAATTGAAGATGGAAATGACGCTTTAACAATCGTATCTATTTGTCTGGCTACCCAGATTAAAATTACTCATCGACTGGCCCTAGACCAGCAGTCGGATGTGCTCACCGCCACCACAGAACTGACCAATATTGGCGACAGCACTCTCTGGGTAGACCAGTGCAGTGCGCCTAGTATTCCAGTGCCAATGCACTACAACAAAATTCTCGGATTCGCCGGCCGCTGGGGCAATGAGTTTCAGCGCCAGTCGGTGGATCGTTTTATGGGCACCTATCTCCGTGAAAATCGATCCGGACGTACTTCCCACGATTCATTTCCTGGGGTGATTCTGCATACTGAACAAACTAACGAAGGTGCCGGAGCTGCTTATGGCCTGCATCTGGGTTGGAGTGGCAATCACCAGATCCGAGTTGAAGAACAGTTTGTTGGCCGTGCCTATGCCCAGATGGGAGAGTTATTTTTACCCGGTGAACTCAGTCTTGAACCCAATGAGTCCTACTGTTCACCAACACTCTATGGTGCTAGCACTCAGAGTGGACTCTCTTCACTGTCCCAGTGTTTTCACCGTTATATTCGTTCAAATATTATAGATTCTCGGTGCACTGAAAAACCTCGGCCGGTGCACTTTAATACTTGGGAGGCAATGTATTTTGAACTGTCTCTCGAGCGCCTCTGCACCCTTGCGGATGAAGCGGCGGCGTTGGGCGCTGAACGTTTTGTACTGGATGATGGCTGGTTTAACAATCGCCGATCCGACAGTGCGGGGCTGGGTGACTGGTTTGTGGATGAGACAGTATTTCCTCAGGGCCTAAGCCCCTTGATCGATCATGTACAGGCTAAGGGCATGGAGTTTGGTCTCTGGGTAGAGCCTGAAATGGTCAATCCAGATAGTGATCTCTATCGTGCTCATCCGGACTGGATACTGAGTGCTGGGGTAGGATTAGGGGCTGCACCATTGCTGCTGGCTAGAAATCAGCTGGTATTGGATCTAACTCGACCTGAGGTTCAAGATTATCTATTTAACTGTATTCATGGCTTGCTGAGTGAGTACGCTATTGGTTATTTTAAATGGGATATGAACCGTGCTCTTTATCAGCCCGGCAGCGCGCATTGCGAAGGAAGAGCAGTGACCCATTACCAAACTCTGGCTCTCTATGAGCTAATAGCGCGTATTCGCAGTGCGCACCCAACGGTTGAAATTGAAAGCTGTGCCTCTGGAGGCGGTCGAGCAGACTTCGGTATTCTTGCCCACACAGACAGAATATGGACCTCGGATACCAATGATGCTCTGGACCGTTTGCGTATTCAGAATGGCTTCTCGCTATTTTTCCCTGCCGAATTAATGGGTGCTCACGTGGGGCCCAAGGACTGCCATATCACTGGCCGCAACATTGATATGGCGACTCGTGCCGGGGTGGCGATGTTTGGTTATATGGGTATTGAGGCGAATCTTCTGACTATGGAGGAGTCTGAAAAGACTGAGCTTAAGGCGGCAGTGGCACTGCATAAGCAGCACCGTGAGTTGATTCATAGCGGTGACTTGGTGCGTCTTGAATCAGGGGATAATGAGAATAGTTTTGGGGTGGTTTCTGCGGATCAGGACGAAGCGCTATTTTCCTATGCGCTGCTGGACAGCCACCGCAATAGTGCTCCGGGTAGGCTGTGCTTTCGCGGGTTGGACCCAGATGCTCAGTATGAAATTAATATCGTCTGGCCCCGACAACCTACCAGTATCTCAACATCGATTCTCGATGTGATTAATGGCGCAGTGATCAGCGGCGACGCCCTAGCAAACTTTGGCGTGCAGCTACCGATTATGCTGCCCCAAAGTCTGCTGATTTTTCATCTCCAAAAGCGCTAGGGCTGTCTATAAAAAACCGCTCAGGGCTGTCTATAAAAAACCGCTCAGGGCTGTCAATAAACAACCGCTCAGGGCTGTCTCTAAACAGCCGTTTGAACCGTCTCATTAGATGCGGGCTGCTTTTCCAAGCCAATAAACTCGGCCCGATTACCTAGCACAAAGCGGTTGATAAACAGCGCCACACTGACACAGACAAAGAAAGTGATAAACATCATATGGATGTAATGCAGCGGCATCCAAATCCAGATAAAGCTGGCGTACATCAACACACCGAAAATTACCGCAGCAATGGCAGCGCGATAATCCACATTGCGGAATAACAGACCCACAGCGAAACAGGCCAGAATCGGCATACTAATCAGACCCCAGAGCTCCTGGAGTAAATTGATAATACTGTCGGACTGGGCATAAATCGGCACCATAATTACTGCAATGATTACAAAAATAACCGTGGCTATACCGCTGAGAACTCTTACGTTCGGCTTTTTATCTAGATAGGCTTCGTGAAGATCACAGACATACATGGCCGCTGAAGAGTTCACCATACTGTTAAAGGAACTCAGCACCGCCGCAGCAATCGCCGCCGCAAATACACCTGATAGCCAGCTCGGCAGCAAGTCGCCAACAATCCGCCCATAGGCCTGGTCGCCAATATCGCCATAGAGTTTAAAGGCTACGATACCCGGGATAACCACCATGCTCGGGATAAAGATCACGCGAATAAACGCCGCCGCATAAACGCCTTTCTGCGCTTCCTGAACTGTGGGTGCGGCCATGGCCCGCTGGGTAATTGTTTGGTTGGTGCTCCAGTAAAAAATCTGAATCAGGAACATACCGGTTAACAATGTATGCCAAGGCACTGGTGATGAACTGTCGCCAACCAATGTCAGTCGCTCTGGGGGAATGCCGCTAAAGTCAAAATCAATCGCCATCAGCGAGAGCACCACAATTAATAGACCCATGGCCAGCACTAAGACGCCACCATAGGTGTCTGAGACGGCAACTGCTCTGAGGCCACCCAGTACCGAATAGGCCGCACCGAATACCGCAAAGGCAATGGCGACAGTCAGCAGGTCCAGGTCTATCCCGGTCATGGAAATCATAAACAGCGCGCCGGTATAGATCACCGCAGGTTGGAAGACAAAGACATTGATAAACAGGAACATGGTCGAGACCAGCGCGCGGATATGTTTGCTGTTATAGCGCTTCTCCAATAGCTCGGTTGTGGTGGTGCAGTTGTTTCTGTAGTAGACCGGCAAGAACACTTTGGCCAGTACCATGAGGCCGACAAAGCCCGCCAGTTCCCAGAGCGCTAACAGCATCATCTGATTGCCGTTCATACCCACCAGCTGGTCGGTGCTGAGATTGGTCAAGGTGATAGAGCCTGCAACAAATACCCAGGTCAGACCGCCACCAGCGAGAAAATATTCTTTATTTGAGTCGGTGGAATGTCGGTTGTGGCCAGTGCACTTGATATAGGTAATCAAGGCGATGGCACCTAGGACAAGACAGAATACAGCTAGCTGAATAGTTTGTTCGTTCAAGGGATAGCCTCTTTTTTTATTTTTTATTATTTATATTTTAAAAAAAATTAGATCGTCCACACCGTCACCCCATGGGGCTCTAAGTTGTGCCGCCCAGTACAACATTGGCGTCCGGATCTAAGGGAAGAACCTGTTGATGCTGCGAGTAATTAAAGGCAAACATCAGATTGCCACGTTGGCTGATGCGAATATCTTCACCAAATCTGTAGGTCTGAATATCCGCTTGCTGGCATTGCTGCTGAAAAAAATCTAACAGAAACGCTCTGTTGGTCAATGTGGCCATATAGGTAAAGCGCTCGTTGCGGACTATTGCCGCTTCACCATTTTCGTAGCTTGCGATGACTTCTATTTGGTCAGAGTGCGCCGCATCCAACTGCTCGCGCCAGATACCACTCTCATAGATATGATTATTCCAGCTCAAGGATTCGAGACAGTCGGCACGCAAGGTCTCAACTGAGAGCACCCGTATCGGAATCAGTTGCTGTAATAATCCTGGAGGCAAATTGGTGGGATAGGCAAACTCTGCGGTTTTGGCACCGGCTCTTGGGCCAAAGATAAACTGCGCGCTAGAAGCACGGCACCTGTCCACAAAGGCCTGATCAACGATCGGCAGGCTCGGGGCAATAATTAATTTGTAGGCTGAGAAATCTGAGAGCTCTGAATCTATGGGGAGGAAGTCTACGTTAACCCCAAGCTCGCGCAGGGCACTGTAATAGGAAAGCTGCACATTATTAAAATCATAGGCCTCGCCCTGTCGCTCAATATCGCTGACCCAGAGCCCTTCGGCACCGGTAATAATCGCCACCGAGGCTGCCTGTAATGGCTGATTCTCTATATCCAGCTGTGCCACTTCGGCCATGGCCTGTTCGGCTTCTGGCCAGGCTTCGGTCTTGGAATTATCCGGGCGCAGCAGTCCTGCATGCATCTGTTCCTGAGCAAAAGGTGCCTGACGCCAGCGGAAGTAACAGACGCAATCGGCACCGTGGGCAAAGGCTTCCAAAGTCCAGAAACGAATCATGCCAGGGGCAGGGCGAGGGTTATTATTGGCCCAGTTAACCGGCCCTGGCTGTTGTTCCATCACCCAGAACCCGCGATTTAACAGCCCGCGAGTTTGGTCGTGGTAATAGGTAGCAAAGTCCGGATGACCAGTGCGCATATAGCGGCGTAGTTCTTCTGTGGGGGCATCTGTCAGTAACAGGTCGGTGCGGCCTAAAGGATAGTTATCGTAACTGGTGAAATCTAATCCTGCGGCCAGGGCAAAGTTATCCACTGCCGTTTCATTCATGGGAATAAAGTTATGGGTAATAAACTTTCCCGGTGCGTGCAGACGAATCATCTCAACCATAGGGTTGTGATAGTTGATCACCTGATCCGAGGAGAAGCGTCGATAGGCTAGGCGGTGAGCTGGGCTGGTTTCCGTTACAGCACCTATGGGTAGGTCGATTTCAGTAAAGTCCCGATACTCCATGGACCAGAACACGTTGCCCCAATCTGTATTGAGCTTATGGATGTTGCCATAGCGTCGGCGACACCAGTCTTGAAACGCTTGCCCGGCAAGCTCGGAACCACTTAGCGCCGTGTCGTGACAGCAGAGTTCGTTGTCTGTTTGCCAGCCGACTACGGCATCATTATTGCCGTAACGCCGTGCCAGAGCTTCGGTGATGCGCAGTGATTCACGCAGATAGATCGGGCTTGAGAAATCATAGTGACGGCGCGAGCCAAAACCGCGGGTGCGTCCGGTGTCTGGGTCTACAGGTAATATTTCTGGATACTGATCGATCAGCCATTTGGGCGGTGTGGCAGTGGGAGTGCCCATCACGACTTTTAGACCGGCACTGGCCAATGTGGCCACGGACTTATCCAGCCAGGCAAAATCATATTCTCCCGGATTAGGTTCCAGACGCGACCAGGCAAACTCGCCTATACGGACATAGGTCAGGCCCAGGTCGGCCATCATTTTGGCATCGTCGTTCCACTGGGACTCAGGCCAGTGCTCTGGGTAGTAGCAGACTCCGAACATATTGATTAGCCCTTAATAAGTAGTGCCTTTTATTATTTTTTATAAAACTTCAGACCGCTGGCCCAGAGGTGTTTGAAGCCTTTCCAGGGATCGCGGAACTGATAATCAGCGCCTTTATATTGCTCACTGCTCTCGCGAGTTGGCAGATAGGCGCAGCTAGCAGGATCTGTTTTCACATGACAGTCCAGAAATGCCAGGCTCATATGCTCGACCACTCTGTTGATAGTCTCAGTGTCCCAAACTGGATCAAAGTAATGGCCCAGTTCAAAGTCTGTAGCAAAGGACGCCTTTGGCGCCGGATGGGGGCCGATATTGTGGCGTGCATTTTCAAACACCAGCAGGTAATTATGCTTAGAACCAGTACGCTCATGGAGACGCTTGATACCATTCTCAAATCCCGAGGTATTGTCCTGATCACCAGCCAGATAGAAGCTTGGTACAGTAATTGTTGCCATAGCCTCAATATCGTGAACACTGGCTTCACCGCCCCAGGGTGCGAGTAGTTGCACGGCTTTCCAGCGAGAGTCGAGCTGCTCACGACCGCCAAAGCAGGAATTTAGGGCGAAGGGCAGAACCATGGCAATGGGAGTGGGAACCCCGAGCTGTTTGAAAAACGCTGATTCGAAGGCATAGCAGCCACCGATAGTATTGATGGCGCCAAAACCGCCCATAGAGTGCCCAATAATCGCGGCTCTATCTGTGTCGACAATGGCTTCTACTGGGGATGTTTGATCGGCAAAATAATCCAGTAAGAACTGCTGATCCCGAGCGCGATTGTAGAGCGTGTCAGTAAAGCCTGCAGGTCGATCCTCTGTCTCTTTTATATCAGCATTGGTGGAGCCGGTATGATCTATACCCACCACTACATAGCCATGACTGGCCAAATGCTCACCCAGATAAAACATCTGCGTGCGATAGCCGGTAAAGCCATGGGATAAAAGGATCAGCGGAAAACTGCCTTCGCTGAGTGCCGGCGCATCGCGATAAGCCTCGCCTTGAAGTTCGAAGGGATTTTGCAGGCGGGTGACATTTTTGTAGGTGGCTAGTTTGGACTCTTGCTCTGGCAGAACCGCTGGATACCAAACTTCTAATACCAGCTGACGCTCAGTATTGAGAATAAAATTAGCGGTATTTAAACGCTCGGGATCAGTCGCGGTGATAGTGGCCACGCCCACAGCATAGGTGCCGGGGAAAGCGAGTTCTGGCGTCACTGGAGGTTGGTTGGTATAAAGTTGCTCGGCGCTCTTTATTTTGTCGCTGTGGGCACTGTTCTCCGCACTAGTGGTGATGCTACTTACGAGAGCCAATGCGCTAAATACGGCAATCCGCAGCCATTTAATCGACAAGCTGTTCCCCTTTTATTGTTTTTATTATCGTGGTTTTTATCAGCGTTGTTGTTGCCGACGAATCACGTTAAGGTTATGCCATATTAAAGCACAAAAAGGCCGCTAAACAGGCCACGTCGGCGCCAGCTGGCGAAAATAGTAATCCTTCCATCATTATAAGAGGTCGTCCAATGGGCGAATGTGCAAATTACCCGAGTCTCGCGGGGCGCTGTGTATTTATTACTGGCGGTGCCACAGGTATTGGCGCTGCTATGGTAGAAGCATTTGCTCGGCAGCATTCGCAGGTGGCTTTTGTCGATCTGGATTCCACCGCTGCCGAAAGCCTCTGCGATCGCCTTGAATCAGAAACCGGAACCCGTCCCTGGTTTCAACAGGTGGATGTGACTGATGTGCCAGCATTGCAGAATTCTATAAAACAGGCTGTTAATGATCTCGGGCCACTGCAGGCACTGGTTAATAATGCCGCCAATGATCGTCGTCATTCTCCCAAAGAAGTTACCCCCCAGAGCTGGCGTGACTGCATGGCGATTAATCTGGATGCGACATTTTTCGCCGCTCAGGTTGCCGCTGAGCTTATGGGCGAGGCTAACAGTGAAGCGAAGAAACAGGGCGGCTCAATTATCAATTTTAGTTCTATTAATGCACTGCTGGGGCCGAGTAATATGCCTGGCTATGTCGCGGCCAAGGCGGGCATTGTTGGTCTAAGTAAAGCCTTAGCAGCGGACTATGGGGACGCGGATATTCGGGTCAATGCGATTTTACCCGGCTGGGTGGTTACCCAGCGCCAACTCGATACCTGGCTGACACCAGAGGCGGAAGCGGACTGGATGGAACAGGTTTCATTGAAGCAGCGACTGTTGCCGGAAGAGGTTGCCAGCTTAGCCTTATTTTTGGCGGCAGACGACAGCCGTATGATTACCGGACAGAGTTTTACCATTGACGGTGGCAGGACCTAAAGCCATGACTGACTCATTGTTTATTGCCGGGGACTGGGGCACGACTAATTTGCGGCTCTATCTGTGTCAGCACAAACCCAGCCAACCGCTAACTATTTTAGCGACTCAGATGGGGCCGGGAGTGGCACAGGTCGAGGATAATTTCGAACCGATATTTTTTAATTTAGCCGACGGTTGGTTTGAGAAACATGGCTCTATGCCGGTGATCCTTTCGGGCATGGTAGGTTCCAACATTGGCTGGCAGGCGGCTCCCTATATAGAGTGCCCCGCTAGTGCAGAACAGATCGTAAGCGGCCGCACAGTGTTTAATGCTCGTGGTATAGAGTTTTCGATTATTTCCGGATTAAAAACCCTCAACCCTCTGGGCACTCCCGACCTGATGCGTGGGGAAGAATTGCAGCTGTTGGGTTGGATGAGAGTTGCTGATCTCAAACGGCAAACGGTGCAGCTAGTTGTGTTGCCAGGCACCCATAACAAATGGGCTCTGGTGCAGGATGGCAAAATTGAGACATTCGTTACCGCACTGACTGGCGAGCTCTATTCCCTATTACAAAATCACAGTGTGTTGATTGCCAATCCGGACTCTGCGGAGTTCTCAGAAGATGTTTTTCTGCAGGGAGTTAAAGTCGCGACAACATTAGAATCGGGGCAGTTGCTACAGGCGTTATTTGCCACTCGCAGCCGCCAGGTCTTGGGTGAATTGTCGGAGTCTCATGCCTCCTCTTATTTGTCCGGTCTATTGATCGGCTCTGATGTGGTTGGCTCCCTTACTCTTATGAAAAAGCTGATGGAAAAGCAAATTGACGGAATTGCATCTGTTGACCTAATTGGAGATTCAGCCCTGAGTCGCTGTTACCAACTTGCGTTGGAATCTGTGGGTATCAAAGCCGAACTGCGAGACGCAACTCAGATTGCTATCTCTGGTTATCAGGCTGTTTACGAGGCTCTCTCTTCACAAATCTCAAGAGACATAGTGCTATGAACGAAAAGCTCGAAAACTGGTTTGCCAAAATGCCTGTGATAGCCATTTTGCGTGGCGTAAAACCAGAGGAAGTAGTGGCTATTGGAGAGTCTCTCTGCCGTGCTGGTATCGGCATTATTGAAGTCCCGTTAAATTCTCCAGAGCCACTGGCGAGCATAAAAAACTTAGCCGAGGCCCTGGGCGATCGCTGTGTCATCGGCGCCGGAACTGTATTGACCGAAGCCGATGCCGAGGGCGTTGCCGCTGCTGGCGGTCAAATTGCCGTCAGCCCCAATA
>Ga0209194_1000452_pt1 | contig 33103 bp, 30 predicted proteins | sample COGITO_mtgs_1004_FD_184787 | JGI IMG/M metagenome (GOLD analysis project Ga0209194, IMG submission 184787) | Pelagic marine microbial communities from North Sea - COGITO_mtgs_100413 (SPAdes) (version 2) | ecosystem: Environmental > Aquatic > Marine > Epipelagic ...
CTTGTGCTTAATCGTATGATTCAAGTCGCTAAGCCGGATAGCTATGTCTGCTAAACCGAGACGCCGCCCTCGACTGGAGGGAAGCAAAGGGATGTACTATCGTTTCAATATTGTTGCAACAACGCCCTTTTAATTAGTTTCTCTAAAGCCTAAGAAATCGTCAAGCGTGACATTCAAAACTATGAAATTATTTAATAAGAACAAGGGATTTTGTTAACATTCTTCCAGTTCTATAAAGAGGTCGAAAGAAAAAACAAGCTCCATGTACAGCAAACCAGTATGAAAAAACTGTTGCTATAGCTGCACCAAAAGCACCGTTCTTAGGAATTAGCATAAAGTTTAGAATAATATTGAGTACACTGGCCATCGCGACGGTCTTAAGATAAGAGATATTCCAATTCATCGTAATCAAGAACGAGCTTCTAGCAACGCCAAGAGCGACAAATAAAACACTCCAGATTAGCAACGAGAGAATTGGAGAGGCTTCAATGTAACTTTCGCCATATAAAATTGTCACAATATTCTTAGAGAAGATAGTCACTAAGATAGCGAACACATAGCCCATCAGGCTTACACGGTTGTAAAGGGTTTGAAGGCTATTATAAAACTCTGTCTCGTCACTCTCCTTTAGTCTGACAATATTTGGAAAATTTGACTGAATGAAAGCGATAGGAAAGACGTAAAAAACTTCTGTCAGCCGCACAGCAGAACTATACAAACCAAGCTCTGAGTTGCCAGACATATGCCCTATCATGATTTGGTCTATTCTCATATACAGCGTGACAGCAATGCCAGAAAATATGAGTGGCCAGCTATCTGCAAAAACTTTTCTCATTCTGAGTAGTGATATCTGCGGAAAACAAATCTTGCGCCCTCGGAGGTAAACGAATATAAGGCCCAGTGAAGACACAAAGATTTCAACAGCAGGAATTAGAGCTACAAATACTATTGACTGTTTGCTATGGATAATAGAAAACAACAAAATAAAAGAGAAAAGATACGAGATTATCTTAGAATAGGCAATGCATTTGTATTCTAATTTCGACTGAAAAAAGAGTTCAATGGGCTCAGCAGCTCTAAAAGCTGTCTTGAGAGAAAAAACAAAGACTAATAGACGAATCGCTGCATCTTTGACAAAAATTCCAGATACATAGTTAGCTATGGCTGCTAAAAGGAGCCCGGAGAAAACCCTAAGCACTAAAGCTGTGGTCACAATTTCTTCTTCGTTCTCAGGCTCTTTAACTATATCTCTAGTTAATATTTGATTAGCGCCAAGAGTAGACACAATATCGAAGAAACTAATGAATGCCAGAGCGTAGTTATACGCTCCATACTCTTCAGGATGGAAATATCGCACCATGAGAACCAGAGAAAATGAAGCTGTAGCCAGTCGAACAATCTTATCGAGAACTTGCCATCCAGTATTTGTAATTACCTTTGTTTTTTTAACAGCCTTAAAATGAGATCTGAGTTCGTTCAAGATTTTCATAGATTCAGACTATCGTTTTGACCAAAATCATTTGTTGTTCAGATCAAAGAGCTAGCCAGAGTCTCAAAGGCATTACGTAAAAGATTATTTTCTCCTGCTGCGTAGGTCTTCTTGACCTAGACCTGCTTTCTCACGCGCTGATAGTCTAGAGGACAGCGCAACCTCCACATCATCCTCATTTACCGCTGTTAACATCGACTGCACCTCGCCATTCAAATTATCCGCAGCAAACAGCGCATAGCCGCTAACCGGCATTTGCCGCAGTAGCTCAATTTGGCTTGCCGCCTCAGCAGCCGGTAAATTCAACAGCCGAATGCCTGGAATCACTTGGGTATAGCGAAAGCTAGATTCCATCACCCACGGGCGAACCAGCTCAGAAAACTCGCTAGTACTTTGCGCATAGCTCATCAGTACAATCCAATCCACTAAGCCTTGCTCGGCCCAGCCTTCCCAATCTTGCTGAATAGCATGGTGACGATAGAAAGTGTCATCAGCAAAAACGGCGGCAGAGATAGTGAGATCGCCGCGACGACGGCGGAGACGTTCAGAGGCTTCGGCGACAAAAGAATTGATCTGCTCTGCGCGAAAATCTGTCCACTGACTCCACAGGCGAGCAATACGCTGATCGCCTCCATTGCGAGAGGGAATCGTCGCCGGATCCACGCCCGTTAGACTATAGAACTGTTGACGAGCAGCCATGCCATAGCCAAAAGTACGATTGGCCGCAGCATCTTGAAAGGGGTAGCGAACATAGTCAAACTGAATGCCATCTACGTCGTAGCGGGTGGCGATTTCATCAAGCAAATCGAACAGATACCGGCGAACTTCAGGATTGGCCGGGTCTAAGAAAGGTTTGGTCTTACCTGGAAGGACTAGGTTGCCTTGGTTATCGAGTCCGGCCCAATCAGGATGGGCGCTCAGTAGCGGGCCAGGATAGCTAGCAGGCTGACCCACCAGATGGTTGTGTTCAGTATTGCCAGCCGCGAAAAGCCAAACCCAGGCATGGACTTTAATGCCGTATACCTTACCTAAATCGACGGCGGCGTCTAAGGGATCCCAACTGCGAGTTAGCGGATTTTGTTGAGGAGCGACATCGCTAGGATAAATAGGATAGCCCGCGTTGACCGTTTCAACGAAGACAGTGTTGATGCCAGCAGCTCTAAACTGCTCGAATACGTGCGCTAGGCCCTCAGGAGAGCGGGCGTTAACAATGGTTTCACGATCCAGCCAGATGGAGCGAACTTCGGACTGAGAGACGTTGCGGGCTATTTGCTGAGGTTCTGCCGGGACACGCGTGACTAGCTGAGAGTCTAAAGCGTCTATGGGTGAGGCGTCTACAGACATAGGTTTTGCGATCGCACCCCCCCCCTCCAGCAACCCCAATCCCATCACCACAGCCAGCAGCCCACTACCACTATATATAGAGCGATATAAAGGTGAAAGCAAAGAAACGCCCGAAGAAACGCCCAAAGAAATGTCCGAGGAAACGCACAGAGAGCGAAGCTTGCAAACTTTGTGGGTAAAAAGATGAGCGTCCATAGGAAAAAGGAATTGCAGGCGCAAAAACCTGAAGCGTCAAAACAAAGTCACTTGCTTGAAGTCACTTCCTTTAAATTCCCGAAGCGCGGATGAAGCTATCAAGTTGGCATGTTTTGTTCGCAAATACAGACACCAAAACTGAAGTCTTCAGCTAAAGTGTCCAGTCAAAGCGTTCAGTCAAAATACCCAGACACAGCGTCTGCGCGATGCCTACGACTTATCATCTCAGGCAAAACTGCTACACTAATGTCAACAGATATTAAACGTAGTCATCATGAGTTCAGATAAGCCCATTAACGCAAATCAAACTTCAGGCACAAATCAGACATCAACAAAGAGTGCTGACCAATCTGTAGAAAATATTGTGATTATCGGCTCTGGGCCTGCGGGCTACACAGCAGCAATTTACGCGGCCAGAGCAAACCTCAAACCCTTTATGTTTGAGGGCTATGAGGCAGGCGGATTGCCCGGTGGGCAGCTAATGACAACGACCGAAGTCGAGAATTTTCCGGGGTTTCCAGATGGGATTACCGGGCCGGAGCTGATGGATAACATGAAGGCGCAGGCCCTACGGTGGGGCGCAGAGCTAGTCACTGAAGATGTGATCTCAGTAGACTTTGGCCAGCGGCCTTTTATCATTCGCTCAGACGAGCGCGAGGTCAGAGCACACAGCGTGGTGATTGCTACCGGGGCCACGGCCAAGCGGCTGGGGTTACCTTCAGAGCAGCGGCTTTGGAGTAAGGGTATTTCTGCCTGTGCCATTTGCGACGGGGCAACGCCGCTTTTTAAAATGGAGTCTTTGGCGGTGATTGGTGGGGGTGACTCAGCCGCCGAAGAAGCGGTGTATCTAACCAAGTACGGATCGCATGTGAACCTGCTGGTGCGCGGCGACACAATGCGCGCGAGCAAGGCCATGCAGGATAGAGTGCTCAATAATCCTAAAATTACGGTGCACTGGAATAGTGAAGCGGTTGATGTATATGGCGATGAGCTGCTAGAAGGCATCAAGCTTAAAAATAGTAAAACGGGTGAGAAAAGCGAACTGCCCGTGCGCGGACTGTTTTATGCAATCGGTCACCGTCCCAATACCGGACTGTTTGAAGGGCAGCTAGCCCTAGACGATATTGGCTACATTCAAACGCAGCCCGGATCGGTAGAAACCAATGTTGAAGGGGTGTTTGCGGCAGGCGATGTGCAAGACCATGAGTACCGGCAGGCCATTACCGCAGCGGGCACGGGCTGTATGGCGGCGCTGCTCGCAGAGCGCAGGCTCGCTCAGCACGATTTGATTCAAGAATTTCATCAGAGCGGCTCTGAGAAGTCTGAGAATGAAAAACCGGCAGAATATAAGCTCGCCGAGGGATTCAATCCGGGAACGACGCGCCATGTGGGTGGCTACGCGCTGCGCAAGCTGTATCACGAAAGCGATCGCCCCATCTTGGTAAAGTACGCCTCGCCAACCTGCGGACCTTGCCACACCCTTAAGCCTATTTTGAGCAAAGTCGTTGATGAATTTGAAGGCCGAATTTACTACGTCGAGATTGACATTACCGAAGATAGCGACATCGCAGAATCAGCAGGCATCACCGGAACACCCACCGTACAGCTCTTTAACGACAAGGCACTCGTTGGTGAAATGAAAGGCATGAAGCAAAAAAGCCAATACCGTCAGATGATCGAAAAAAGCTTTGCCGAACTGGCGACCGTATAGCCTCTTCCCCCCTGTGCTAAAATCTAAAACTCTACGTCCATATTTTGTCTAACCACTAAGTAAGCGCATGGCTCTGCTACAAGAACGCAAACAGGAGATCATCTCCGACAATCAGATCCACGAAACGGATACCGGATCTGTCGATGTGCAAATCGCAATGTTGACCGATCGCATCAACACGCTCAGTCAGCACCTTCAGAAAAATAAGAAAGACTACTCTTCTCGTCGGGGCCTTATGAAGATGATTGGCCACCGCAAACGCCTGCTGGCCTACCTCACCAAGCAAGACCCTGAACGCTACAAAGCACTCATTCAAAAGCTCGGTATCCGTCGCTAGATTTCGGCTAATACAGCACAGTTACAGTCAGCGCAGTTACAGTCAGCGCAGTTACAGTGCGGTCCAACCGTTACCTAGCCGCTGTCACCCAATCGCTGTCACCTAGCTTCGGGTCACCCCCCAACCGCACACGCAACGTTTTTCTAAGGAAAAAATGGCTTCCAAGTCTGAGCGAGATGCCCAAAACGAGCGAGCGGCCCTGCCGTTTGAACCAAGGCGCAAGCGAGAAAAAGACAGGGAAAACGCCGGTAGCAGCGCCTCAAAAGGGGAGACAAAGAAAGCTGTCAAGAAAGAGTCCAAGCGGGCCAGTTCTAAGCAGGCTAATTCTGAGCAAGCAAAACCGGATGATGCGGTTTCAGCTAAGGCGCAGGCACGGGTAGACGACATTAGGGCAGCGAATCGACGACGGCAAGAAAAGACCCAGGCAGAGAAAGCCCAGGCAAAAAAGGCCGATGCCAAAAGTGGGCCAGACAGTGACGGTTCAATTCCTAAAGCCGTGAGTCGCCGCATGGTTCGCCGCATGGCAATCCTGTCTATTAGCCCAGTAGCGGTGGGCGTGAGTATTTTCTTTTTGTCTTACTACTTGCTGAGCAACCAGATTGTGACATTTGCGCCCATTGTCGTACTGCTAACGACAATGGGCTGCTTTGGCTTGGGTGTAGTAGGGCTAACTTACGGGATGCTGTCGGCATCTTGGGATGATGAGCCAGGAAGCTGGCTCGGACTCGACGAGTTTAAGCTGAATTTTGGGCGCATTATGGATGCGAGAAAGGCGTCTAAGACGTAGGCTAGCCAGACGTGGCTAATGGAACCTAGCTAATAGAAACTGGCCCCTAAAACACATGGCCACCATACAAGGCACAAAGCGCGATTATCTGCGATCGCATCAGTTTTTTGATCGCCTCAATTTTTGAACGGTGCTAGCTCTCTTTGCTCATCCGGGTCTCTTGGGCCAATAGATATAGCTCTGCCCACTGACTGCTAACCTGCTTGGGCGTTAACTCACAGGTTCGGGCAATTTCGTCTACGCTGCGGCCTGATTTAAACGCAGTTAACATCGTCTGCTGAGGGGCAGATAGCTTTTCCCAATACTGATCCCATTCGGTGAGGGTAAGCCCTAAATTGTGCTGCTTTAACGAAGTCTTTAGCCAAGAGAAAACCAGATCGGGCTGCTGTTTGAGCGTGAAAATGCGAATGGCGTGGTAGCTAATTTTTTCGCGGAGGCGGTAGGCTTCGCGCACGTTGAGTCCAAGCTGGCGCGAGATGCTGTCTTGGGCGTAGCCCTGCAAGTGCAGCTCTAACCACTGAACGGCAGTCTCACCAAGGGTGTCATTCAGGTAGTCAGCAAACTGCTGCTTAACTAGCTGACGCGCGGCGGCTTGCGCTTCATATTCTTTTTGCACCTCGTAGCGATCTAGCGCTTCAAAGTCCAGCAGGCTGAGGGTGCCGTCAGCATCATCAGTGCCAATTTCTTCAGAGATTAGACGAATCAACTCGGCGCTAGGCACTTGGGTCATGCCGCCACGCTGCGATCGCCTCAAATAATTTACAAACCGATATACCAGCAGTGGCTGATTGCGAATGGGCCGCAGGCAGTATTCTTCAATCGTGGCTAGCGTCAGCAGGCTGCGTAGGCTAACGCGCGGCGTGCACTGCCCAATCCATTCCGTTTGCGCGCGCATATGCCGATCGCTCTGAAGCATTTCTTGGATAACTTCTTGCAGCACGTCTTTAACAGCACGTTTGCGATCACGGCTTAGCGCAATCCACACCCGAATCTTGCTGCGAATGAGGAAAAGCCCGCCGAGCTTCTGTAGCAATCTCTTATACGCCCGATCTGGAGAAAGTCCCCAATAGCGGGACATAAAAATCCGATAGCGGTAGTCCATCGCTTTTTTGGCCAGCCTGATATCTTTAAGCGCCATCGGCTCAAAGCGTTCGGCTTCACCGACTAGCCATTGCACAATGGCCTCTCGCGTCGCGTCAGACTGATCTGGCAAATCCAGCAGCAGCCGCTCTCGCCAATACGCCAACATGTCTTCATAGCGATCGCCATAGCTAGCTACCGCTCTCGTGCTTTCATCCACTAGTCTTACCTAATCTCTTTCACAATCTGAGCAGCCCAACACCATAGCCCAGAGAATGCCTTACTCTAACCCATCACTCTAACCAAATATTTTGACCGACAGCCCCAAACTCTAACCGAGCGCCTCCTCAAACTTGATCTCAAGCCCAATCTCAAGCCCGACCTCAAACCTAATCAGCTAGTCAGCGATCAGATTGCGATGAGTGAGTGCTCGATTGCCTAGTTAGGCAATCACCTCTTTGATTAGGCAATTACCTCTTCATTGGGCAATCTGTTAAATAAAGCTAACTTGATGAAACGCCGGACAGATGTTGACGCCTTCATCGCTGCTTCACATAACAACCGAGGTCTTCATAAAAAAGGCAAAATAATCTGAGTAAGATTACGTCACTTACGCAGTAATTCAGGGCACTTACGCCCGCAAAGCTCAGTCACGTATAGCTAAGTGTGTATGCTCAGCTTTGGGCCATTTTCAGGAAATTAGATGTCATCGAATCGTCCACAGCAGGTTCAACTCCGCTCCTGTCCTATCAAACACCAGACTGGCCCAAATCAAACTGACCAGAACCTTTTGTATCGTTTGCCCCACGCCTCTACTCAATCTCGGTTCAAGCGATCGCTAGATATTTTGGGCGCGGTAGTCGGACTCGTTATTTTGAGCCTATTGATAGTACCGATTGCGATCGCAATCACTCTAGACTCCAAGGGCCCCATCTTGTACTCACAAGAAAGATTCGGTCTTCAGGGGAAGCCCTTCACCATGTGGAAATTTCGCTCTATGGTGAGCAACGCTGATGCGCTCAAAGCAGCCGTCGCTAACGAATCACAAGGGCTCATCTTTAAAAATGAAGCAGATCCGCGCATCACTAGAGTCGGGCGCTTTCTGCGCAAAACCAGCCTAGACGAGTTTCCCCAGTTCTGGAATGTCCTTAGAGGCGATATGAGTTTAGTCGGCACTCGCCCGCCGACTGGCGACGAAGTTGCGCACTACACCGATCGCCACTGGCGGCGGTTAGACGTGCGCCCCGGCATGACTGGCCAGTGGCAGGTCAGCGGACGCTCTGCCATCAAAGACTTTGAAGACATCGTGACGCTAGACTTGCTCTATCAAGCTCAGTGGACGCCCATTTATGACGTACAGCTGTTAGTCAAAACGGTGGTAACGCTGCTGTCTAAGCAGGCCGGAGCCTGTTAGACAGATTACGGGTTGTCTTAGGTTGTCTCTCAGGTCAATGAGTTGGACAGACGAGTTAGACAAATGGGCTAGACAAATGGGCTAGACAAGCAAGCTAGACAAATGGGCTAGATAGACCAGCTAGGCTAGCCAGCGGGCAACATCCTTAGCGTGATAAGTCAAAATCAAATCCGCGCCCGATCGCTTAAAGCCAGTCATCGTTTCCATCACGACTTTCTCTTCATCTATCCAGCCGTTAAGCGCCGCCGCCTTAACCATCGAATATTCACCCGAAACGTTATAAGCCGCAACCGGTAGGTTAGTCGCTTCTTTTACCCGCCAAATGATATCCATATAGGCCAAAGCAGGCTTCACCATCAGCATGTCTGCGCCCTCGGCAATATCTAGCGCGATTTCTTTTAGCGCTTCTTGCCCATTGCCAGGATCCATCTGGTAAGTGCGGCGATCGCCAAACTGAGGCGATGACTCGGCGGCGTCTCTAAAAGGGCCGTAGTAGGCAGATGAATACTTGGCCGCATAGGAAAGAATCGGCAAGTCTTCAAATCCGCCCTTATCCAAACCGGCGCGAATCGCCTGGACAAAGCCATCCATCATGCCAGAAGGAGCAATGATATCAGCGCCTGCATTGGCCTGAGACACCGCCGTTTTCTTCAGCAGCTCTAGCGTTGGATCGTTCAGTACGCGGCCCGTCAGATCGCCCACTTCGAGGTAGCCGCAGTGGCCGTGGCTAGTGTATTCGCACAGGCACGTATCGACAATGACAATGAGATCAGGCACGGCTTTTTTAATCGCCTCAGAAGCCTGTTGAACAATGCCGTGGTCGTGCCATGCACCTGTAGCTTCAATGTCTTTTTCGGCGGGAATGCCAAAGAGGATGACAGCAGGAATTCCTAGGTCGTAGACTTCTTTGGCTTCTTCGACAATTTTATCGACAGAGAGCTGATAGACCCCTGGCATTGACTTGACTTCTTGAGCGAAGGTATTGCCAGGAACCGCAAAGAGCGGATAGACCAGATCGCTAGTAGTGACGACGTTTTCTCGCACCATACGGCGGAGATTGGCGTGCGATCGCAAACGACGCGGACGGTGGGAAGGGAACATAGCGAATCATGAGAATAGATGAAAACAAGTGTAAAGCTTGTATTGAGAAGAGTTCGGTAGAACGGCGCAAAAGTAACGTTCTGTAAAAATTGACCGAAGCGGTAAACTGGTTGGGCTCTTGGATTTTGGACGCGTGGATTGAGAAATTACGGTCTGAGCAGGTAAGGTCTGGGCAGATAAGGTCTGGGCAGGTAAGGTCTGGGCAGATGAGATCTGAGCAAGCAGGATTGAGGGCAGTTGAGCATAGGGCAGTAAGGAAGGGATTGAAGTGTTTGCGCCAGCCGAGCTTTTGTGGGCATTTATCGGCCTGATTTTGACCATTGGCAGTACGTGGCTAGAGGCGTTTGTGCTAAAGCTGCCGCTGAGTGATTGGCTAGCAGGCAATAGCGGCAATATTGAGACCAACTCGCTGGGCGTGACCTTTCAATTTGCCGCGGCGCTGTTTACCGGCTGCATGGGAGGCAAAAACGCGGGCGTCATTTCTCAGATTGCCTACGTCGCGCTTGGGATTTTGCTCTTTGAGCGGTTTGGCCTAGAGGTGTTTGCCGAGGGGGCGGGCATGGGATATTTGAGAGAGCCTAGCTTTGGCTACTTGCTGGGATTTATCCCGGCTGGCTGGATCTGCGGGTGGCTAGCCGTTCGCAAAAAGCAGCCGTCTTCGCTAGAGCGACTGGGGTTTGCCTCGCTGGTGGGCCTGTGTATGGTGCATCTATGCGGACTGAGCTATTTGGTGCTGGGGCATTTATTTCGCTGGCTACCGGCAACGCCGTCTTTGGGCAGGGCCATTTTGGACTACTCTATTGTCCCAATTCCAGGGCAAATTATGGTGAGCTGCGCGATCGCACTGATCGCCTTTGGCCTCAGAAAAGCACTGTTCTACTAGCTATCCTGCTTCTACACATCCCTATTTCTATTGTTTGCCCGTATGAAACCCAAAAATGCGCTCTTCTGGCTAGTCGCGATCGCTGGCGTCATCCTCGATCAGCTCAGCAAACGCTGGGTGGTCAGCAACTTTGAGCTAGGAGAGAGCATTACCCTAATCTCAGGCGTACTGAACTTTACCTACGTCACCAATCCCGGCGCGGCCTGGAGTCTATTTAGCGAAAACGGCGAATGGCTCAAATGGCTCTCTATGCTAGTGAGCGCAATGATTGCCCTATACGGCTGGTTTGTTCGCCTGCCCAACCGCTGGGAAGCGATTGGCTACGGGTTTATTCTCAGCGGCGCGTTTGGCAACGGCATTGACCGGGTGCTAGCAGGCGAAGTTGTCGATTTTCTCCAGGTCTTTCCGGTCACGCGCTTCCCCGTATTTAATTTGGCTGATATTTGGATTAACCTGGGTATCTTCTGCCTACTGGTGGTCGCTATATTTGTCCCCGATGCCCAGGCCAACAAGCTGTCTGCTAAGCGCCCTAGATCTCGCCGAGACGACTAGCGACAAGGCCCTAGCGGAAACGATTTAGAGAAGTTGTCTAGAGAATAAGACTAGAAAAAGACCAGAGAAACCGTCCGAAATTGCGATCAATTCGGCTGTTGGTTTCTATACTGTTCAGTGAATGAATCGATTTCCCGCCTATCGATGATTGAAGATCGAACTGTAACTGCCTGCTTGAGCGTCTTTTTTGACCTATGACTTCTCCTCCTCCTTCTCACCCACCCGAAAAGCCGGATCAAAAAAAGAGCCAGAGCGCCCCAAAAACATTTTTGGGCTCTATTACCCAGGCGTTTCAAACGGTTCAGGCAAATGTAGATTTCAGCAAAATTCCGCTGAAGCCAAATGCGCGGGTGCCCAAGCTAGTCGTCGATGCTGAAAATGGCAAAGCCAGTGAGTATCCGCTGGTTGGCGAACACTATGTGCTGGGCCGATCTTCCCAAAACTGTGACATTGTGGTGCGATCGCCCATTGTCAGCCAAAAGCACCTGTCGCTAACGCGCGATCACAATCGCCCCGGCAATCCCTTTGTCCTAAGAGATCAGGGCTCTACCAACGGCATCTATCGCAAGAAAAAGCGCCTTTCTAAGCTGCCGCTGCGTCACGGAGACGTGCTGACCCTAGGCCCCGAAGAACTCGCAGACGCCGTTACCGTTCGCTACATCGATCCGCCACCGTGGTACGTGCTCGCGATTCGCTATGGCCTTTTTGGGGCAACCGGGTTCACCGGCCTGCTGGTGTTTTGGATTGTTGGCCTGCAGTGGCCCAGGTTTTCAATTAACCCGCTACCCGAATCGGTACAGGGGCCCGTGCTGGTCACCGCCGAAGATGAAAGTGGCCGCACGCCTTTAAATGAGCTGCCCAATATCGCCCATATTGAAAATAAAAGCCTACAAGAGTATTCAGAGTTTTTGCCCAAAGCCCTGGTGGCCTCAGAAGACTCTCGGTTTTACTGGCACTTTGGCGTCGATCCGCTAGGGATTGCGCGGGCACTCAAAACCAATGTGGCCGAGGGTGGTATCCGAGAAGGGGCCAGTACGCTGACGCAGCAGCTAGCGCGCAACATGTTTCGAGACTATGTGGGCACAGAAGACAGCGCCTCGCGTAAAGTTCGAGAAGCCGTGGTCGCCCTCAAAATAGAAACCTTTTACAGCAAAGATGCGATCATGCTGCTGTATCTCAACCGGGTGTATCTGGGCAACAATCTTTACGGATTTGAAGATGCGTCGCAGTTTTACTTTGGCAAGTCAGCAGGCGAGCTGTCTATTGAAGAGGCGGCAACGCTGGTTGGCATTTTGCCTGCGCCCAACGCTTTTAACCCGGTTCAGGACTATCAGGCCGCCGTTGAGTATCGCGATCGCGTGATCGAGCGGATGGTGTCGGCTGGCTCAATTAGCGCCGAAGAAGGTCGCAGGGCAAGGCGATCGCGCATTGAGGTCAGTCCGAAAGCCCGCGAGCAGCTCAAAAGCTCAAGAGCCCCCTACTTTTATAGCTATGTCTTTGATGAGCTAGATCAGGTGCTAGGCGAGAGACTGGCCAGCGAAGGAAACTTCATCGTCGAAACTAGCTTGAACCTCACTTCCCAGGCTGATGCCGAAAGCTCGCTGCGTCAAACGGTTGAAGCAGATGGGGCAGCGCTAGGCTTTACCCAGGGCGCGGTGGTCACCCTCAATACAAAAAATGGCGAGATTGAAGCCCTCGTTGGCGGCGTAGACTATGCCGAAAGCCAGTTCAACCGGGCAAACCAAGCGCTACGTCAGCCTGGATCGACCTTTAAGGTCTTTGCCTATGCCGCCGCGATAGAGCAGGGCGTTTCGCCTAGCGAGACCTTTTCCTGTGGCGATCTAAACTGGGGCGGTCAGTACTTTGCAGGCTGTCGCTCGGGCGGTGGCGCGCTAGATATGTACGCAGGGCTAGCGCGATCAGAAAATGTCATTGCCCTGCGGGTCGCGCAATCGGTAGGACTTGACTCAGTGATTGAAGTTGCGAAGCGAATGGGAATAAATTCTGAGCTTAGAGCAGAGCCTGGACTGGTGCTAGGACAAAGTGAGGTCACCCCGCTAGAAATTACCGGTGCGTTTGCTGCGATCGCCAATGAAGGCGTCTGGAATCGGCCCCACGGCATTCAGCGCGTAATCGACAGCAGCGACTGCACCGATGTTGCCGACACCAGCACCTGCCGCATTATCTACGACTTTTCAGACAGCGCCGATGCCAGTCAGCCGGTATTAGAGCCCTACGTCGCCAATACGCTGGTAAGCATGATGCAAGGCACCGTTCAAGGCGGCACCGGACGCAATGCCTACTTAGGACGCGGCGAAGCCGGAAAAACCGGCACGACGAACGACAACGTAGACTCTTGGTTTATTGGATTTGTGCCGCGTGACGAGATCGCCACTGGCATTTGGATTGGCAACGACGAGAATGAACCGACCGATGCGGGCAGTCAGATCGCCGCTCAGCTTTGGGGAAGCTACATGGGGAAAGTCTTGCAGTGAAGAGGCTTTAACGGCTATTTTCAGTCATAGACTATCGCCGTCTGGCTTTGCTCATCATTTTTTGAGACAGGCTGAGCTGTAGCTGCTCTTGTGCGGCCCAGTCTTGCAAAATTCGGTAAAAAATCTGGCGATCGCGGCTTTGTAAAACAGCAGTTTGATCGGCAGTCTCAATCGCATATGGATAGCCGTTGCCGACAATTACCTCGGCTCGAACCTGATTAATCACAGTTTCAGCGCGACCTGCTTCCCAGATCCACTTGGGCAAATCTAGCCGCGCAGGATAGCTGGCGTTGGTTTTGAGATAGGTAAACGTGAGGCGATCGCGCATTTCTCGGTATTCGTTGAGAATGCCACCGCGATCGCAGGTCATTAGCGGCGTGCGATCGCCCCACTGCATCAGCCGATTCAACAGCTTTGCATCATACAGCGCCCGCGTATTGTCCAACCCGTGAAACGTGCGCAGCAGCGTCGTAACGTCGTTTGACTGCGCCGTATCGACATAGCCCACCAGCGGCACCTGATGCTTTTCGCTCACCTGAAGCAGCGTTAGCACCTGCTCCACATACGGCCCGCGAATATTCTCATCCAGCATGGCCGCAAACGACAGCACCAGCGACCCGTCAAAAAAAACCAAACACCTCTCCGGATCGCGCCCCTGTTTAATCGCCCGGTCTTTTACCGTCTTAATGTAGTCAATCAGCCGCTGCACCTCCATCGAAAAGCGGCGCATATTAATCCACCGGTCCATCGGCTGAGATCTATCTGCCACCAAATCTTTGGGCGTCATCACATCGAGCAAAATGTCTTTTTCGTACTGCCCCGTAGCCGAGTGATGATTCTCAAACCAGCCAATCTGCACCAGTGCGATCGGCACCGAAAAATCCTTTTGCGGAAAGACCTGAGAGCCATCCACCGCAAACGTTGTTACATCGGTTAGCTGCGTGCCGACCCAGGCGAGACTTTGCTCACGGTTTTCCCACGCCAGGCCGCTACGCACAATGCCACGGTGCTCAGCGCTAATCGGCTCTAGCGGCATTGCCCCCAAATCTGCTGCCGATTGAGCCTTGATCCACCAAGTTCTGTTTGCCTCGGTCATCTGCACCCACTCATCCCAAGCCGCTCGATACTGGGCCAAATAGCTTGACGTACTCTCATCAAAGCTAGAAAAATCAGCCCGCTTACGATTGAGAACGGCCTGAATTTGAGACGGTTTGATAGCCATAGGCCCTTTAAAGAACTTACGAAAAAGAAATTACAAACTGAACTTGCGAACTTAGAAAAGAACTAAAAGGAAAGCTCAGAGCAGAATTTAGAGCAGGCTTTTAGCGTAAAGCTTTATCAGATAGAACAAGCATACTAAACAGGCGTTACTTAATAGTCACTTAACAAATGACAGCGATTACCCTTGCAGAATGTAAACCAGTGTTTCAATCCGCTTAACAATAGGGGATGTCGGTACTTTCACCTTAAAAGCAGTGATACGATTTCCCTCATAGGATTATTTATTTTGTGGAGCATAAGCCCTTGGCACTTCGGGTCGCAGTTGTAGGCGGTGGTCCAGCAGGTTCTTCCGCTGCTGAAACATTGGTAAAAGCTGGCATTGAGACGTATTTGTTCGAGCGCAAGCTCGACAATGCCAAGCCATGCGGTGGAGCGATTCCACTCTGTATGGTTGACGAATTTGATTTGCCCCCCGAGATCATTGATCGCCGGGTTCGCAAAATGAAGATGATTTCACCGTCTAACGTAGAAGTGAACATCGGTGAGACCCTCAACAATGACGAGTACATCGGCATGTGCCGCCGCGAAATTCTAGATGGATTTTTGCGCGACCGAGCAGAACGACTCGGCACTAAAATCATCAACGGCACGGTGCACAAGCTAGAGATTCCTGGCAATGACAGCGATCCCTACGTGCTGCACTATGCTGACCATGCAAAAGAAGGCTTGCAGGGCGAAGCAAAAACCCTGAAAGTAGACATGGTGATTGGTGCTGACGGGGCGAACTCTCGGGTGGCAAGAGCGATTGACGCTGGCGACTATAACTATGCGATCGCCTTTCAAGAGCGCATCCGCCTGCCCGAAGACAAAATGGCTTACTACGAAGAGCTAGCCGAGATGTACGTCGGCGACGATGTCTCTCCTGACTTCTACGCCTGGGTCTTCCCCAAATACGATCACGTAGCGGTGGGTACTGGCACCATGCGCCCTAACCAAGCGCGCATCAAAGAGCTTCAGCGTGGCATTCGTCTACGGGCAGCCAAGCGTCTAGAAGGCGGCGAAATCATCAAAGTAGAAGCGCATCCAATTCCCGAGCATCCTAGACCTCGCCGAGTAGTTGGCCGCGTGGCGCTAGTGGGCGACGCAGCCGGTACAGTGACCAAGTCTTCTGGTGAAGGCATTTACTTTGCCGCTAAATCTGCTCGCATGTGCGCCGAGACCATTGTGGAATATTCCAACAGTGGTGAACGGGCCCTCACCGAAGACGAGCTAAAGCTATATATCAAGCGCTGGGATAAGGAATACGGCCTTACCTACAAAGTGCTCGACATTTTGCAAAGCGTCTTCTACCGCAGCGATGCCTCCCGCGAAGCCTTCGTTGAAATGTGCTCTGACATCGACGTGCAAAAGCTAACGTTCGATAGCTACCTGTACAAAACCGTGGTGCCCGCGAACCCGCTGACCCAGCTAAAAATCACAGCAAAAACAGTCGGCAGCTTGCTCCGTGGCTATGCGCTAGCGCCCTAGCGCCTTAGTGCCCTAGCACCCTAGTGCCTTAGGACTCTAGGGCAAGGCTCACTAGCGTAAAACTCACTCGTTATTCTCTTTGTCTTAAGCGTCTCTTGGTTACCCAAAGAGGCGCTTTTTTTAGTTTTGCCCGTTTTATGAAAGATACAATAGAGGCAATCCATGAGAAAAAGAAGCGCAAATGGCAGATCAGTTAATTCGGGCAACAGCAGCAGATGGTGGCATTCGCGTCGTAGGGGTGACCACGACTCGCCTGGTAGAAGTCGCCCGTTCACGTCATGAGCTGTCGTATGTGGCAACGGCGGCCTTAGGCAGAGCCATGACCGCAGGGCTGCTGTTAGTTTCGAGCATGAAAAAGCCGGAGTCGCGGGTGAATATTCGCGTGCGGGGCAGCGGCCCACTCGGCGGCCTGATGGTAGATGCAGGGCTAGACGGCACGGTGCGAGGCTATGTGGAAAAGCCTAAAGTGGAACTGCCACCTAATGCCGATGGCAAGCTTGATGTTGGAAGCGCGGTCGGTCGAGACGGCTATTTGTATGTGGTGCGTGATGTTGGGCACGGCTACCCATATAGCAGCACGGTAGAGCTGGTCACGGGCGAAATTGGCGATGACCTAACGCATTATTTGGCCAGCTCTGAGCAAACGCCCTCGGCGCTGGTATTGGGTGTATTTGTTGGGGCAGATGGCGTGGAGGCGGCGGGCGGACTGCTGCTACAGGTGCTGCCAAAGGCCGCTCGCGATGAGGCGTTGATTTCTCAGCTAGAGTCGCGCTTAGGCTCATTGACTGGGTTTACGCCGCTGCTAAAAGAAGGACGATCGCTGCCTCAGATCTTTGATGAGCTAGTGGGCGATATGGGCCTAGAGATGCTGCCCGGTTCGCAGCTAGTGCAGTTTAGCTGTCGGTGCAGCCGCGATCGCATGTTGGGTGCACTCAAGCTACTAGGCACCGATGAACTGATTGATATGATTGAGGTAGACAAAGGCGCAGAAGCCGTTTGTCATTTTTGTAATGAGACTTATCACGCAGATGACGATCAGCTGCGTAGTCTAGTTAAAGAACTTAAGGTTGAGAGACTCAGTGCAGAGTAAGCGCACCTAGCAATATGTTGTTTTGTCAAAACCTTAAGTAATTCTAAAGATAAGTAGTATGGTGACGATGGGTCGCAGATAGGTATATAGCGCCCCTTGGAGATATCTATGAATACTGGATTGCTAAGAACTATCTGGACAGTGGTCGAAGAAGTTCCCGCCTACTGTCTACAGAGAGTTTCACTGAGCGAGCAGGTCAGCCTACTACTCCAGCAGGTAGAAGCTAAGGTCAGTCTTTCGACGCTTGAGCGGGCCCAAACGCATCGCTATCTGAATGAAAAAAAGACAATGATTCGAGAAATGTCTTTAGAGCAGGTAATGTAAGTTTTGGCAGTGCCATGAGGCCAGTGCTATTAGGCCAATGCCATAAGGACAAGTGCCATAAGGACAGGTGCCTTACGGCAAAAGTACGCTCGTAACGAGATAGCTGATGAGCGTACAGATCAAAATTGAGGCGGCGTTGAAGAACAGCGCTAGCTTTTTGCGAAATTTGGGATTGTATTCTAAAGAGTCACCGACAATTTCAAGCGTGGGGCGGTAGTTTTTACCACTGGTTTCTTCGGCGTCAACGTGGAGCTGCTGTGTGTGCTGAGCTAAATCATTAAGCAAGTAGCGCAGCCAAAAGGTAAGGCCAACCAGGGCGAGCAGGGCGCAAGCAGAAATTAGCAGCGGGTGAATCAGAATATTGACGATGCGATCGCTCTTGTCAGACAGCTCGTAGCGCGACAGCCGCAATACTGCCCACATCAGCGCCGAGATCCCAGTTTTATACAGCAAAGAAAGATAGGCAGCGCGATCTTCTAACTCGAACCGGCGGGCGATCGCAGCTTCTGTCGTCTCAGAGTCTGCCTGAATCGCCTTTGTCTTTTTACCCTTGCGCGTAGTTCTACCGGTTGCACTTTTAGCCGCTGCCCGTTTACCCGTCGATCTCGCCTTGCGCTTAGAGGATGCGCCTGTAGAACGGATTGAAGGACTGTTTGAGTCTGCGGGGACAGTCGCTGGTGTCGAGGCAGCGCGCGCTTTTAGCTCGTCTGGCGCTTTATTGCCGGACGCATTATCTATAGCGCCGCCATCCACTAGCGGCATCGCCTCATTCAAAGCACCTTTGGCAGCCGTCTCCGGTGAATCGGGTTTGCTTGAGGGCTTCGGCTTCTTTACATTCCCAAAAGGGCTTTGGCCATAGGTATCCGAATCATACGCCATGAATCTATCGCTCTTACCCCTTCGCTGCCGCGTCTTTCAGCCGCTGCGTGGCTTCATCAAAAATCTCTAATGGGGCTCCCGCTGGCAGTAAAAAGCTGTCAGTTGAATTGGTCATCAAAAAGCTGGGCGTTCCCCGCAGGCCTAGCTCGCTGGCAAGTTCGGCATCTTTGGCAACGGCAGCTTCAGCTTCTGGGCTATTGCGATCGCGCTCAAACTGCGCCACATCCAGCCCAATTTGCGCCGCTAGCTCCACATAGTAGTCTTCGCCTAGCTTCTCTTGAAACGCAAACAAACCATCGTGATACAGCCAAAACTGATCCTGCTGCGCCGCTGCCCAAGTAGCCTTCGCCGCTGGCAGCGCTTCCTCGTGAATACTGACTAGAGGAAAATGCTTATACACATAGAGCACATCCGCTTCGTGCTCTGCCGTAAATGTCTTCATCTCACTAGCGGCTACCGCACAGTAAGGACACTGAAAATCAGAGAACTTTATCAGCACGACCGGTGCGTCTATCGGCCCCTTCGTCGGAGAATCACCCACTAGCGTCGCGCGGTCCATCGACTGCACAACCGCGTTGACCTGCTGCATTTGCGCTTCCCATTCGGCTCTAGCTGCCGCTTCGGATTCAGCCTCGGCTTCAGGCGTCTCGACAGCAGGGAGCGGTGCGTCTGCCGGTTCTGGCGTTGCCGCAGGCCGCTGCAACAGAACAAAGGCCGCGCCCACTGTCAGTACACTTACCAGAGCTAGGCCAATCACCCACCACTTGCCTGTTTTCGGTCTATCTGTTTTCGGTCTGTCTGTTTTCGGTCTGTCTATGTTTGACTCTATTTTCGACGGACTGTTTTTAGGCTCTGAAGTCATAGGGGTACCTTGGATGTCGTTTTGCTAAAGAAATTTTAGCCAATGCAGCCCTTAATCAACCCAGCCGATATCGTCATCGCTCATCATGCTGTTGCTTTGGCCAGCAGCAGGCGTACCGCGCTGAATCGCATACTCAGGAATAGACTTGTAGCTAGAGTAAGGCCGACGCACACTCAAACCGCTAGGCGTCTTCTTCGCAGGCTCATTGCGGGTTTCTGGCTTACTAGCAGCCTCAGCTTTTGCAGGTGGCACGCTATCAGCAGCTGTATTCTGAGCACTCAGATTATTGGCACTGAGTTTTAAGATCGTTTGCTTCGCTGCTTTTAGCTCGCTTGTTAGCGTCTTCAGCGTTGATTCTTTTTGCTGAGCGGCACTTTCTGCCTTTTTAGCGCGATCTTCAGCCTGCTCTAGGCTATCTTTTAGCTCAAAAATTCTGCTTTGATGCGTCTCAATATCTTCTTGTAGGGCGCTCATTTGATCGCTCGTCTGCTTCAGCGTACTTTCTAAGCTGGCAATTTTCTTTGTAAGCGCAGCTGTCTGTCCTGAGTTAGCTAAAGTTTTAGCAGTTGCAGCGTTAGCTGCTGTGCTTTTAGCGCCGGTCGTTGTACTAGCAGCCTTTGTCGTTTTGGCAGTTGTTTTGGCAGCAGTTGTTTTGGCAGCGGTCGTCTTGGCAGCAGTTGCTTTGGCGGTTTTTTTGGCAGCAGCTTTCTCGGCCGCAGGCTTTGCCGATGCGCGCTTACGAGTTCGGCCAGCCGCAGACGTCTGATCCGCTTTCTCGCTGGTAGCGTCGCGGCTATCGGTTGAGGAGGCAGGCTTTTCGACTTCTTCTTTAAGTAGATCGGCAATCCGCTTTTTAGTCATAAGTCTTTCCAGTCGATTTCAATTTCGTCAGCAACTCTGATGTAGTCGGCCTGTGCCTCTGTCGCACTCTTGCCACTTAGCTGAGTGATAGCGACCCCTTCTAATGCCGCGCGCTCATGAGCTTTGTAGGTTCTCACAAAAGCCTCGCAGGCAGGAATTCCTAGCTCCATCAGCATATTTTGAGCCTCTAGCGCTTCGCCCAGGCTACGCGAATCCACTTTGGTCAGTAGCACTCTATGCATGACATTAGCGGGCACAATGGCCTTCTTAACAGTTTGCACAAGCGCGGCAATGTCCATAGGGGCAGGTGGCGTCGGCAACAGCAGGCAGTCGGCGATGGGCAAAACAGCGGCGAGTGCTTCTGAGCTAAGTGCTGGCGGCGTATCGACCACAATGAGGTCGTAGCCTTCTATCTCCTTTAGTTTACCAAGCAATGTCGGATCGGTTTCTTGGCTAACATCAAAACCAATCGTATTGCCCTCGCGAGCGGCCCACCAGCTAGCAGACGCCTGTGAATCAGCATCGACAAGCAGCACCGTTTTATTTTTGGCAAAGATGGCAGCAAGGTTGACGGCGGTTGTGGTTTTGCCGACACCGCCTTTGCCATTAAAAATGGCGAGGATCTTAGGAGGCATAAGGGTGGAGCACTAGAGGGCGATAACCCAAAGCAAAGCTGTGAGACTAAGAATAAGGGGTATTGGGCCCTGTGCAATGTTTTTTTTGATTGCCCAAATGGTTGCCCAAAATTTCTAATTAGAATTCCAGCTTAGAGTGGCCGATCAAAATTCTAGATTGTCAGGGGTGCGGGGAAAAGGAATCACGTCGCGGATGTTGGTCATGCCGGTCATAAACTGAACTAGACGCTCGAAGCCCAGGCCAAATCCTGCATGGGGAACGGTGCCATAGCGGCGCAGGTCCAAATACCACCAGTAGTCTTCTTGAGGAAGGCCCGCCGCTTGGATCCGACGCTCTAAACCGTCTAGGCGCTCTTCTCTTTGAGCGCCACCAATAATTTCGCCAATGCGAGGTGCGAGTACGTCCATTGCAGCGACTGTTTTACCGTCGTCATTGAGTCGCATGTAGAAGGCTTTGATCTCAGCGGGATAGTCCGTCACGATCACAGGCTTTTTGAAGAGGTCTTCAGCGAGGTAGCGCTCATGCTCAGACTGCATGTCGATTCCCCAGCTAACGGGATACTCAAAGGTTTTGTCGCCGCTGTCAATGGCGTGGGTCAGCAGGCGAATAGCCTCGGTATAGGTAATGCGCTCAAAGTCGCTGTTGATGATGTTATTGGCGGTTTCTAGCACGCTGTCATCAATCCGCTGGTTGAAAAAAGCCATGTCGTCAGCACAGGTTTCCATCACATGGCTAAAGACATGCTTGAGGAAAGCTTCGGCTAAATCCATGTTGCCTTCGAGGTTGCAGAAGGCCATTTCGGGCTCTACCATCCAAAACTCGGCGAGGTGGCGAGCGGTGTTGGAGTTTTCGGCGCGGAAGGTGGGGCCAAATGTGTAGACATTGCTGAAGGCCATAGCCATAATTTCGGCTTCGAGCTGGCCGCTAACGGTGAGGTAGGCAGGTTTGCCGAAGAAGTCTTGGCTGTAGTCTGCTTTACCGCTCTCGGTGGTGGGAATGCTGTCGAGGTTGAAGCGAGTAACGGTAAACATTTCACCCGCACCTTCACAGTCGCTAGCGGTGAGAATGGGGGTGTGCATCCAAAGAAAGTCGCGCTGCTGAAAGAAGCTGTGAATGGCATTGGCACAGGCGTTGCGCACCCGGAAAACTGCGCCGAGGGTGTTGGTGCGGCTGCGCAGGTGGCCAATGGTGCGCAAGAACTCGAAGGAATGGCGTTTTTTTTGCAGCGGATAGGTTTCGCCGTCGGACTCACCAAATATTTCTAAACGCTCAGCCTGAAGCTCTACGCGCTGACCTTTGCCAGGGGATTCGGCTAGCGTGCCGCTGATCTCGACAGACGCGCCTGTGCCAATTCGTTCCATTTGGGCTTCGTAGTCAGGCAGTTCTGCGGACACAATCACCTGAAGGCCGTTCATTGAAGAGCCGTCGTTGACTTCAATGAAGGTAAGTTTCTTTGAGGCGCGCTTTGTTCTGACCCAGCCTTGAATGGTCAGGGTTTCTCCGGGCTGCCCTGCTGTGAGGATGTGCTTGATGCGCAAGGTCTTGGTCATAGCGGTTAAAAGTGATAAGCCAAAGAAAAGTGAGCCAGAGAAAAGTGAGCCAGAGAAAAGTAGACCAGAGAAAAGTGAGCCAGAGAAAAGTAGACCAGAGAAAAGTGAGCCAGAGAAAAGTAGGCCAGAGAAAAGTAGGCCAGAGAAAAGTAGGCCAGAGACAGGTAGACCAGAGAAATAAGCTAAGGCGTCAGCCTTTCCTATGATGTGGCTTTTGCGGCGCTGATTTCAAGGTGTTTGATTGAGATATTTGAAGGTGACGCCCGGCTCATCCCAAGTATTTGTGCAAGAACCAGCCGATGACTAAACCTAAACCAACGAAACGCACAATCTGCCAAAAGGGCTCTTGAACTTCGCGCCACGAGAGCAACTGGCTTTCGAGGGTGACTTTGAGCGCTTCTATGCGATCTTGAAGCTGGGCTAGCTCTTCGGCGGGTAGCTTGCTGAGATCTGAGGAGGTAACCTGCTGGTATTTGGCTTTGGCTCGGCGAATGGCAAAGAAGCGATCGCGCAGCAGCAGAAAATCATCAGCCGTTTCCTTTAGCTCGCCTTCAAAGCTAGCGAGTTCTTGATCGCTAGGCAGGTGGGGCGTCCGTTTAGACGTGCGGCGAAGTAACTTCATGGGGCTACCAGTTAGTATAGATGGCCACTACTGTATAGGGAGATCATTATCTTGGTAACCCCAAAACTTGAAAAAGTGCTCTCGATGGAGGGTTCTCAGTAAAAAGCGTCCTTGATACAGTGTCCTCAAATAAGGAGTCGTAACGATGTCCGTAGAAGATATAAAATCACTTAGCCCTGAAGCGATCGCTCAGACCTTAGCAGAAAAGCTTGCGATCGCGCCTATTGACTGGCACCGACTCAGCGCAAACCGAAACGTCCGCGCTCGCGAGCAGGTTGCCGCCGCCCTCGTATACTTGCTCAAAGATCAGCCCGAAGAGGCATTGCCCAGGCTAGAGCAGGCCGTTGGCTGGCTAAATAAGACGATCAAAGCCCCGCCTTGCCCTACGCATGGTGAAAAGAAGCGATCGCAAATAGTGAGCGGAAAGGAGAGCTAAAAAGAAGCCTGGAGCAAGCGCCGTGCGTAGTGTCGGCGCTAAGCACTGTGCACAGAAGCTGCTGACCATCGACGCCACCAGGACTCGATCAGCCTCAGGAGGAAAACGGGGCTCACGATAGCAGAAAAGACTGGCGGCTGTATCTGTTTGGCCAAACAAATCTCCTTGCCGTTATTGCTCCAGCGAACCTGATCAAAAACCTGATGCAAGATGAACAGGCCACGACCGCATTCGCTAATAAAAGGGTAGTCAGCCGAAGGAGTCGATGGCGGACAAAGGCAGGTCGGCGGCTCTTTAAAACCCTCGCCCTGATCAGAGACAATCCACCAATAGTATCCGTCTACCTTTGCATAGCGTACGGACACTACTTTTTGGGGATCAAGCTGATTGCCGTGCTTTGCAGCGTTAACAAGCGCTTCTTGCAGACCCAGCCGCAGCTCATCGTGAAACAGATCGGGTGTGGGGGCAAGCAGCGCGTCCAGAATTGGGCGAAGATATAGGGTAGAGGCAAAGCTCAGGCTTTCCCAACGGTGGGTTGCCAGCATTCCGGCAACCGGCGGTTTCTCAGAAGATAGTGCAGCATTGGGCACTTAAGCAACTCCTCTACAAACTCATCAATTCGAGGCAAAACAGCTAGGCTCTATGGTTAAAAATCTGTGAGAGATTACATCTGGCATTGAAAACCACGTTTAGTAGAAATCACACAGAGAGCGACTGGAGAAAATGTAGCGTTCGACACGCCCTCAGAAAATTTGACTAAGCTCCAATCCAAAATATTGATCGATCGTCTTATCGATCAAACATTCCAGTTAATTATTATTTAAATACACTGCTATGGGCAAAGAACAAATAAGGAGGAAACCGTATCGCTAGCTACATATCGTTGATAACTTTAATATTAATGGCTAACCACAGTCGCTTTTTTTAATGTTTTAAGATTATGTCTTTATTCTATCAGAACAATCGGAAAGATCCCTTCACGGAAATAAATATACGAAAAATTCTTGATTGGCAATCCGTGTATCAAATGGTAGCGGTTAGCGCGTGATTGCTCTTAGACACGTCGTGGTTACAGACATTTTCTTCAAAGTTAGAAGCAAGTTAGAAGTACTCTCTTTTCGTCAGGAAGAACAGTTCTTATAGACGCTAAAACACTTAAAGAAAGGTGGTTTCGGCGTTTAATAGCTGCTAACAGCGGCGGCCCAATTGAGGGGTCAGAATTATCTTATATCTTGGTTAGAAGATGAATAATAAGGCGGCTGAAATAACCTAATTAAAACAAAGCGTCCCTCTTTTTGCTTCTGCAAGTAGCTGTAAAGTTCTGGCCTATTATTTACCTGGCTAATGGCAGCTTACGGCCCATTAGTAGCGATCTGCGACCGGATTGTTTCTAGCAAAAGCGACCTGTACTTAAGGTGCACTCTGTTCTTTTATACAGAGTGCTATAAAGTATTTTCTATGAAGTTTTGAAGAAAAACCCGGTTTTGTTTGCCATCGTTCCGTAAGACTACTGTTTCTTTTTCGGATGCAGTAACTTTTGACAGCGCTTTCAATTTATTTTCAGCTTAATTAGCTTAGGCATGTTAACTAACTATCAAGCGCGCCACGGCACAAAATATTAAGATTTACGATGAGTGCCTCCAAAAATAAAGGGTTCGGTGAGCATTTTTCTACTTGAATAGATATTTATACCTACGCATTCTATTTGTGCGGCTGATTGCGCTGGGCTGTTTCAGCAACAATAGCCGACTCGTCGCTTGCTAGCTTTTGAAGGGTGCTGGCGACCTGGCTCTGATCGTTGAAGTGACCGAGGGCCTGAGCGACGCGGTGCCGCACTTGCCAATCATCACTGTCAGCATAAGGCAGCAGTAGGGAAATAGCCCGGTCATCACCCAGTTCGCCAAGCGCGCCGATAGCAGAAACCTCAATCAGTGAGTTGTCGGAGGCGAGGGCAGATTTCAGCAGGTCAAAGGCAGCGCGATCGCCCATTTCACCTAAGCAGGCAATAATGCTCATTTTTACCAGCCATTCAGGTGTCTCTTGGTAGAGTGTCTGCAAGTCAGCCAAAGATTCGGTTAGCTTGAGGGCACCAAGTGAATCGGCAGCGGCGGCCTGAACATCGGGCTCGCTGTCAGCAAGGGCCGCTTTGAGCAAATCAAGCGCGATCGCTTTATCTTGTTCACCTAGGGTTGAAACTTGACTAATAGATGCGTAGCGAACGCGCGTGTTGGGATCGCTACACAGTGGCCGGATGAGATGGAAGGCAATGGCCGGATCGATATTGCGCAGCAGGTTAATGCCTTTGATGCGATCGCCGAAATTCTCTGAGTTGAGCAGCGGCTGAATTTGCTCTAGCGAAGAAGAAGAGGAAGAAGACATAGGTCAAGTAAGGATTGAAACGTAATATTAGCTACCGTTTAAGCATAGCGGCAAGGAAACGATGGGCGTGTTAATCTCAGCGGTGCTGCCAATCGCCTTGGTAGCACTGATCGGTGTGTGGGTAGGCCGAACCTTCAGTATTGATATCAAAACGCTGACGCGACTTAATATATACGCGCTGCTACCGGCACTAGTGCTCACAGGGGTTTATGACAGTACGCTAGCACTCGGCAGCACGCTAAAAATTGTGGCTGGTTTTTTGCTCAACTGCGTGGCTCTGTACGCCATTGCTAACCTCTGTGCAAGGCCGCTCAAGCTATCAACTGAAGTTCGTAAAAGCCTAGTTGCAACGACGCTTTTGGCCAATTCAGGCAATATCGGCCTGCCCTTCATCCTCTTTTCGCTAGGTGAAGCAGGACTCGCTCGCGCCATTGTGTATCTTGTCAGTTCAGCTATCTTTATCGCCAGCGTCGGCCCCATTTTTTTAAAGGGCGAAGGGATTAAGGCGGGATTGAAGGTCACCGTGGGCCTGCCCGTCTTTTGGGCAACCTGCGGCGGCATTGCCTTGCAGAGCTTAGCTTGGCAGGTGCCCGAGGCAATTGATCGGGCGCTGGCACTACTCAGCAGCGCCGCAATTCCGATTGCGCTGCTGACGCTTGGCGTTCAACTATCGCGTACAGCGCTCAGCTTTGGGATTTACGAATTATTTGCCGCAGCGCTCAGACTGCTGGTCTCGCCCCTGACGGCCTACGCTATTGGGCGACTGCTGCGGCTAGAAGGGCTAGATTTGGCAGTTTTGGTCATGCAGTCGGCGATGCCTGTGGCGGTCAATACGCTAATTTGGGTAAGCGAATTTGGCGGCGATGGCGATCGCGTTGCCAAAACAATCGTTCTTTCTACGCTGTTAAGCTTTGTTAGCCTACCGACCGTGCTGTGGCTAATCACGCGCTGAACTGGCCTTTGACTAGCAGCTAGACAATCAATCAGCTAGCCGACTCACTAGTTGACTCACAGGGAGCCGCAAATATTTGCGCACCAGTTTGATATATGTAAAGACCAACGTTGCCACTGTAGTCGGCAAGCGCATACTCATAAAACTCATTGCCCTCTACTTGAGTAAAGGTATAGCGGACACCCGCTTCTGGATCTTGAATAATCAGCGGATGATTGAGATTAGGATCGAGGTCATCGTAGACAATGTCGGTCGTGAGCGTCAGACCATCAGAGCTATACTCCAGCTGATTTTCACTAGGGCGATGCAAGCTCACTTCGTACAGATCATCGCCGCACTGATACAGCGCGTTCGAGCCGACAGCAGGCAGCAGCCGGTTAAATTCTTCTCGCGTTGGCGTATAGCTTTGCTGAAAAGGCGGCTCAGGAATCGCTTCTGCGGCGTCAACGCACTCATCTGATACGCCATCACCATCAAAATCAATCCGCGAATCGTCCGAGAGGCCATCGCCGTCACAGTCAAACGGCGCACCGACAAATTCACCTTGAACTGATTCAGTCTTTGTGCGAGCAGTCTCTGGCCTTGACGCCCTCAGTTTTGATACCGTAGCTATCGCTGAATGGGGCACCGATGCGTTTGAACTACAAGCTGCTAAGAGAATCGCCGCAACCAAGGAACTGGAACAAAGCTTTAAGGTAGGGGCTATCTGCATAGTGTCTAAACTGTGTTTTATGGGCTTGAATGAGCATGAAGCCAAGTCAATAGGCCAATTTTACCGCTGGTGTTTTTTGAGGCTAAAAGGCCAGTGGTCACCTATTAAACTGTACATCTAGCTATCAATTTCGACCCTTAACACTGATTCTCAATCAAGGTGGTTGACGAGGTTTAGGCTTCTCGGCCTATGCTTTTCGACCCATGGCTTTTTGACCTCTGGCTTTTTGGCCCATGGCTTTTCGACCTACTGCTTTTCGACCCGCTACTTTTTGACAGTCTCGACTGATCTAAATCAAGGCGTCTTAGAAACAATACTGACACAGCAGTCTTTGCTCATTTTCTTTCTGTCAACCCTCTTCCTGCCAACTCTCTTGCTGCCAACTCTCTTGCTGCCAACCCTTTTCCTTTGGCGAACCGACCGAAACAGGCTGAGGAAAAGCTTCGGGCGGATGTGCGAGAAAAGAGGAGGGCAGCGTCAACGGACGAGAAGATTCACTGACAAGACGATTAGGCGTTTTTTTAACCGGCACTGACTGGCGGCAGCTAGGGCAATACCACTCCACCTGGGCGCGGGCAATTTGTCTGAGCAGCGTACTATGACAGCAAAGGCAAGTTTTCATAACAGTAATCCTTAAGTTTTATTAATTTGTAGGACTCTCAAAACGTAGGATTTATTGAGGCTCGTCACAGCAGAGAGTCGCTATGCGCACCGGTTAGGCGCTATGTAGACAAATGTAGGCTGACAATATGAGGAAGTTATGAATATGTCTCCAAAACTCTCAGTTTTAGTATTTTTTGCGCTAGGTAGCCCAGCCTAAAAAACCAGAAATCTGGCTAGCGAGTGTTGTTGGATCAAACGGTTTGTGAATGACGCCTTGAGCGCCTAGCTCGTAGAGCTGTTTGCGGTTAACGGCTCTAGACTTGGCCGTTAAAAAAATAACCGGAATGGCCTGGGTAGCCAGGTCCGACTTAAGCACTTTAAGGGTGGCTACACCGTCCATATCTGGCATCATGACATCGAGCAAGATGGCATCTAGCATGTGGGCTTTAACCTGTTCTTTGGCACGCTGAATGCCTTCTTTGCCAGAATTAGCGGTTAGCACCTCCCAACCACTCATCAAGCTGATGCCAATTCGAGCAATTGTTTGAATATCACGCTCGTCATCAATCATTAAAATTTGCTTAATTGCCATGGTGATATCTGATTTTAGGAGGTGCTCTCAGAAGAGAGGGCTGGTTTAGGCAGGGTGAAATAAAATGAGCTGCCCTGGCCGTGAACGCTTTTGGCCCAAATACGGCCCTGGTGCTGCTGAATAATTTCGCGGCAGATGGCGAGCCCTAGCCCAGTCCCGCCGCGTTCGCGAGCATCGGAAGTGTCCACCTGCTGAAATCGCTCGAATACGATTTCTAGCTTATCGCTTGGGATTCCTCGACCACTATCTTTGATTGAAAACTCAACTTTACTGTCTTGAGATCGAGCGGCTACCCAAACCGTTGTTCCTTTAGGAGAAAATTTAATCGCGTTGCTTAGCAGATTTGTTAGCGCCTGTATGATTTGATCCGCATCAGCCCATACTTGGCTGACCTCGACATCCTTGTCGGCTGATTGAATCGTCAGCGTAATTTCATAGTCATCAGCCATCGTCTGCATAGACTCGACGGCATTTTGCAAGAGACTAGGCACTGAGCACGCGGCTAAAGCGAGACTGACTCGACCTGAGCCAATTTTCTCTAAATCAAGCACGTCGTTGAGTAAACGGGTGAGGCGTTCGGTATTTTTGAGTGCAATATCGATCAAGGTTTGGCTTTGGCTGCTGCCTAATGGACCTAGTTTGCCAGTAGCGAGTAGTTTTAGTGAACCGTGTACGGAGGTGAGCGGAGTGCGAAGTTCGTGACTGACGACGGAGACAAATTCGTCTTTCATTTGCTCGGTAGCTTTGCGATCGCTAATGTCACTGACCAAACTAAACAGTCCTTTCACCTGTCCTTCTTGCACATCGGGAATATAGCTAACGCTGGTCCACAGTTTGTCGCCGCTACTCTGAACCATTTCGACTTCAAAAGTTACCTTTTCACCCGTTAGTGCCTGCTCTAGGTAAGGCAGCAGTTGCTGATAGACCGATAAAGAAACAATATCGCTTACCTGTCGGCCTTTGATCTGCTGATAGGGGATGTCGTACCAGGCTTCATAGGCGTAGTTGTTGAAGCGATAGCGATGGTAGATATCGATGTAGGCCACTAGTGCCGGTAGCGCATTGGTGATAAGTCGCAGTTGTTTTTCACTACGGCGCAAAGCGCTTTCTGTGCGCAGCCGCTCGTCCATTTCCCGTCGCAGATGCTGGTTGGTTCCCGTGAGCGCAGCTGTGCGGTCTATCACTAAATCTTCTAAGTGCTCTAGCAGCTGGGCGTGGTTAATAGCAACGCCTATTTGATTGGCGAGCTGCTGCATCAAATCTATTTCTAATGGACTCCATCGCCTCGGCTGTACGCACTGATGGACAATTAGCAATCCCCAAAAGTCATCTTTCTGGCCTGACTGCAAACCGTCCTCTGCGGGCGCTGTGGTTAAAATAGGCACCGTTAGCTCAGACTTAACAGAAAGCAGCTCTAAAATCTGAACAATCTCAGGCGCGACGCCCGGTCCATCCATTGTGTCGATTACAGAAATCGACTGTTGACGGTAGTGGTCTACATAGCTAGCGCGCAGCAGCGGATTATCTGGCCAAGGTCGACGCAGTATGCTTTGGGCTGGTCCTTGCGCCTGATCTGCGATCGCTTCGGCTGCGAGCGTAATCGGCAATTGCGATTGCGCTTGGCTAGGTGCTTGCAAAATAAATACGTGGTCACAGCCCAAAAGCGCCTGCACCTCACAGACGGTTGTCTGCAAAATTTCCTTCAGCTCTAGCGACTGACGCACTTTTTGAGTAATTTCTACTAGCAAACGACTTTGCCGATACTGCCCTTCTAGCTGCCGACGGCTACGACGCTGCTCAGTAACTTCAATCCCAGACGAGACAATAAATTCCACTTGCCCGGATGAATTACTCAAGACTGTATTCGACCAGGCAATTACATGCATTTCACCCGCTTTGCCTAGCCAAGTGCTTTCGTAGTAAGAGTTTGTCTGCCCGGCAATTAGCTGGCGAAAAATGCCCTGCATCGAAATGCGTTCTTCAGGTACGAGCAAAAAGTCCCAAACGCAGTGATTCTGAACCTCTTGCTCGCTATAGCCTGTCGTGGTTTCACAGGTTCGGTTAAATCTCTTTATTTTTCCTTGGCGATTAAATACAACAATCAGACTGCCAGCAACATTCAGCAGCATTTCAGTATCTAAAAAGCTTTCGTCACCCGCTGAAATTGAAGACGGAACACTCACAAGACCACTACCTAAAGACCATCGCCTCTATAAGGCTACAGCAGGCACTCTTTTTTGAAGGGGTTCGGCACCTTATGACACCTATGACTCTGCGGGCGGCCCTATGAACGGCCTTGCAAATTGACGACTTCGGCTAGGTGCCCAAAACCAATAAGTCGACAAGTTTGCGTGTTAAATCGACAAGTCTGTATGTTTCTTCATAATTTACTCAGAATTGGACCCTATGCTAAGAACTGTAGCGGTCTGAGGTTCTCATGCAATATCTCTACTATTTCGCTAATACCAGCTTGGTATTGCGCATATTGAGCTACCTCTCTGAGCAAGTATCGATCAAGTTAGACGCTGTTACAGTTGTTTACTTAACCGATCGCTGGGTAGTCAGAGTTAAGGTTAAGATGCCGCTTCCCCTGCGGCAAGATTTAAACTTTGTTTCTTTTCTGCGCGAAAATGGGTCACCTTACGCGTTAACGCCCCGATTAGAGAACGTTTTGCTTAGCTTGGATGCTGGGGATGACATAACTGCGGTGATGAATCGCTATCATTTGGTCGTGGTTTCTCATGGCGAACTCAATCCTCAAGATATTGAGGTGTTTCGCACGACGTTTGTACAAGGATTAGGTTACTGTCCTCCTAGTTTGGTTTAGATCTGAGGGTTCAGGGCTGTGCGAGTCTAGAATCGTCGAGTTCAGTAAGATTCTGGCGTGGGAGTTGATTGCGCAGGCGAAGGGTTAGCTCATTAAGGCTGACGGATTTATCGATGCAGTCATTCCCGCCTGCTTGATAGATCTGTGTGTACAGGTTTGGTGTGGGCCTAGCTGCTGGCCTAGTCTCTGATTGATCGGTTAAAAGCACAATGGGTATGGCTGTCGAACGAGGATCGGACCGAATGATTCGGCAGAGATCTAGGCCGCTAAGTTCTAGAGGGCTGTTTTCTAGGTAGCTGTCTTCTGGAGGGCTGTCTTCTAGAGGGCTGTCTGTTAACGTTGCCAGCTTTGACGGTCCACTTTCTAGTAGCAGGATATCAACTGGCGGCGGAGCGCAATCGCAAACTGAGTTGAACCATTGCCATAAAGCGACAGCGCTCTCAAAAGGGGTGACTTGGAACCCTTGAGAGGTTAGCTGAGTATTGAGTCGTACGAGTAGGTTAGGATCGGTAAGCGCGATCGCAACTTTAACCGGTTGTTTTTTTGCGCTTATCATCTGGGCAACGGCCTGCATAATTTGTGTCGGCGGCACGGTGCGATCGCTCACAATACTTACGCCCTGCTGGCTCAATAATAGCCGAGTCGGCCAGTCAAGCTGTGTGCCTATTACCGCGACAGGCACCGCTATAGACCGCGTATCATTTTCATGAAGAGATTGAATAAAGGCAGACAGGCCAGCTGCTAGCTCTGTTCCGGCACCTAATCCAACATCTAGCAAGAGCGCATTACAAGCTATCGATTGAAGGCGCGCCGTTGCCTCACAAAGCGTTGACACAACCTGAGGTTGAAAACAATGCTGAGTAGCGCTCACCACTAGCTGCTCGCTTAGCTGTTTATCTTCAGTTACAATCACAAGCACATCGACAGTGCTAGAAGCTGCCGCCTGCTCAATTGACTGACGCAGCGCCTGAACCCACTGAGTCAGCTGAGTTGATAGCGCCATCGAAGTGTTGGGCTGGGGCTGCAATAGAAGCGATCGCAAAGCATCTTCTATCTGCCGGGCCGTTCGAGAGCCTGCCATAAACCCAAAGCTGCCTAGCGAACCTGACAGCTGATGCGCACAGACCAGCCCTTCCTGACACAGCGCTGGCCCTAGCGAGCCCTGCATCAGCGCCTGCATAACCTTTTCTAGCGTTGTAATTCGTGCGATCGCCGAGCAAAGATAGCGACGACCCGCGTCTGCTAGCTGCTGCCTCAACCGCACCTGGTCAGGCAGCGCAGCAGCGCCCGTCACGAACTGACTCGTCATCTGATCAGAAAAACGACCAGATGAATAACCCGCAGATGGATGCGCATCAATTGCCTGTGGCTGAGATGCGTGTCGTCGAGACACCTCAGCGGCACCTAGCTGAGTCTGTTGTTCTTGAGCGAACTGTTCTTTATCGAGCTGTTCTTTATCGAGCTGTTCTTTGTCAAGCTGCTTTTTGTAGAGTTGTTCTTTAACAGGCTGATTTTCAACAGGCTGATTTTCAACAAGCGGCGCTTGAACAGCTGGGTTCTCATGCACTGGCCCTTCAGATGAGAATACTTCTTCTAATTGAACAACATCAGTATAGGTAGCGCTATCTGCTGACCAAGCGGT
>Ga0209194_1000453_pt1 | contig 33017 bp, 28 predicted proteins | sample COGITO_mtgs_1004_FD_184787 | JGI IMG/M metagenome (GOLD analysis project Ga0209194, IMG submission 184787) | Pelagic marine microbial communities from North Sea - COGITO_mtgs_100413 (SPAdes) (version 2) | ecosystem: Environmental > Aquatic > Marine > Epipelagic ...
ACAGCAAGTTCGTGCCTTTGTGCCCGACGAGGTGTTTGCGTTAAAGGAACTGTTGGCCTACAAAGCCCTGGCTGATACGGTCGGGCTAAGTTCTCTAAAAACTCAGATGGACGGTCGGCGAGATCTATATCAGCAAGAGGCCGCAGAGTTAATCGCCGAGCTAGCAGCAAGCAGCGGGCAGGGCCATCCGCTGTATAACGCTCAAGCTTTTGATCTATCAGAAGATGAGTGGCTAATACTAGAAGATACGACGCGTCAGATCTTTGGTGAAATGATGCAGCAGGGCATCCATAAAGGTGCGCCCCCAGACCTCATTCTGCGAGCGATTGAACTTCGCATTCCGTCCGATCTTCCCACTTCAGTGAGAACGCTTACGGCCAATGTGGTTGCCTATGCGATTACGCCCAACCTAACGATGGATTTGGATCGCACTCGTGCTTTGGCTAATCAGAAAGCGGGCGAGATTGAGCCGGTAGTGCTAGAGGTAGCAAAAGGCGATCTGATCGTGAGAGCGAATCAGGCGATTGATCAGGACGCGTTTTTGCTGCTGGATCATTTTGATTTGAGCGATCGCTATTTCAACTGGCTGGGTCTGTGTGGATTTAGTTTACTGATTGCCGCTGGAACTGCTTTGTATTTCTGGATCGATTACATTCAGGCCCATCAGCTTCAGCCTAGAGACCACTTTCTAGTGTTGCTGCTGTGTTTGGTTGTTTCGCTGTTAGCTTTGCTGAAGGTTCCTACGGTGGGGCTTCCGGCAGTTGGTTTGCTAGTAGGTAGCTTTTACGGTTCGGCGCTGGGGCTAACGGTTGTGGGACTGCTGGCGGTGGCGCTGCCAATTGGTACGCCAGTGAGTACAATTCCGCTAATTACGGGTGCGTTAGCCGCAATTTTGGGCACTTGCATTGCACCGCAGCTGCGATCGCGTGAGGAATTTGCGCTGCTAGGCGGCTTTGTAGGCCTTTCTCAGGCCCTGGTTTATCTCCTGCTGACGCTAATTCGCTCTACCGTTTCTGCGCCTCTGTGGCAGGCGGTGTTTGTAGGGTCTGCCATGCACGGCCTTTATGGCATTGCTTGGAGCGTCGTCGCGCTGGGGGTAAGTCCTTATTTAGAGCACCTGTTTGACGTGGTGACACCCATTCGCTTGGCTGAGCTATCGAACCCGAATCGACCCCTGCTGAAGCGTTTGGCGGCTGAAGCGCCAGGTACGTTTCAGCACACGATGTTTGTGGCTAATTTGGCCGAGGCGGCGGCTCGCAGCTTAGGCCGCAACGTAGAGTTGGTGAGAGCCGGTACGCTCTATCACGACATTGGTAAAATGCACGACCCGCAGGGCTTTATCGAAAATCAGATGGGAGGGCCTAATAAGCACGATCTGATTGACGACCCCTGGCAGAGCGCTCGCATTATTAAGAAGCACGTAACGCAAGGACTGGTGATGGCCCGCAAGTATCGGTTGCCTAAGGCGGTGCGGGCGTTTATTCCTGAGCACCAGGGGGATATGAAGATTAGCTATTTCTATCAGCAGGCTAAGGCGCTCCAGGAGAAAGAGCCGACGCTCGTTGTGGATGCGGCTGACTTTAGCTATGACGGGCCGACGCCCCAAACGCCTGAGACGGGAATTACAATGCTGGCTGATTCTTGCGAGGCAGCGCTGCGATCGCTGAAGCCCGATGCGGCGATGGACGAAGCCTATACGATGGTTAACAAAATACTGCGGGCGCGCTGGCGCAGCGGGCAGCTAGCCGACAGTGGCCTAACTCGCGAAAACATGAATACGGTAGCCAGCGTGTTTATTCAGGTATGGCAACAGCACAACCACAAACGAATCTCTTACCCAAAAGAAACGAACGTCGAGAAGAGAACAGTTGCTGGAGAGCTGGTTGTAGGATCTGAAGCGCAGGCGTGATTCACCTTACTCACCTTGGCATATTGATGATTTGCGAACTGCCTTTTGCACTAGGAAGCGCTGTGCGAGCAGTTACGTTGCAATGCCAAGGACTTAGATTGTTTGCTTGGATGCTCGATCTTAGTTCTTTTGTACTATAGTCTTTTGATCTGATCGTTAGCGCTACCTCTACCCTCTACTTGCAAGAAAAGCAGCTGATGGCCGTAGAGAACTTTCAGGGGCGCTGGCCATTCTTATGGCGATCAAAACTCTGCTCGTTCAAGCGATGGAGGTGTATCTATTCACTCAGAATTCACTGTGAAATATGTCTATGGTTCATTACGAGCTATCTGCATGTAGCCTTAAATGTTTGTTACAAATGGCTGCTAAGTCACTGCTCGCAATCATTATCTTAATAATTGCGTAAGGCTAAAAGCGTCTTATAGTTCTTAAGAAAGTTATTGGCAATAACGCTTTTCTTTTGCTGATATCTTCCCTCTAACTCCCTGTCCGTAGTCGTTTCGCGTTGAGATAGCTATGAGCGAACTTGCCAAATAGTGGGCTAATCTCTAGAACAACAGAAAATTGGTTGAGCCAAACTCTCTCATAAACGTTACAATAGTTAATATAAAAAGCGCTTATACGAAAACAGTAAATGAATTTCTGTTACCTCAGCCCACCGCTACGCGATTATCCCAATGAAAGCTGCTGCCTCTAGCGATCTTGTCCGTACCTATCTCAAAGAAATTGGCCGCGTACCGCTGCTAACCCACGAGCAGGAAATTATTCTGGGCAAACAGGTCAAGCAAATGATGAACCTGCTAGCAGTGCAGTCTGAACTAGCTGAGAAGCTGGATTGTGAGCCTAGCCGATTAGAATGGGCCGACGCCGCTCAGCTTTCTGAGAGCGAGCTAAATGCGACCATTTTGGCGGGTGAGCGGGCCAAGCAAAAAATGGTAGAGGCCAACTTGAGACTAGTGGTTTCTGTCGCGAAGAAATATATCAAGCGCAACGTGGATTTGCTCGACTTGATTCAAGAGGGCACCATCGGGATGCAGCGCGGGGTAGAAAAGTTTGACCCGGCGAAGGGCTATCGGTTTAGTACATATGCCTACTGGTGGATTCGCCAAGCGATTACGCGGGCGATTGCAGAAAAGAGCCGCACCATTCGCTTGCCGATTCACATTACCGAAAAGCTCAATAAAATTAAGAAGGCCCAGCGTCAGCTCACGCAAAAAACTGGCCGTACGCCGACTATTCCTGAGATATCTGAGGAGACTGGGCTAACCATTCAGCAAGTCCGCGATTATCTAGATCGATCGCGTCAGCCGCTGTCTTTGGACATGCGCGTGGGCGATAACAAAGATACTCAACTGAGTGATTTGCTAGAAGACGACGGCCAAACGCCTGAAGATTTCGCTACACAGTCTTCTTTGAAAAGAGATTTGCGATTGCTCATGGCCGATCTTACCCCTCAGCAGCAAACCGTTATTTCACTCCGCTTTGGCCTCGAAGACGGAAAAAATATGACGCTGGCTAAAATTGGCGCAATCTTAGACATCAGCCGCGAACGCGTTCGTCAAATTGAGCGAGAAGCGCTGACTAAGCTTCGAAAACGCCGTGGCGATATGCGCGAGTATCTAGCTGGCTAAAAAGCAACAAACTAATGCGCAACTTCGCAATCAATAACAGTACAATAGAACTATCCACATGACTTGACTATATCTTGCCTCTGCCGCTAGTTTGTTGCGAGCAGGGGCAATTTTTTGCCCAATTGACATTGCTGGCAGACATGCCCGTTTTTTTACCGCAACAGTCCCGTTTCAAGATCGAGCGCACTTGTCTATATATTGGAGGTCATCCTCTTTTAAGTGCTGTTTGGTATGGTTGCTGATCCCTTGATTTCTCAGGTGCCTGATGCTCACGCGGATATGCAAGCCTTTTACCCGCCCAAACAAAAGCCGCTGATGATTCGGCTGGTGCAGAGTATTTCTTATCCGCTAGCGCGGGTACTGTACCAATTTCGGATATCGGTGTCTGAGGCAGATATCGGCAAGGTTCGAGAAATAGACGATTCTCGCTTGGTTTATGTTTGCAATCATCCGACGTTAGAAGATGGCATTAGCCTGTTTGTGCTGTCGGCCCGGTTGGGGCAGCTTTTGCATTACATTGTGGCCCGCGAGTCTTTTAAGGGGCTAATGGGCTGGTTTATTCAGCGATTGGGCTGCTATTCTATTCGGCGCGGGGTGGGCGATCGCACTAGCATTAGCCAAACCCTATCGCTGCTCAAAGAGCCTCAGTGCCGCCTGGTGATTTTTCCTGAAGGGGGATGCTCGTACCAAAATGATACGATTATGCCGTTTCGTCCGGGGGCCATTCAGCTACCGATGTCTGTGCTGGCGCAGTTGGCCAAAAAGACGCCGGACGCGATTCCCGATCTTTATGTGGTGCCGCTTAGCCTTAAATACCGCTATATACAGCCTATGCAGCGGGTAATTGATCAGACGCTATCTCGGCTAGAGGCTCATCTAAAATTATCTGCTGCTTTAGACAACGGCGTAAAAGATCGGGCCAATAGCGACTTGATGAGTGACTACCAAAGACTGCGGCAGATAGCGCATCAGGTAATTTTGCAGATTGAGGATGAGGCGGGCTTGACTCATATGACTCAGCTAGATTGGAATGCGCGCATCGATCGGTTGAGAGAGGCGTTTATTGACAGGTGTGAATCGGCTTTGAATATTGAGCCGAATTTGAACTTGCCTATTCGTGAGCGGGTTTATAAGGTACAGGCGCTGTTAGAGGAAGTTTCACCGGTTGAGAAGCCTAAGCCTATGGCTGCCCATGGCGATAGCTGGGATAGTCTGTATTGGGATACGGTTCGGTTGCTCAACTTTGACGCGATTTACGATGGCTATGTTGCTGAATCGCCGACTCCGGAGCGGTTTTTGGATACGCTGACCCGGTTAGAGCGGGAGGTTTTTCATATTGAACATGCTCAACCTAAAGCGCCGCGCCGCGCTTGCTTTCATATTGGCGATCCGATTAATCTGAAGGACTATATGGCGGACTATAAGCGTGATCGCGCGGGCACCGTGGATTTGCTAGCTCAACAGCTTAGAACGCTGATGCAGGCTAATTTAGATAAATGCTAACGGTTATTGACTGCTTATTTTGCTATGAACCGTCTGTCTAATCATTCGAGCTTGCAGTTTCCAACGTCTGACGCATCTGTTTGTAAAGTTCCGGCTTGCTTAGCGCCGGGTGACTTGCTTTGGGCGATCGCACCAAGCGGTGGTCTGCGCGAGATTGAATCGTTTGAGGCGGGGCTATCGGTATGGCGCGATCGCGGCTATCGGGTGCAGCTGATGCAAGGCTACGACGACCGCTGGGGCTATTTAGCGGGCAGCGACAGCGGACGGCGACAGCAGCTAATGGCGGCGCTAAGTGACGATGAGTGTAGAGGAATTCTCTGCGTTCGAGGGGGCTATGGCGGCACCCGGTTGCTAGAAGGCTGGCAGTGGCCTGCGAACGTGGATAAGTGGCTAATTGGCTTTTCGGATATTACGAGCTTGCTCTGGAGTCTGAGCCGAGTGGGGGTTTCTAGTTTGCACGGGCCGGTGCTCACGACGCTGGCGAACGAACCCGAATGGTCGGTGACGCGATTGTTTAACTGGGTTGAGCATTATCAAATTGAGCCGTTGGTAGGGCAGGGCTGGGGGCCGATGGCGATAGGCTGCGGCGGGGTTGCGAGCGGGCGACTGCTGCCAGGAAACCTGTGCGTCGCAACTCACCTATTGGGAACTGCTGCAGAGCCAGATTTGACTGGCGCGATTCTGGCGTTTGAAGATGTGGGCGAAGCGCCTTATCGGTTGGATCGAATGCTGACTCAGTGGCGATCGATGGGTAAGCTCTCGCAGATTAAAGGCGTTGCGCTAGGTCGATTTAGCGGCTGGCCTGCTGCAGGTGCTGTAGTAGAGACTGGCTCTACGCTGAGCGTTTTGGAGGTGATGCGCGATCGCCTGGGTGATTTAAAAATTCCGATTGTGTCTGATTTGCCCTTTGGTCACGATGGAGATAATGCTGTGCTGCCGGTGGGGTTGCCAGTGGAGCTAGATGCAGATAAGGGGTTGTTGTCTTGGCTGTAGAAGGCTAAAGCGCTCGTGTCATCAGCGCTTGTGTCATTAGCGCCTGTGTCATCAGCGCCTGTGTCATTAGCGCTGAATCGTTAACAATCCAGCAAGATCGTCCGCTTAGAACGAAGTGTCCGTATAAAATAAGGGCACTTCTATTCCTGGTCACTGTGGTTTCCCTGAGAGCTCATAATCTTCTTGCCTCAACGCCGGTTGTTGTATACGGACTGATTGCTTTAAACCTATCTATTTACCTATATGAAACCTCTTTAGATGGCGCTGCGCTACAGCATTTTTTAGATTTATGGGCAATTGTACCTAAACAGCTAACCCTGGAGTTGGCCGGACAACGCCTTACCGCCGCTCACGAATGGCCGACGCTGATTACGTTTCAGTTTTTACATGCTGGATGGTTTCATCTTTTGGGAAATCTGTTCTGCCTCTGGGTTTTTGGCCGTAAAGTTGAAGCCTGCTGGGGGCATGCTGCTTTTTTTGCTTTCTATTTAGTTTGCGGTGGGTTCGCGGGCTTGGCTCAATGGATGTTCGAACCGGTTTCTATTTTGCCAACATTAGGGGCAAGCGGTGCGATCGCTGGAATTATGGGGGCCTACATTGTTCGTTTTCCTCGCGCGAAGATAGCGCTGTGCTTTATTGGGTTCTGGTTTGCACAGCAGGTGTTTTACGGTGCGCTAAGCTGGAGTGAAGCTGGTCTACACCCCGTTAGCCTCGGCGATACTGCGCAGATGACGCCCGCAAACATTGCTTATGCAGCTCACGCCGGCGGGTTTGTGGTAGGCGTTGCGCTGAGCCTGGTGGTGAATCTTCTAGCTAACAGCCATAAGCGCTATGCGAGATAGCGGCCATTTGCGCGAGCGGTTTGGGCTAACGACCTTGAGCTAACGACTTGTTTGGGCTAACGACTAAGAAGCACGACTATTGCTGAACACGACTTTGGAGCCTGGTGATAATGACTGCTAATACAGATGCTACAAGAGATGCCACAAGATTGTCTGAGACGTCTGAGACAGCAGAGATATACGAGGGGCAGTTTGGCACTTTTACAATTGATCAAAGCGATCGCCAAGAGGTTGTGCTCTATCGGGCTGGACTGGCGATCGCGGCTACTAGCTTTGGGCTAGCGGTGGTTTGTCTATTCTTCTTTTCGGAAAGGGCGGCTCAGATCGCAACTGTTTGCTATGGGCTGCTGTGGCTAGGCTTGGGGCTGAGCCTGTTCAAGATTCACATTTACGTGAAGCCGCTACATCAGACTTTGCAGGCTTTCTGGGCGATTGGCGGTGTCGCGAGCGTAATTATTGCGTTGACTTATTCGACGCCGCTGGCGCTGACGGCCTATCAGCAGCCGCTCACGATTTTTGGCGTGGGCTTTACCTTTGCCGCGCTCACAGGCATTTTCTTTAAAGAGGCGTTTTGCTTTAACCGGTTAGAAACAAAGTTTTTGGTATTTTTGGTGCCTGGGTTGTTGCTAGGCCATATGGCAGGCGTTTTGTCGTCACCGGTAGAGAGTAACTTGCTAGTGGCCTGGGCTGGTCTGTTTGCGGTGTTTGCCCTGCGTAAAGTGATTCAGCCAATTCCGCCGGATATTGGTGATAAAAGCGTGTTTGACTATTTGGCTAAAGAGCGTCAGGCAGCTTAGCTATTCGGGCGGCGACGCGGGCGCTGAGTTTAGTAAAGTTGCGATCGCATTCACAATATGCTGGGCGCTGCCTGCAAAAAATGCGTGATCCAAAGTAGCCGGTAGGTCTCCTGGCGTATGGTAGTTAGGATTGCGAAAGTTGGCGGTGTCGGTAACAAAGACGGCGGGGATGTTTTTGTTCCAAAAGGGCGCGTGGTCGCTGCGAAGCAGATCGGGAAACAGACTGAGCGTACGCTGCGGGATTGGCAGGCTTAGTACTAGCGGCCAGTGCTTTTGGGCGGAGAGAACAAAAGCTCCAATGAGATCGGTATGCGTGCTAAGTCCTAATACGGCTAGGAAGTCTCCCGTTTGCGGCAGCGTTTGTATGGGTAGGCGAGGCGGATAGCTTTGGCAGCCGATGTCCCGGCAGGCGTAGCCCACCATATCTAGAATGACTGCGCCTCTAACATCTCTGGCGTTTGCCGATTGCGTATAGGCTAGGCTGCCTAAAAGACCATTGCTGTCTGCTTGATGCTCTTCTTGATCGAAGAAAACTAGCTTTAGGGTGGCGGGGCTAGGCCCGGCTGAGAAAATTCGGGCGGCTTCTATGAGGACAGCGATCGCGCTGCCGTTGTCGTCGGCCCCAGATGAATTTGCAACGGTGTCGTAATGTGCCCCTAAGACGATAGCCTCTGCGGCTAAATCGCTGCCTGGAATTTCTGCAATTAAGTTGATGCCTTCGAGCGTACTGCCCGTTTCTGCTAGCCCGTAGGGTTGAGCGGTGGTGGTTACGCCGTAGCCTGCAAGCTGATCTGTGATGTACTGCCGGACGGTTTCTTTTTGCTCGGCGCTGTAGCGAGGTTTGGCGATCGCATCAACATGGTTTACGAGCTGCTCTATATCAACTGTTAGATCTAGCAGCGTGGGTGCAGATTCTGCCGGAAGCTCGATGGAAACCGCTGGATTAAAACCGGCGAGCATTTGTGGAATGGACTGTCCCCAAATAACCAGCGAGAGAATAATGGCTGCAAGGCCAAAAAAGAAGAGTCCGCTTTTTCTCATGTTGCTAATAGTCGATAACCTTTTGCCGCCTAGACGAACGTGGTTAGCGTTTTCCCGTCCTGTTCTGCTGCCACTTACTATAAGCGAAAAACAAAAAGCAGGTCTCCTGTCGGAAGAAACCTGCTGAAATTAACTTTGAGAGAATAGCTTTAGCGAGCTGTGCTGATGTGAATAGGTAATTACGATATTGGCTATTGGCAGACTAGATAGCTGGCAGACTAGATAGCGCTCTATTTCATTAATAGTCTTATTGACGGTCTTATTGACGGCGCTCGTCTAGCTCTGGAGTGGTGTCTTTTTGCAACAGTCTAGAAAGCTGTCCGCGAATATCAGCTAGCTGAGGCGTATTTGTTTTGGGTACGACAACTAGGCGAACTTCAATTTCAGAGACGTTATCGATTCGAGTGGTTTTCTCCCAAATTTTACGTTCTGTATCAGACTCTGACTCGTAGCGGAAGGTCAGCATGTTATCGCCAACTTCTAGAATTTCGACGTTCTTGAACCAGCCGTTGCTGCTCTGTATGTACAGCCAAACACCGGGTTTTCCAACTAGTTCTTTGAGCTTGCCTTCCATGTTGTGCCCTAACAATAACTGAGTGAACTGGGAGTGGATGATTTGAAAGTGAGCCTGTCTAAAACTGAATTAGCCACAGAGACTGCATCTGTCTTTAGACACAAATCCATGCCCTATTCCAGAATTTCTAACAGATTCTAGCACTTCAAAAAGTTATATGTAGATCAAATTGCCTAGAAAAATCACGGAAATCTAAGCAAGTATTCAATCTTCTTTGTGCAAAAGCATTATGCCCAGGGCATCTGATTTTTACGCCACGAGAAATAATCGGGCCTGCGTTTCTATATCAATTGCAGATAGATTGATAAGTTCGCTTGATATGCTGGCTCAGGTTTGGGAGGCTGCGCGTAGAGCAATGAAGTGGCAAGGCGATAGACTAAAGCTGTGCTCCATCGCTGGCTGCGCGAGCCTAAATTTTGTTCGGTTTGCTTTCTAAGCCTTTTTTGATATGTCGGCTTCTGCCTCCACCCCTATTTATTTAGAGCCTGGAATTTCCCGCTATCCGCCGTTTAGCCGCGCTTTGCGGCTGACTGTTTTAGGGGCAGGCGCCTGGGGGTCGGCGCTGGCTGGCTTAGCCATGCTCAATGGTCATACGGTGCGGGTCTGGTCGCGGCGGGGCGATCTAGCGCTAGCTGAGGCGATCGCGCAGTCGGACGTTATTTTGTCTGCGATTTCGATGAAAGGCGTCGCGAGCGTGGCGCAGCAGCTTCAGCAGATGGATATTCCACCCGAAGCTATTTTGGTGACAGCCACTAAAGGACTCGATCCGCAGACGACTCAAACGCCTTCTCAGCTGCTGAGTCAGATGTTTCCAACGCACGCGGTTGCGGTGCTTTCTGGGCCGAACCTTTCGCGCGAGATCGAGAACGGGCTACCGGCGGCGACTGTGCTAGCAAGTGCAGATCGCTCTGCGGCTCAGCGCGTACAGCGTTTGTTTTCGTCCGATCAGTTTCGGGTGTATACCAGCGCCGATCCGCTGGGAGCCGAGCTGGGCGGAACGCTGAAGAATGTGGTTGCGATCGCGGTAGGCGTTTGTGATGGTCTGAGCTTAGGCACTAATGCCAAATCGGCGTTGATTACCCGCGCACTTCCCGAAGTCATTCGAATTGGGATGAGACTAGGTGCAGCGGAAGTCGAAACCTTCTATGGATTGAGTGGATTGGGCGATATGCTGGCGACCTGTAGTAGCCAACTGAGCCGAAACTATCGGGTGGGCTATGGACTCGCCCAAGGTAAGCTGCTGCCACAGATTTTAGAAGAAATAGGCGGCACGGCAGAAGGTGTTAATACTGCTCATGTCCTAATGGAGATTGCCGATCGTGAGGGGATTGCTGCGCCGATTTCTCGTGAGGTGGATCGGCTGCTACAAGGTCGTATCACGCCACGGCAGGCAGTAGAAGCATTAATGGAGCGCGAGCTAAAGCCTGAAGCCTGAGACTTTTAGGCATTTCATTCATGCTATGCGCTGACTGGCAGCGTAATTTGAAAGGTGGTGCCTGCGGCCGTTGTCGAGCTGCATTCGATTTGGCCGCTGTGGTTTTCGGTAACAATTTTGTGCGCGATAGATAGGCCCAGTCCGGTGCCTTTGTCTGCCGTTTTGGTGGTGAACTGGCTTTCGAAGATGCGCCTCTTGATAGTTTCTGATATGCCGCCTGCGTTATCGGTGATTTTAATCTCAATTTGCTTGCCTGCTAGGACTGTCTCAACTGAAATAGCTGGGGGCTGGCAGTCGTTTTCTCTATCTTCTAGCGCGTCAATCGCGTTAGCCAAAACGTTCATAAACACCTGGTTAATCTGGCCAGGGTAGCAGCTAATTTTGGGCAGCTGCCCGTACTGCTTATGAATGATGACTTCGGGGCGATCGCCGTTTGCTTTTAGACGATGGCGCAAAATTAACAGCGTTCCATCAATGCCTGTGTGCAGATCGTAGGCTTGCTTATGGGTTTTGTCGGTGCGGGCGAAAGTGCGTAGCGATTGGCTGATGGCTTTGATGCGATCGCCGCTCATTGCCATTGACTCAATCAGCTTAGGCAAGTCTTCGGTAATGTGGTCAAGCGCAATGTCTTCTGCATGATTTTCTATCGCTTCTACGTCTGCTAACTGAATGAGATTGTCGTTTGACGCGATGATTCGCTGCTGCAACGCAATATGATTTAGCAAACTCTGACCATATTCAGCCATAAAGTTTACGTTGTTGGTCATACAGCCAACCGGATTATTAATCTCGTGGGCGACCCCTGCGACTAACTCGCCTAGCGTAGAGAACTTCTCGCTTTGAATAACCTGATCTTGGGCTTGCTGAAGATGATCGGTAGCTTGAGTTAAGGCGTCGGTGCCGTCTTTAACCCGGCTCTCTAGCTGCTGATTGATAGTTTTAAGCTGCGCTTCTGCCTGCTCGCGGCGAACGACTTCAGCGGCCATTTGTTCATTTTGCTGGCGTAGCGTTTGCAGCAATTCGCCCATTTGCAGATGGATTTTTACCCGCGCAATGACTTCTTCTTGGTGAAATGTCTTGGTGAGGTAGTCGACGGCTCCTAGCGCTAGCCCTTTTGACTTGTTATCTACATCACAGAGCGCTGTCATAAAGACCAGCGGCACGTCCCTTGTGGCTGGGTTTGCCTTAATGCGCTGGCAAGTTTCAAAGCCGCTGATGCCCGGCATGGTGACATCTAATAAGATTAGAGAGGGGCGATGATATGCCAGCAGAATTAGCGCCGATTCGCCGTCTGATGCGGTTTTGACGGCGTAGCCAAAATCTTCTAATGACGCAGAGAGCAAGGCCAAACTAGTTGGATTATCGTCAACAATAAGGATGAATTTGGAGAACACAAGAGACACCTAACCCAATGAGCCTTTATGAGACATAGCTTTAGCTTGCCCAAGTTTGTTTAATAGGCCGATATATAAGCATGTTTGAGGGTTGCTAAAACTGATTGACAATAGCTAGTTTTAGTCCTTGGGTGAGGGTCATTCCATTTACGCCTATTCCTTCACTCAGGGCGTAGCCGAGTTTCATATTGGGCGCGTTGGCTGAGGCGATCGCTTTTTTAGCCGTTGCCATCTTGTCTTCGCGGGCCTGACGTCCAACGCCCGTGCTAAATGTAATGCTCCATGGGAGCAAAATAGCATCACACATCGCCATTCGAAGCTTTAAGGCCGCTCAGAGTCAGCTGAATCAACGGAACCCGTCGTTCTGTCTTGATTCTCTGCTGTATTTGCAGGCTCGTCCTCGCTGCCTGAATACTCTACGTCTTCGCGGATGGCTTCTTCGCTCGGCTCATCTGCGTCTGTATATAACTGAATGCTTGGGCTGATAGGTGCTTTGGCGGGTTGGAGCGTGTCGCTTTGAGACTCTATCTGAGCCTTTTGAAAAGCACTCCATTTAGTTCTTAGCTGCTCTAAAAATCCAGGTTTGGCAGGCAATTCTTCGCTTAGCTCCGTGTTTAGAGGGGGCGTCTTGGAAGGATCTGCTATCTCAATCGAATCAATTTCAGTCTTGGCTTCTTCAAATATTTCTTTCTGATTGGAGCTGAAACCTTCTGAGCGATTTGATAATTCAACGTCTGTTTCTGCGGCTGGTGCAGTTAGCTCTTCTGGAATATCGTCGTCACCGCCGTCTATCGCGCGATCTTCTTGCTTTGTTTCGTCTGGGTTTTTAATCTTTTCTGGGCTTTCAACCTTGTCTGGGCTTTCAACCTTGTCTGGGCTTTCAACCTTGTCTGGGCTTGCGGTTTCGCCTATGCTCTCGGCTTTTTCTGGACTATTTTCTGGGCTGTTCGTCAGTGGTAAAGACTCGTCTCCCTCAGATGGTAATTCCTTAGGCATTAACTGCCCGTTTTCGTCTGGCTCTAAATACTGGTTCTCTTCTATATCTGTTTCATCTAAAGAATCAGCCGGATCTGTGGCTTCTAATGGCTCATTTATATCCTGTTGAGGATCGGCTGTCCTGATCGTATCCTCAGCTCTGATCGTATCCTTAATAGGTGTGGGAATGGGCAGTGGCTCGGCAGGCGGCTGATAGTCGGGAACAACTATTTGACCGATCTGTTCAATCGGGAGTTCTCCGCGCACTAATTTGGAGAGCGTGTCTTTTATCTCAGGATCGTAGTTAATTAATCGTACGGTGCTGTTAAACGCGTTATCTATCGACTGGCCCTGTTTGTCTATCAAACTGAGCTGAACCCAATTTTGACCTGGTTTGAGCCCCTTCAAGTAGGCTGGTTGCCACTGGTCGAATAGAAAGGTTTGACCGTTGACGGTGCAGCGAATTTGCCAATCTTGAATGGTGTCTTCTGCGCTTTCTGCGGCGACCATATGCAGCGGCGCGTTGTTGAGATAAAAATCGAGGAGAACAGGCTGTGCTCCGAAGGTGCCTTGAGGTTCGCTATAGGTAAGCAGCGGCAAACTAGGATTGGGCGTATTTTCCGCAGTGGGTGCTAGAACATGAAAGGTCGTTTGGGCGTAGGCGGCTGTGTTTTTGAAGCTTTCGCCCCAAGGCAGCACGGCAAAGGCTCTTAGGGTATGGCTACCCGGCAAAAGCTCAGAGAATTCAACGGGCGCGTCTAGCGTGTAAATATCCTGGGCGGGCTGGTTGTCTAGAATGACTTTTAGATGTGGGCCGAGCTGAGTTTTTTCATCCTTATATATAGAGAGGCCGCGCAGCTCGATTTTTGCGGTGAACTTGGTTTCGCTCAGGGTTTGATTGGGACTGGGATAGGCGATCGCAACTTGAGGCTGCAGACTACTGGCTATGCTGGCTAGATCTAGAAAAACGGCGGGCGGGGCCACTTCGCTGATGTCGCCGCTGAGCATTCTCACTTCACTACCGGTGGGGCGATCGGGTAGCTCTAAGAGTTGAACAGAAGGGTTGACCTGAGAACAGCCCATACCAAAGCAGAGAGCCGCTACGGCAGCCCACTGCTTTGCTCGCTTGAGCCAGATCAAGGCGGCGCCTCTCAAATTAGCTGCAAAAAAAGTAGCTGCCAATTGAGCAGGTGTTTTGAATGCGTTGTTGCAGTCTTTTTGTCGGAAAATCGCCATAGCTCGCCTGTACTCAAAATTCACGATCTGCATCGTTAAGTGCTCGTTAGCTCTGATCGTAGTAGACCGCGACGCTGGATACTCATCTCTGTTACCAAACTGGAGAATTATCCGCGGCTTTTCTACAGAGGTCATTGCCAAAGCAAGCTGGTTTGCCTAAGTCTTTAGTTAGTGTGAGGCTAAGGCAAAAGCAAAAATGAAAGCAAACTTCTCGTAAGTACATGAACGTTTAAACAAGGAGCCCGCTGATCTATTGGCAACTCAGAGAAAAATCTATGTTTTTGCTTGAAAACAGCGCTGATTGCCTATTTTCTCACTCTCTGAAAACAATGTTGCGTTTTGTTAAAGTAATTGTCTACGTCAATGGCAATTATGTATAGATTGCCGTTGAAACCCTGATGAATCCAGGTTTTCTGGTGCTTGAACTATTGTTAACTTGTCGGTTTCTGGCTGCAAACTCGTGACTATAATACGTGAGAACATTCCTAGAACCCTATGGTTTTGAGACAAGCAGTTTGCGAAGCGCCTTTCGCTTTTGTTGCTGCTTTTGAGTCCACCGCTTGCTGCACAAAAGCAGAGTGCGAAAGCTGGATTGAGTTCAAAACCCTCTGCGGTTGACTAGGTGCCGTTCTTTCTCTGTCTAGAGAGGAGAGTCTCCATGACAACTACCCCGCGAGAGCGGGAGGCAACTCCAAAAGCTAAAGTTGTAGTCGATAGAAATCCCACCCCAACTTCTTTTGAGAAGTGGGCTAAGCCAGGTCATTTTGACCGGACTCTGGCGCGCGGACCTAAAACTACGACCTGGATTTGGAACCTCCACGCCGACGCTCATGACTTCGACAGCCACACCAGTGACCTAGAAGATATTTCGCGCAAGATTTTCAGTGCTCATTTTGGCCACCTGGCCGTTGTGTTTATCTGGCTGAGCGGCATGTACTTCCATGGCGCTCGTTTTTCGAACTTTGAAGGTTGGATGGCCGATCCGTTGGCTATTAAGCCGAGTGCTCAGGTCGTTTGGCCCATCGTTGGTCAGGAAATCCTGAATGCCGACGTAGGTGGCGGCTTCCATGGCATTCAAATCACGTCTGGTTTGTTTCAGCTCTGGCGTGCTTCCGGCTTCACAAATACAACTCAGCTTTATGCGACTGCCATCGGCGGTTTGGTGATGGCTGGTTTGATGCTGTTTGCCGGTTGGTTCCACTATCACAAGGCTGCTCCCAAGTTGGAGTGGTTCCAGAATGTGGAATCGATGCTGAATCACCACTTGGCCGGTTTGCTGGGTTTAGGTTCCCTGTCTTGGGCAGGACACCAGATCCACGTTGCTGCGCCGATCAACAAGCTGTTGGATGCAGGCGTATCGCCCAAAGATATTCCGCTGCCCCACGAGTTCTTGTTTGATAGAGCCTTTATGGCTGAGCTTTATCCTGGTTTTGCAGAAGGTCTTAAGCCCTTCTTTACGCTTAACTGGGCAGTTTATTCTGACTTCCTTACCTTTAAGGGTGGTCTGAACCCCGTTACGGGCGGTCTGTGGTTGACCGACTCTGCGCACCATCACCTGGCGATTGCCGTGATGTTCTTGGTTGCAGGTCATATGTACCGCACTAACTGGGGCATTGGTCACAACATCAAGCAGATTTTGGATAACCACAAAGGCGATCCGCTTCTGTTTGGCGGTGAAGGCCACGTTGGCATGTTTGAATTCCTAGTGAGTTCCTGGCATGCTCAGCTGGCTTTGAACTTGGCTCTGCTAGGTTCGCTGACAATTATCGTGGCACAGCATATGTATGCGATGCCTCCTTATCCTTATTTGGCGACGGACTATGCGACTCAGGTGTCGCTGTTCACTCACCATATGTGGATTGGTGGATTCATCATCGTGGGTGCTGGCGCTCACGCTGCGATCGCTCTTATTCGCGACTACGACCCGGCCAAGCATGTTAACAACGTGCTCGACCGTACGCTCAGAGTTCGCGATGCCATTATCTCTCACCTCAACTGGGTCTGTATTTTCCTCGGCTTCCACAGCTTTGGTCTCTACATTCACAACGACACCATGCAGGCGTTGGGTCGTCCCCAAGACATGTTCTCGGACACGGCGATTCAGCTTCAGCCTATCTTTGCTCAGTGGATTCAGGGTTTGCACACTGCTGCAACTGCTGCCGCTGGCACTGCGCCTAACGCACTAGCTCCGGCTAGCTACGCATTCGGCGGTGACGTCGTTGCCGTTGGCGGTAAAGTCGCAATGATGCCTATTCAGTTGGGCACTGCCGACTTCATGGTTCACCACATTCACGCCTTTACCATTCACGTAACGGTGCTCATCCTGCTAAAGGGTGTGCTGTATGCGCGTAGCTCTCGTCTTATCCCTGATAAGGCTGAATTGGGCTTCCGCTTCCCTTGCGATGGTCCAGGTCGAGGCGGTACATGCCAAGTTTCAGCTTGGGATCACGTATTCCTTGGTCTGTTCTGGATGTACAACTCCATCTCGATTGTGATTTTCCACTTTAGTTGGAAGATGCAGTCAGACGTGTGGGGCACGGTATCGGACAACGGTACGGTCTCGCATATTACCGGCGGTAACTTTGCCGCAAGTGCAATCACCATTAACGGTTGGCTGCGCGACTTCTTGTGGGCGCAAGCTTCTCAGGTCATCAACACCTACGGTTCGGCTCTGTCGGCTTACGGTCTGATGTTCTTGGGTGCTCACTTCATCTGGGCCTTTAGCCTCATGTTCTTGTTTAGTGGCCGCGGCTACTGGCAGGAGCTCATTGAGTCTATCGTCTGGGCTCACAACAAACTGAAAGTGGCTCCGGCTATTCAGCCTCGTGCACTGAGTATTACTCAAGGCCGTGCTGTAGGCGTAGCTCACTACCTCCTGGGAGGAATCGCTACTACATGGGCGTTTTTCCTGGCTCGAATGATATCAGTAGGTTAACGGAGCTCGGAGGACTCAATAACTTATGGCAACTAAATTTCCAAAATTTAGCCAAGCGTTAGCGCAAGATCCGACCACTCGTCGGATCTGGTACGGAATTGCCACGGCTCACGACTTTGAAACCCATGACGGGATGACAGAAGAGAATCTTTACCAAAAGATCTTCGCTTCTCACTTCGGTCACTTGGCGATCATTTTCCTGTGGACCTCAGGTAACCTGTTCCACGTCGCTTGGCAAGGCAACTTTCCACAGTGGACTCAAGATCCACTCAATGTGAAACCCATCGCTCACGCGATTTGGGATCCTCACTTTGGTCAACCCGCAGTAGATGCGTTCAGCCAGGCTGGTTCTTCTAGCCCTGTGAACATTGCTTACTCGGGCGTGTATCACTGGTGGTACACCATCGGGATGCGCACAAACGGCGATTTGTACATTGGCGCAGTTGGCCTTTTGGCGCTTGCGGCAGTAATGCTCTTCGCTGGCTGGCTGCACCTTCAGCCCAAGTTCCGTCCGAGCTTATCCTGGTTTAAGAATGCTGAATCTCGCCTCAACCACCACCTGGCCGGTTTGTTTGGCGTCAGCTCTTTGGCTTGGACTGGACACCTCGTTCACGTAGCGATTCCTGAGTCTCGCGGACAGCATGTGGGTTGGGATAACTTCCTAACGACACTGCCTCACCCCGCAGGTCTCAAGCCGTTCTTTACTGGCAACTGGGGCGTTTACGCTCAAAACCCAGATACGGCGGGCCACTTGTTCGGGACATCCACAGGTTCTGGCGACGCGATTTTGACTTTCTTAGGTGGCTTCCATCCTCAAACAGAGTCTCTCTGGCTGACGGACATGGCTCACCACCATTTAGCGATCGCGGTCATCTTTATTGTGGCTGGCCACATGTACCGGACGAACTTCGGTATTGGTCACAGCATTAAAGACATTCTGGCAACTCACCGTCCACCTGAGGGCACTCCCTTTGGCGGCGCGTTAGGTGCTGGCCACAAAGGTCTTTACGACACGCTGAACAACTCGCTGCACTTCCAGCTCGCTTTGGCGCTGGCTTCTCTAGGCGTCATTACGTCTCTAGTTGCTCAGCACATGTACGCGTTGCCTCCTTATGCCTTCATGGCAAAGGACTTCACGACTCAAGCGGCGCTGTACACTCACCACCAGTACATTGCTGGATTCATCATGGTGGGGGCGTTTGCTCACGGCGCAATCTTCTTAATCAGAGATTATGATCCGGCGGCGAATGAGAACAACGTGTTGGCTCGTGTACTCGACCATAAAGAAGCGATTATTTCTCACCTGAGCTGGGTTTCCCTGTTCCTCGGTTTCCATACCCTGGGCATCTACGTCCACAACGACGTTGTTGTTGCCTTTGGTACGCCCGAGAAGCAAATCCTGGTGGAGCCTGTGTTTGCACAGTTTGTGCAGGCGGCTTCGGGTAAGGCGCTCTACGGCTTTGATACGTTGCTATCTAATCCTGATAGTGTGGCAAATGCGGCGGCAAGCGGCGTTTGGCTCCCTGGCTGGATGGATGCAATCAACAGCGGTAGCAACTCCTTGTTCTTGGCGATTGGGCCTGGCGACTTCTTGGTTCACCATGCGATCGCGCTTGGTCTCCACACCACTACTTTGATCTTGGTCAAAGGTGCGTTGGATGGCCGTGGCTCTAAGCTCATGCCGGACAAGAAGGACTTTGGCTTCAGCTTCCCTTGCGACGGCCCTGGTCGTGGCGGTACTTGCGACATCTCTGCGTGGGATTCGTTCTACCTGGCGATGTTCTGGATGCTCAATACCATTGGTTGGGTCACCTTCTACTGGCATTGGAAACACCTTTCTATCTGGAGCGGAAACGTTGCTCAGTTCAATGAGAACTCAAACTATCTCATGGGCTGGCTGCGCGACTACCTCTGGTTGAACTCTTCTCAGTTAATTAACGGTTACAACCCCTACGGGATGAATAACCTGGCGGTTTGGGCTTGGATGTTCCTCTTTGGACACCTGGTTTGGGCTACTGGATTCATGTTCCTCATCTCTTGGCGTGGTTATTGGCAAGAACTCATTGAGACCATTGTTTGGGCTCATGAGCGGACGCCTTTGGCTAACCTGGTTCGTTGGAAGGACAAGCCGGTTGCAATGTCTATTGTTCAAGGTCGTTTGATTGGTCTAGCTCACTTTACGGTGGGATATATCCTGACTTATGCGGCCTTCCTGATAGCGTCAACGTCTAGTCGATTCGGCTAGCGCGTTCTAAATCGCGATTTAGGTAGATGAAATGGAGCCTCTCAGCCTAGCTGGGGGGCTTTGTTTTGCCTTATTGGCAGAATGTAGAGACGATAGAAAGCCAAAAGACTGAAGCTAAAATCTCAATGTAGCCTAGTGATCCAGTGAGCTGCCGAATATAGCTGCTATGTCGTCTATATGGCTGATTTCAGCGACTGCTTTTCGCAGCCGTGGTTAGACTTATGGAGAAGCTGCCATATACGATGAGAAGTCGTTACTCTCGGCTGGCTTAGGCTTAATAGGCTGGCAGCACAGTTGAATTTAATAGCATTAGCTTTAGCTGCCCGATAGAATTTTTATAAAAGAAGGCTGAGCAATTTTTGAAAGCAACAGGTTGACAGTAATGATTGCAAGCAGGAGCCGTGGCACATACCTTACGCCAGAGAATTATCTAGAACTGGAGCGTGAGAGCAAGATAAAGCATGAGTATATCCAAGGGCAAGCTGTTGCCATGGCGGGTGCGACCAGAGCGCATATCGTCATTGTCGACAATCTGACGGCGCTGTTCGTAAATCACTTGCGAGGCACTGGCTGTATTTCTCACTCAAGCGACATGAAAGTTCGTCTGCCAGAGATGGGGCTGTTTTACTACCCAGATCAGTCAGTGACTTGCAATGAAGAAAAGGGGACTGCTGATAAAGACTTTATTTTGCATCCTAAGCTAATCGTTGAAGTGCTATCTAAATCGACAGCCGAGTTCGACCGAAATGCTAAGTTTGGGGACTATAAAACCATTCCAGATTTAGAAGAGTACGTGCTGATTCATCAGAAGAAGGTATGTGTGGAACGGTTTTCTAGGCGTAGCGATAATCTTTGGGTTGCCTGTGAGTATAGCGAAGGCGATCGCGTTGAGTTTGTGAGCATTAATTTGAGCTGCCCGATTGAGTATCTATATGAGAATATTGCCAGCCTCTGATCGTCTTATAATCAAAGCAAATTGCCGTTTGCTTAATAGCCATGCCAAAACATAACCCTGTAGCGCTCAAAAAGGTTACGCTTAGCTTGCCTTTTGGTATTGGTGGCGTGGAGATGGAGCCGGATCCGACTGAACGAAATGCGGCTTGGGAGCTATATGTAGAGCTGGTGACGCGGGTGGCGGTGCAGAGTTTGAATCCGCCAGGAAGGGCTGGTGCGCGAGGCGATGAATTCGCTGTATAGCTTGTTTGGCTCGACGCGGGAGATTTTGCGGAAAGCGGGGCCGAAGGTGGGCGCGTCGCATGATTCGGTTGGGGGGATAGCTATTGCCGTCCTCAACAATGGCCTACGCCCGTTTTTATCTAAGTGGCATCCGCTGCTGCAAGAGTGGGAAGAGCAGAAGCCCACGGGGATGAGTCCGCAGTTGCATGAGAAGGCTTGGGACAAGGAGATGACTATGCGGGGTGAGTTGGATGCACTGCGAGGGAATTTGGAGCAATATGCGAATGCGCTTGCAGAGATTGCTGGGATAGCGAAGAGTGATAGAGGCGCGTAGAATCTTATTGCGTAAAAATTGTTGGAGATAGTATGGAGACTTAGGGCTGTTCAAAGCCTCTGCTTAGTCAGTCAACATTTGCCCAGCTTTTGGAGTCTAAAGATGATTGCAGGCAAAAGTAGAGGGCCGTACTTTACGCCAGAGGAGTATTTGCAGCTTGAGAAGGAGAGTGCTATTAAGCACGAATATAGACAAGGGCTTGCATTTGCGATGGCAGGTGCGAAGAAAGCGCACATGACTATTGTGGGTAACTTGTCTGGGCTTCTGTTTAATCATTTTAGAAACAACGAAGACTGTACCTATTACTCAAATGACATGAAGGTACAGCTTTTAGAAGGCGATTTATACTACTATCCCGATGTGGTGGTCACCTGTGATGAGAGAGATCGGTCTTTTAATGATGTTTTTATTCAGTATCCTAAGCTGATCGTAGAAGTTCTTTCTGATTCGACTGAAGCTTTCGACAGGGGCGATAAGTTTGCAGACTATAAAACAATTCCAGATCTGGAAGAATATGTGCTGATTCATCAAAATCAGATTTTGGTAGAGCGCTTTTGGCGGCGGACGAGCGGGCTTTGGCTAGCTCAGACTTATCAAGCTGGGACGAGGGTAGAGCTGGTTAGTATCGGATTCTCTTGTGCGATAGAGTCTTTGTATGAGAAGGTTGGACGATTTTTGAAAGAATCGAGCTGAAATGGCTGCTGAGTATTCTTTAAGTAAGCTTATGAATATTGAATTTGACTGGCGATCGCGTTTTTGCATAAGACGATGAGCCGTTTTAGGATGTTGGAGTTGGACTAAATAGATGGCAGAGCAGCAGAAGTTTGATGTTTTCTTGTGTCATAACAGTGAAGATAAACCTGCCGTTATTGAGATAGCTCAACGACTCCTATCGCAAGATATTAGGCCGTGGTTGGATGAATGGAATTTGCGTCCTGGGCAAGACCTACAAGATGCTTTAGATACTGAGATAGAACAGTTTAAAACTGCTGCTGTTTTTGTCGGTAGTAAAGGATTAGGGCCGTGGCAAAGGCAGGAGATTAAAGTATTTTTACGCGAGTTTGTTGAGCGTGGTTGCTGGGTCATTCCGGTGTTGTTAGGCGATGCGCCGCAAGAGCCAGAGCTGCCGACTTTTTTGAAGGGTAAGACCTGGGTTGATTTTCGGCGGCAAGTGCCTGACCCGTTTGACCGGCTTGTTTGGGGCATTACTGGAATAAGGTCGGACGATGGGTTCGGTGCTGCTGGGTCTGTTACTGGGGATGGAAAGTTATTAGAGCCGATTGTTACGAGTAGGGCTGTGGAAACGGCGGCTAGCTTTGAAGACCAGTATTTGGCTTGTCAGGCGGCGGACTGTCAGGCGTTGCGGTCGGAGGGGTCGGTGCAGCATGTGGGCATTTTTGTACCGCTGCTGAGGGATGTGTTTGTGCCGTTGGCGCTAGATTTGAGCGCTAGCTCGCCTGGATTTGGGCGGATGGCTGAGGGACTGGCAGACGAGGGATTGTCGGGCGAGGGGCTGTCGGCTGAGGATATGGCGGAAATGCCGCGCAGTTACGGCAGCTACAGCATTTGGGATTTTTTGGCGAAGGCGCAGACGGAGAAAACGTTTCGGCAGCTGGCGGTTTTGGCTTGGGGGGGCTATGGCAAAACGACGCTGCTGAAGCATATTGCCTATCGGATGGGGACGAAGCAGCCGGAGAAGGAGGTGCCGCAGAGGGTGCCTTTTTTGCTGGTGTTGCGCAAGCATCGGGAACTGTTGGCGCAGGAGAATCCGCCGAGTTTGCCAGCGCTAATTAGTGAATATCATGTGCCCAAGTTAGCGGGTGCTAGCGATTTGGCGGTTCCGGCTGATTGGGCGAAAGATGTGCTGAGAAGCGGCAGAGCTTTGGTGATGTTCGATGGCTTTGATGAGGTGGCGAAGGCGCAGCGGCCTGCCATTGCAAAATGGCTAAATGAACAGATGCGGCAGTATGGCGAGTCGGTGTTTATGGTGACTTCTCGGCCTAAAGCCTATCAAGAGCAAGATGCGGCTAATCGGCTGGTGCTGGCTTCCTCGCTGTGGGTAAAAGATTTTGACCGAGAACAGCGCCGAGACTTTGTGACGCGGTGGTATGGGTGTCAGGAACGGTATGCGAATGCGGGACGAGATACGCCAGATGTGAGGAAGCGGGCGGCTGAATTTTCACAAGATTTGCTGGCGCAAATTGAAGGGCAGCCAGTGCTGAAGGCACTGGCAAAAAATCCGCTGCTGTTGAATATGATTGTGACGTTTCATCGGCGGTATGAGGGAGCAAATTTGCCTAAGCGCCAGGTGGAACTGTATCGAGAGATTTGTCAGCTGCAGCTTAGAGATCGGCCTAGGGCGCGTCGATTGGAGACGTTGCTAACGCAGTGCGAGGCGCAAACGGTATTGCAGCGGGTGGCGTTTGAAATGATGGTGCAAAAGCTGGAGCGGGTGGAGCGAAGTACGCTGTTGCAATATGTGGGTGAGGCTTTGGCAGAGCAGGAAGAAACGCTGGAAGCGAGAGATTTTTTAGCGCCTGTGGTGGAGGTGAGCGAGCTAATTGTGCAGCAGGAAGATGAGTACGAGTTTGCGCATTTGAGCTTTCAGGAGTATTTGGCGGCGGCGTATGTGGCGGCTAAACCGGAGCGAGAGGCGCTGCTGTATGAGCATTTACAGGAAGACTGGTGGAAGCCGACGATTTTGCTGTATGCAGGGCAGGTGAATCCGACGAAGCTGATTCGTGAAGCGATGAACCAGAAAAACTTTAGTCTTGCTTATAGCTGTATACAAGAGACGCGGAAGCAAATAGATGCCGTGAAAGCTGAGTTTGACCAGATAACCAGAGCTGGCTCTAAAAACTTACACATGGCATTTTCAGAGGTCGCTGAACAAGTGGAAGATGCTCGCTATGCGGACTTGGAGCGCTACTTAAAGAATGGGCAGTGGAAAGAGGCGGATGATGAAACGTATCGGCTGATGATTACGGAGGTGGGGAAGGATGAGGGGCGGTGGTTTGACTCAGAAGACTTGCTGAACTTTCCCTGTGAGCCGCTGAAGGCCATAGATGGGCTGTGGGTAAAGCATAGCGGTGGTAAGTTTGGCTTTAGCGTGCAGAAAGAGATGTATCTGAAATGTGGCGGTATTCCAGACGGCAAGTATCATAGTGAGGCGTGGCGTAAGTTGTGTCAGATGAATGGATGGGATAAAGGTATAGAAAGAGCCATCGATTCCCCCAGTGGCCACCTGCCGATTTTAATTAGCGGATCGAGGATTAGCCCGTTAGCCCGTCGAGCCCGTTTGGCTGAATACAAAGGTCGGTTCTCTTCTCTCGCATCAAGACTTGTAAACTGTAACCTATAAGCGGTTCAGCCCTCTTTAAAAATTTATTATGACCGCCGTTTTGACGAAGCCAAGGGGCTTCTAACGATCCGATACCTGGCACCGATCCTAAGTTGTATCTGGGAACTGTGCAGCGGCAATGTCTGGGTTAAGACAGTTGGCAAGCACAAATTTTTTGGCGACCTCATGCACTTCGTCCAGGCTGGGTAGCCAGTCAGTCCACAGGCTAATCTGTCCTGGGTTGGGTCTTTTTTTCTTGGCTTGTTTGTTCGGGGCTTTGCTCCTAAGCTTTAGCCCGGCGAGCAGTTTGCTGCCCCAGTGGTTTTTTCTTTCTGGCTTGGGCTTGGGCTGATATCGCTTGCAGAACTTGCGATAGGTGGCTGCGCAGATGTCTAGCGTAGTGCCAAGCGCTAAGAATGCGGGATGCCATTGGGTAATGCCATCGGCAGTTAGCCGGTCGTAGGTGCCGTAGTTGCTAAAGTCGTAAAACCAACCTTGCTGCATACTGGCCGCTTTGGGGTTGGCGTGAATGTAGCGTAGGGTGTTGAGCACTCTTTGCTGGTCGGTATGAGGGAAGCCGCTGCTGCGATCGCGCTTTTCCCAAAAGTGGCCGCTGCGGTTGAGCATTCGGTTAAAGCCCATGGCGGTATACCAGTTTAGCCAGTGCATTATCTTTGGCAGCTCGTCCGGCTGCTGCGGCGCTAGCAGGTAATGCACATGATTACTCATGATGCAAAGTCCGTATAGCTTAAAGCCATATTTCTGTTGGCACTTTTGAATGGAGTACAGCAACCATTCTCGGCATTCGAATCGCGTTAGCCGAAACTCGCGGTTATTGCAGCGAATAGTAATGTGGTAGCAGTGGTTGGCCCGTAGCTGTCTTGGATATCGAGGCATCGCGATACGAGAAGGCAGAATGCTTTGCTGCTGCTAACCATCTCTGTATATGCTAAGGCCGCTGTTAAAAATAGTTGACGCTTTTAAAGGAACACTGATAGGCTAATTCTTATCGCTGTTGTTCGCTCTTAGGGCCGCAACGGCTAACCGCCCGAAAATTTAGCAGACGCCGACGATGACTGCTGGTAACAGTCAACGCCAGCTCGCCCCTTAACTGACATCACCAGTCAAGAGGTTATGTGCATGATGCCATAGCCACCCTGACTTAGTGCAAGTTGGGGTGGCTAAATTTTCGCGCTTTCTTCTGTTACCTTCATCGGAGAAACCGTGAAAATGATTGATTTTGCTTGTAGAGATCTGCCTACTCAAGGAGAAGGCCAATGGCCTACGACTACGCTCAGGCAGCGGCTTGGGGTACATAGTTTTAGTCAGCAGAGTGGGTTAGAGATGCCCCATAACTCTTTAGCTGCGCGCCCTGAGCGTAGCCGAAGGGCAAACAACACTGAGCTACGCTGCCAAAAAGAAGAACTGCGTCATATCTTGCTGGGCAGCCCGGAGGCGATTCGACAGACGATTCATCAGCTTCATGTTTTGAACTATGTAGAGTCGGTGCTGTGGAGTCCAATTGCGGCGGTGGGTGATCGCATTATCCTCACGCCCGAACAAGGAGAAGCGATGAGTTTGTTGAGGCGATCGCCCTAGTCTGAACAAGAGGCTGTCCTTTGTAACTTACGGGGATGGCCTACTCGCGCTTCCGATACAATGAACTCAGTTGTGTCCCGGTCTCCTATGGTTACGCTACAGCTTAGACAAATTAGGGTTTCGCCTGGGCAGAGTGTCGATCTTGAAGATGTGGATTGGCATGAGTTTGAGATGATTTTGGCGGAGTTGGGCGATCGCCGCAACACCCGAATTGCTTATACCAATAGAGTACTAACCATTGTGGCTCCTCTTTACGAACACGAAAGTTCTAAGGTTACGCTTGGCGATCTGGTTAAAGTGTTGTTGGAGGAGCTAGACGTTAACTACGCTGCGGCGGGTTCGACTACGCTAAAACGTCAAGATTTAGGGAAAGGCGCTGAGCCGGACGATTCTTTTTATATTGAGAGCTGCGAGCAGGTTCTGGGAAAAAAGAAGATAGATTTGAATATTGATCCGCCACCGGACTTGGCAATTGAGATAGATTTAACGTCTAAAACTCAGATCGGTATTTACGAAGCCTTGGGGGTTCCTGAACTCTGGCGTTTTGATAGCGGTCAATTGCGGATAGACGTTCTGAGGGATGGGAAGTACGTTCAGGTGAAGAAGAGTCGGATTTTTCCTGATTGGCCGGTTGCTGAGTTAGCTAGAACGTACATTGATAAAGCGATCGCAGCAGGGCAAGGCGTTGCTACGAAGGAGCTTAGAAAGTGGGTGCGCAACAGACTAAAAGCACTGTAGGCTTTTTGCTCATTGAGTCAAAATCACACTTACAGAAGATTTATTGTCTGCTTTAGCGGTGGTATCTTGCGGGTGATGATTCCTAAGGAAATGATGGCAGAACCAAAAGATTCCAAGCTGACTGATGCGGCAATGGCTCCTGATGTCGATGTGGAAAAGGGCGAAGTCGCTAAGCCAGAGACGGCTAATACGGCGGCGGATGGCGCTGAAGCTGAAGAGATCGAGCGGATGAACAGCAACTTAGGCGGCGACCTAGGCGGTGGGGCGACAACGGCTGCGCCTGCTGACCCGGAGGCGATGGCAGCGACGACGCCTAAAGCTGACGACTAATCTGTTGCCAGTACCTTCAGACAAGTTTGAATCATGCCAATGGTCACGGCTGGGAGTTCTAGCTGTGGCGTTAGGCCAGTGGATTGGATGACTTCGAATAGTTTGATGGCGGTGGGGTTTTTCTGAGCGAGTTTGCGGCCTAAATCTGGGCCGGTAAAGGAGGCGGAGTCTCCCCACAGCAGGGCGGTTGGCGTGGTGAGTTGACCGATGTAGTCGGCGAGGTCGAAGCAGAGATCGCCTCGGACGAAGGAGAGCGCGGTGTAGTCGGCGTTGGGCTTTTGGGCGGATTGCAAGTAGGCTTCAACGATGTCGTCGGAAATGCGACTGGGGTTAGCAAACTGACGATTTTTTAGGAAGTTTTCGATGCCGAAGCGGGTGGCGATCGCCCCTGAATACAACAGCTTGTCTAACACCGGCGTACTGACGATTTGAGCGAATGGACTGCGGGTGTAGTCGTTGCCAAAGTCGGAGAGACCGGCGGGGGTCATTAGAATGAGAGATTTAAAGAGATTGGGTTGTGCGATCGCAATTCGAATTACGAACGCGGCGGTTAAGGCCGAGGCAACAACGGTAACCGGCTCGTCGCAGGTGGCTTGGATAAAGTCTGGAATACTGCCTAGATAGTCTTCGATAGTGTAGCTACGTTCTAAGTGCGCTGACTCGCCCCAGCCAATGAGATCGGGCGCTAGCACTCGGTAGTCGCCAGCAAAAGCTGGAAATACCTTCGACCACTCGTAGGCGGAGGAGCCACCGCCGAAGCCATGTAGGAAAAGCAGGGTCTCTCTTTCACTAAGTGGCTTGCTAACCGGGTATTCAGGTAGCGACGGCATGTAGTAAACCATCTGCCCTAGCCTGGTCATGGCGCTCTTTTGATCGACGTAAGGGATGTTGAGCATGTTGGGTATTAATAGAACCTTTTTGTAAGCTGTATGCTTTAGAGATGCATTTGGCTAGATCGTATTAGACCTGAGAACAAACTGAATGCGACTAAAGAAGGAACTGCGGGCGAACGACGGGCCAGCCTAGCGCCGGTATAGCTGCGCCGGTAAGCCTTGGCTCGACTCTAGGAGTAGCAGCGATCTAAGCATTCTTGAATGACTTCGTGATGATTGAAGGCAAGCGTCATGCTAAGCGCAGTCTTAACCTCTACCCATTTAGCTTCAACTACTTCGCCTTTAGAGACTTGAGGATTTAGTGGGGGCAAGTCAGCATCTTCGAGATGAAACATTAGCGCATATTTGAGCGTAACGTTTTGGCGGCGAAGTGGCTGACTGTAAACCTCGTACGGATGGTCAAGATTTCCTTCAAACCGAAAACTCTCTCGTAGTTTGGGAATATCTAATCCGAGTTCCTCCCAAACTTCGCGATAAACGGCCTGAGTTGTTGTTTCGTCGTAATCTAAATAGCCGCCGGGTAGCCCCCATAAGCCTACGGCTTCGGGTAAATCTTCTCCTCGCAGGCCGAGTGGTACGTATTGAGTGCCTTTGCTGACGCAGAAGAGAACCGGTAGAACGGTGACGCTGCGGCTAATCCAAATCTCTTCTCCATCGTGTTGGATGCAGCGATTTGGCGTACTTTTGAATGTCATAAGAGAGTTTCTATAAAAGGTAAATAGATAAAGTTAGGAGAGATCTTCTATTCCAGCACCTGATCGATCATTTTGTTTGCTTGACTTAGGTAGCCGCCGCCAAAGAGATTGTAGTGGTTGATGATGTGATAGAGGTTGTAGAGCGTTTTGCGCTGTTCGTAGCCAGCGTCTAAAGGTTTTACCGATTGGTATGCTTGGTAGAACGAAGCGGGTAATCGACCGAACAACTCGGTCATGGCCAGGTCTGTTTCGCTGTCGCCGTAGTAGGTGGCTGGATCGACAATGGTGGGTTCGCCTGCTGAGGTGATGGCTAAATTGCCAGACCACAGATCGCCGTGTAGGAGAGCAGGGGATGGATCATGGTCGCGCAGTAGGCGAGGAATGGCGCTCATAAGTTCGTCGCGGCGAGAAAAGTGTCCGCCTTTATCGTGGGCCATCTCGAACTGAGGGCCAAGTCGGCGATCGCGCCAAAATTCAATCCAGTTTGCACACCACCTGTTTTGCTGCGGCGTTGCGCCGATCGTATTGTCTCGGTGCCAGCCAAACCCTTGGTCGCTGGTGACGCTGTGCATGGCGGCTAGTCGTTTACCCATTTGCTGCCAGGACTGGTCGGAGCCGCTGCCGCCGAGCGAGAGCCATTCCATAATGATGTAGGCCGAGTCTCCGGTGGTGCCACATCCTAATGGCTGGGGGACTCGGATGGTTTGGCTATCGTACATTTCCTGGAGGCCATCGCGTTCGGCTTCGAACATGGCAAGGCGATCGGCCCGGTTGATTTTGACGAAGAAGGTGCGATCGCCTCCTGAGACGGCTACTGACTGGTTGATACAGCCGCCGCCAATTGCCTGCTGTCGCTCAATTTGAAAGAACTGCCCGGTGATCTCAGAGATATGTTCAGCGATGGGCTGGGCAAGGATTCGGCTCAACGGCGGCATCTTTTTTCGATCCTTTAGGATTCGGCAGCGGGCTTTAGACTCATAACGCCAAAGGCATCTAGCGGCAGGTATTGGCGGACGGCTGAGCGTACGTCTTCGGCGCTGACTTGGCGAATGGACTCTGGATAGTTTAGAGCATGGCGGACATCGCCTGTTATGGCCTGATGGTAGCCGTAGATGCTCGCGCGATCGCCTGGCGTTTCACTCGCAAAGACGTACCGATTCGCAACCTGTGTCTTTACCCGGTTCAGTTCGTTGGGGGCGATGAGCGTTTCGTGCAGGCGGGTAATATGCGCCAAAATTGCGGCTTCTGTTGCGGCCAAGTGTTCTTGGGTATCGCTTGCTGTTGCCGCAAGATTGGCGGAAACATAGAACAGACCCTGGTTGCCGTAAGTCATGTTGCGCACCGAAATACCGCTGACTAGCTGCTGCTGCTCTAGCAAATCTTGGACGAGCCTAGCGGTTCGCCCCTGGCCTAGTACGTAAGCGGCTACGTCTAGAGGATAGGTTTGCTCTAGATTGCACATTCCCGGCGCGCGCCAGCTCATGATTAGCCTTGCTTGCTGCAATGCATTGTCTGTGTGGGTTTGACGGTGAATAGTCGGGAAAGGAGCTTCGGGGCGAGTTGAAGGGGCCTGCGCGATTAGCTCGGGATTGGCATGTTGGCGATCGCTCTTGGCAAGTGCCTGGTCGAAGCTATTGACTACGGTTGCGATCATCTCTTCTACGGGCAGATTGCCGACGACAACGGCGGTCATATTCTGCGGCTGATACCAGGTGTGATGAAAGGCTCGCATCTGCTCGGCGCTGAGATCTTTAACAACGCTGGTGGGGCCTAATACAGGCCGGCGATAGGGCAGCTTATCGAAGCTCATTTGCATGGAGCGATAGAAGGTGCGGCGAGCGGGGCTGTCTTCAGCTCGTCGGATCTCTTCTAAAATGACGGGTTTTTCGCGCTCGAAGTGGATATCTCCTAGCGTTGGGTTCATCACTAGCTCTACCTGTAGGGGTGCGAGGGTCGCAAAATCCTGTGGGGCGGTGGTGATGTAGAAGTGCGTGTAGTCTTGGCTGGTGGCAGCGTTCATCACTGCGCCGCGTTCTTCTACCTGGCGCTCAAACTCGCCTTGATCGATCTGGGGCGTCCCTTTGAAGATCATGTGCTCTAAAAAGTGAGCCATGCCGTTGATGGCGTCAGATTCTACTCGGGAGCCAACGTTGAGCCATAGTCCTAGGTTTACAGCGTCTGCGGGCATCTGCTCGGCGATGATGGTTAGCCCATTAGGCAATCGGCGCACAATCGGGCTAGACAGTGCCTGAGCGCAGGGTTCGGAGGCTTGAACGACTCGGTTGAATTGGGCGCTGAGGTTGGTTTCGGAGGGCGCAGCAGGGGCGGGCATAGATTCTTTTTAAGGAGCGTTTCTAGGGTGTTGAAATTGGATGCTTTAAGGGTTTACAGCGATAAAAGGGACTCAGCAGGATTACGGGAAATTGTGATGGGCGATCGCTTATTCTTTGGCTCTTTGCCTTCACGCTCGTATGAGGTCGAAGCCCTGATACTACTTGGACAATATTGAAGTTTGGTCTGTCTATACCATAGCGAAGTTAGTGTCTTCTACGCTATCGGTATAATCCAATACGCCGTGCGATCTGAGCTTCGAAATAGGTGTATATAGTTAAGGATTCATGCCATTAAAAGAACGCATGAGAGAGCCGTAAAAGGGGTGGTAAAGCAATGGGAACTTGGATAAAGGAAACGGATGCCGCATTCTACTTAATGGAGGGCGGTCATTATATTTCTAAGATTTCAAAATATCCTTCTAAAAGTAATCCGACTGAGCAGGTTTTGAATGTGGCCGGGATGAAAACCTGGTTTAGCCGCTCCGATGCGCCGAGAGGCATGACTGTCTCTAAGAGTGGGCCTGAGCCGCAGCCAAAGCCTGAAGCGCTGCCTGAGCCAAGCACTGCTCCCGAACCGAAGCGAACCAACAGCAATGGGCTAAAACTGATCAAGTCTTTTGAGGGGCTGCGCTTACGGGCCTATCAAGATGCGGTGGGTATTTGGACAATTGGCTACGGGACGACTCGCGGCGTGCGGCCTGGTATGACGATTTCGGAGGCGGAGGCGGAGTTGTTTTTGCAGCAGGACTTGGTTCGCTTTGAGCAGGCTATTAACGACTCGCTGAAGGTGCCGGTAAACGATAATCAGTTTTCTGCGCTGTCTTGCTTTACCTACAATGTGGGGCCAGGGGCGTTTCGGAGTTCTACGCTGCTTAAAATGCTGAATCAGCAGGATGTGTATGGCGCTGCCGATCAGTTTCCGCGTTGGAATAAGGCAGGGGGGAGACCGCTAGCTGGGCTGACTCGCCGTCGTAAAGCGGAGCGGCATCTCTTTTTAGGCCAAGACTTCCATCAGTTTCTTTAAGTTTGGTCTTTCCAGTACGCTAAGCTGAGTGCCTTATATAGGCATTTGCTTTGCTGACGTTTGCGATCGCACTATGACTTCTCGTTTAAAAGCTTCACTAACGCCGTATTTGTTTTTGGCCCCCGCTTTGCTCGTTCTGACGATTGCGGTCTTTCGTCCGGCGTTCCAGGCTTTTCAGTACAGCTTTGTCGAGTTTGACTATTCCAATATCAACGAAGCGCCAAACTGGATTGGGCTAGATAATTTTAAGCGGCTAATAGCGGACGAGCTGTTTTGGAAAACGCTGAAGAATATGGTGCTGTACGCGGTGTGCGTGGTGCCGCTGCTGGTGAGCGTGCCGCTGGGCCTGGCGATTTTAGTGAATCAAAAGCTGCGCGGTATTAACTGGTTTCGGGTGGCTTATTACGCGCCTGTTGTTGTGTCTATCGTGGTGGCGGGGATTGCCTGGAACTGGCTTTACGTAGTGGATGGTGGCTTGATTAACCAGAGCCTTTCGGCGATTACAGGGCGCGAGATTCGAGTTCCTTGGCTGACACGTCCGGAGCGGGCGCTCTATAGCGTGATGGCGGTGACCGTTTGGAAGGGGCTGGGCTATTACATGGTGATATATCTGGCGGGGTTGCAGGGTTTGCCTGCGGATTTGTATGAGGCGGCGGCGATTGATGGCTCAGATGGCTGGCGCAAGCATTGGGATATTACGGTGCCGCTGATGAAGCCCTATATTTTTTTGGTGGCGGTAATTAGTGCGATCGCTTCTACCAAAGTATTTGAAGAAGTTTTTGTGATGACTAAAGGCGGGCCACTCAACGCCTCTAAGACACCGGTTTACTACATTTATGAGTCGGCGTTTGGCAGCAGCCCTGACTATAGCTATGCCTGTACGATTGGCCTAGCGCTTTTTCTAATTGTGGTTGGACTGTCTGCAATTCGCCTGATCTTTTTTAATCCTGCGGACTCAGGGACTCAGCTGTAGAAAGCGCAGAAGGTGTAAGAAGTGTAGAAGGCGGTTGAGATGCTTAGTTCAGCATCCGGAGCAGTCCCTGCT